>Ga0307507_10011273_pt1 | contig 11329 bp, 2 predicted proteins | sample 7_EM_MG_FD_207223 | JGI IMG/M metagenome (GOLD analysis project Ga0307507, IMG submission 207223) | Populus trichocarpa ectomycorrhiza microbial communities from riparian zone in the Pacific Northwest, United States - 7_EM | ecosystem: Host-associated > Plants > Roots > Unclassified | place...
TGTAGTAACTTAGTATTTTACTAAGGAGCTATAAACCCTTAGGGGTTTATAAACTATTAGGACATAGCTACTAGTATATATTAAGCTGCCTAGAAAGGATTCATATATATAGAACTATAGCGCCATAATCCGAGGCTGCATGCGCAGTATTGTACGTAGTATAATACAATCGGATATAAAAATAAAATAGGCCAGGCGCAACCAACTATATAGATGCCCTTATAAGATGCGAATAAGACCTAGATAACCAGATAGCTATAAAGATTATATTACGGACCCAGATACTGCTATAACCAGAGCACCTTAACCTCTAAATACAGGCAGAACTAAATATAGACCCCATAAAGGCCAAGATATGCCCTATTAACACTATAGAACTTAACCTTATTAATAAGCTACTGTAATCAAATTATACAGCCCCTTCTCTATAGGAGTACCATAAAAAGGCAAAGGATACTACCAGCCTATAGTCCCTTAAAAATGGATTACTTAAGCATTAGGAATGGCTAGTAGTAGTAAAGGAATAGAACTTATAGACTTGGCTTATTGCTAAAGCATATACCTAGGTCTCTACGGCCTATCTTAAAAAAAATAAAACCTGCAGAGTTATTAGCGACCACTACTACTAGCCCAAAATAGTTATAGATATTAACCGTTACATATAGAACTGCGATAGCTGCTATAGATCTATAATCCCACAAGATAAGACCCTAGGACTATTAAACCACTCCTAATACTAGAACGCCCCTAGCAGTATATCTTTATAGATTTCTATAAGCTACCTATAAACCGTAGTGGATATAATATGGCTATAGTTATAGTTAACCGCTTTAGCAAGCGCCCATTTTCAATCCCTTATTATAAGAATATTAATGCTAAAGAGGCGGCCTAACTATATGTCTATTATATCTACCAAATTTACAGACTATTAGATACTATTATATCCAATTATAGGCCGTAATTTATATTGGCTTTCTAGAACAAGTTTACCTAGATCTTAGGCATTAAGCTAAAGCTTTCTATAGTATACTACCCCTAGATAGACGGTTAAACGGAGATTGTAAATTAATATTTGGACTAAAGACTTTAGCCCTTTATTAACTACTTCTAAAACAACTAGGCTAAACTGCTACCCTTAATAGACTATACTCAGGCAACCCTACCCTATAACTCTATGGGGTTTACACCTATTTAGCTAGAAATGGGCTACTTACCCCATATAAGCTTTAACTAGGAAAGACCAAAAAGACCTTAAACTGTACGCGAAAAACTATCTTATAAGAAAGCCTAGTAGTACGCTAAGCGCTTAGAAGAAGCTTGGATAGTAGCCCGTACAAATCTAAAAAAGGCCTAGAAATTAATATAATAGTAGGTAAATAAGCATAGATAAGAGCCTAACTTTACTATAGGTAATAAGGTCTAGGTTATAATAAAGAACTAGAAGATAGAATGGCCTAGCTATAAGCTAGACTATTAGATGGCAGGACTGTATAAGGTCCTTAAAAAGAGAGGCAACTTATATAAAATAAAGCTCCTAGATTTAATTAAGGTCTACCCTATTTTCTTACTAGATAAGCTATAGAAAGCTATAAATAACCTATTACCTAGATAAAAGAATAAACCGCCCCTACTAATTTAAGTTATTAGCAACAATAAATAGGAAATTAAAGAAATACTAGCCTGTAAACTCGCAAGGGGGACGCTAAAGTATTATATTAGCTAGAAAGGCTATAACCTGGATCCCACTTGGTACCCTATATAGAACTTTATAGGCAGTCTCTATAAGCTTTAGGAGTTTTATAACTAGTACCCTAATAAACCTAGACCACCAAAATACCTAAATAAGTGGATGGAATGCTAGTATAGTGAGGATAATAGGTTACCTATAGAGTATAAAGATAAAAACGCCTCATAGGTATAATATAGATATATAAAGCCTAAGGGCAGGCTTTTTTAGAGGGGGGGGGGGGGTAATGTTATATGTGAGGGCGCGAAGAGGCTTTGGGGAAGATTTAAAGGAACAATATAAATTCTATCTAAATCTATGGTATATAGCTCTTGCAGAGTACAAGACGTTGCGTAAAGAAGAGAAAGGAATATAGGAAACTTATAACTAAATATTTAGGGTCTTAGCAGCAGACGCGTGGGCATAAGCCCACGCGGATTTTAATAGGTTTTGACCAAATTCCATCATATCAGTAGAACTTAGTGGAATTTAATTAAGTCGGCGGAATTTGGCAGAATTTAATTAACTTTAGCAGAATTTATCTATGAAGTATTTTACCGAGACATTCCTACTATAACTGGGCTAGTCCTATTATAGTACCCTCTCCTTTAACTAAAGGTCCAAATAATTTAATTTTAGTTAAGGCTTATAACTTATCGCGTGTTATATAATCGCGTTATAAGCATTATAGTACATTTTAAGTTCTTTTTAATTTCGAGTTTCCTACTATCGTGTTTTATATATTTATGTTAGGTGGCAATTATTTACCTTTATATTATATCCATCTAGCTAGAGTAGGCCGCGAAGGATGGTTCTTATAAAATTCTTTTACTAGGGAAGGCGCGTCGGCCTTAATCTGGTTATAAGTTTCCTAAGTTCGTGTTTTATATCCTTCCCACTTAATAAGAAGTTTAAATTATTTAGATTATATTTTCCATTATATATTATTAATTAAGTTAATAAAGTAAGAACTGTTACCGTTGTTAATAATTATAGGAGGTAATAGCGGGATTTTGTAAGTTATAGGATTATCTCTTAAAGGTTATAGTAAGCTTATATAAAATATTAGGTATATTTTTATCTTAGTTAGCAGTTTAAGCTTATAGACGTATGGGCTTAGCTTCTTCTTAATTTAGTATAGGCCTGTAAACTTCCAATTAAGTTTCTTTAAGGGCCGTTAAGTCTTTAAGTTTCGTGTATTTAGGTAAGCCATATTATTTTCCTTAAAGTCCTATGCGGAAGCTCGTCCTTTATTTATATGCCATTCCTATAGCGTTTAAGTGTATATTAATTCACTTTATAATAGTTCCATTAACTGCTTTATTTAATTAGTAAAGTTATATATATTAATTAACTAGATCTGTTTAATTATAGGTCCTGTTATATTAATATTAGATTATAGCTTAAATCTAAGTTAAGAGTCTTATCTGTAGGTTATATAGAACAGTGTCATGCCTGTTAATACGTTTATTATATTATTTACAGTAAACTTAGCTAAAGGCAGCCATTTTTCCTAGTCGTCTTATAGGTAGGAGTAGTATATTTATAAGTATTATTCCATAATTACGTTTACAATTTTAGTTTAGCTATCTATCTCTAGATAAAATGCAGTTAAGAGTTCTATTTAAATGCTTAATTATTTATATAGAGCTTGCCAGAAGTCTAAAACAAACTGGCTTCCGCGGTTAGATATTATTATATTAGGAAGTCTATATAGCTTAAAGACGTACTTAATAAAACATTCGGCTACTAATATCGCATTAATTAAGTCCATAGAAATTATATAACGTATTTCACGGGTGAGCTGGTTAAACGGGTGAGCTGATCACTTCAAAAACACACCAAAAAATGGAAAAATTACACTTTAATATCTTAACAACCACTTAATAATAAATTTTAATAATTTAAATTTAAACTTTTATATATGCTCTATAGCCTCTATTAAAGTTGCATAGTAAATGGTTCAGTAGTTTTTAAGATATAGTGATTTGCCTCATTTTGGCCCCTAAATTTTACTATTTTAAAAACCACCCAACTATTTATTATATAACTTTAATAGGAGCTAGAGAGTATATATAAAAGTCCAAATTTAAATTATTAAAATTTATTATTGAGTGGTTGTTAAGATATTAAAGTGTGATTTTTCCATTTTTTGGTGTGTTTTTGAAGTGATCAGCTCACCCATTTGACCAGCTCATCCGTGAAATACGTTATTGCATTTTTATAAGACGGTTAACTACTACTATAATATTTATAAACCCGTTATTACTAGGCAAGTTAACTATAAAGTTAATTAAGATATCGCGCTATCTTTGTATTGGGATTGGTAGTAGTTAAAGTACTCCTTGCTTCTTTATATAAGAGGTTTTTCCACGCACGTATATCCTATATGCTTAAACATATTTTTATACATAGTTGTGCATTATAGGCTAGTAATATGCTTATTAAATAATCTTATAAGTTATTATATAGCCAGGATGTCCTACTATAGGGAAGTCGTGTATAAATTTAAGTATCTTAAATTATAAAGGTTTAGAATTCAGGACTACTATTTTTTATTAACAGTACAATTAATTATTTTAAATTTTGCATTTAGCAAATATAATATCCTTATACTGTTGTTTTCCTATTTAAACCGCTTTTACTATATTAATTATCTATATATTATTCTTATATTCGTATTCTATTGGCTTATTAATTTGTATTTCCTATTTATTAACTTCTAATTTATTTCTTTTAAGTTCCGTATCTAGGAATATAGGGCGCAGTTTTTTAAAGCGTTTAGGAGGCAGTAAGATCTATAATTAATTTGCAATCTGTTTGTTTAAAGCATTTATAGGTAGGTCCTATAATCTTTATATTAATGCGTTAGGCTTCTAATTAAGTTTACCTAGTTAGTATATAATTTTAAAGTCAAATTATAAGAGGTATTTAGCCTAATAAATTTGGCGCTGTGTTAATTGCTTTATAGTTATAAAGTACTATAGGTTCTTATAATCCGTTAACACGTATATTAGGAATATTAATCCTTTAAGCTTAGGGCGCCATTATTTAAAGCACCTAACAATCACAAGCTGTTCTTTATTATATATTTTATAGTTTAATTTAGCAGGGGCAAGTTTCCGGGAGAGAAAGGCTACTAGACGTAGCTTACCGTTCTTATTGTATTGTAACAACACTCCCCCTAGCGCATAATTAGATAAGTCTGTTTTAATAGTATATTTAAGGTTAGGGTTAAAATAAGTAAGAATTGGAGTAGTTATAAAGCGATATTTTAAGTTATTAAAAGCTTGTTTACATCTAGCAGTCCATTTAAATTTTATATTCTTCCTTATTAGGTTTACTAATAGCTAGGCAATTTTTAAGAAATAGTTAATAAATTATTAATAGAAATTTGCAAATCCTAGAAATTCTTAAATATCTCTTATATTGTTAGGGCTTTTCTAGTTTATAATTATAGCAACTTTCTTAGAGTCTATTTTAATTCTATTATAGGATATAATTAAGCCTAGGTACATAACCTTAGATGCGTAAAACTTGTATTTTTTAATATCGCATTATAGGCCCGTATCTTATAGGCGTTTAAGGGCCATTTTAATATATTTTTAATATTCTAAAAGTAAGGATAAGTAGATTAAGATATTATTAATATACACAGTAATAAATATATTAAAGAATTTATAAAGCGTATTATTAATATATTACTAAAATATACTGGGACTGTTCTTTACGCCAAACAGCATTACCAGGTATTTAAAGAGTCCCTATTATATACGAAAAGCTATATACTTCTTATCTCCTTTATATATATGGATTTTATTAAAGGCGGTAACTATATTAAGCTTTATAAAGTACTATGTCTTTACTAAATAGTTAAGTGTCTTTTAAATTAAAGGAATCGGATATTGGTTTTAAATTATAATTGCGTTTAGAGCTTAATAATTAACATAGAATCTTAAGCCTCCTCTTAGCTTTTTAATAAATAGTATAGGTAAGGTAAATAGAGATTAACTAGGGCAAATAAATCCTTTTTCTAGATACTTATTAAGGTATTATCGCATTATAAGCAGTTCTTCTTATAATATACCATATAGCAGACCAAACTTTAGTGTTATGCTAGGCTTAAGTTCTATCTTAAAATTATGTTTCTCTTAGTGCGGGGCTAATTAGTCTATAAATCGTTTTTTAAACTTATTAATTAGGTTATGGTACTCTTTGGGCATAAAAGGTTAAGAATTAAGATATTATTTTAGTTCTAGTACTTTTTTAATATCTTCTATAGTTATAGCAAAGATTTTATAATCTTGTCTTCTTACTAATAAGATAAAAGGCACGGCCTATATTATACGAATTTCAAGAGGTTTTAATATAATATCTTCGCATTCTTTACTACAATTAGCAGTTATAGATTTATTATATTGGCTTAAGGTTCGTAGTAAGGGTAATTTATATTATATTAAATTTAAATAGTTATATATATGTTTATAGGGCAAATAGTTTTTTAAGTAATAACTTCGGCAGTAGGTTATACGGAACTTTAGTGTTTCTTTAACCCAGCTAATTAAAGGGTTATATCGTTTTAGCTATCTATATCCGAGTATTATTTTATATTGCTTTAAGGGTGTTATAAATAGGGAAATATATTTAAGGTATTTACCTATCCGCAATTTTATAAGAGTGTAGTATATTAGTTCGCTATATATTAAGGGTTTGCCATTAAAGCCTTATAGGCTTTAGGGCTTATTAAGTTTCTTTAAATTTAGGCGTTAAGTTTTTATATAGTTTATGTTAATAAAGCCTATACTAGTAGCTCTACTGTCTATAAGGATTTATACTTCCTTCCATTTTCTAAGTATTTAAATTTCGCTAAGTATATTAAGGGAAATATGTTGTATATTAGCGCTAGAAGAGCCTAGACACTTATACTCTTCCACTTTTTATCCTAAGGCGCGACTTAGCCTTAGAATAATTTATTTTCCGAGTTAACTAAAGGCGAGGTGCTTTATGGCGTCTAAATACGATTTATAGATTAGGTATAATTTAAGGAATAAGTACGACTTAAAGAACGGGTATAATTCAAGGATTAGGTACAACTTAAGGATTAGGAGGAACTATGGCGGACTTTTTTAAAAGGGTGAGTTCAGTAATGCTTTTAAATATATCCTTTTTTACCGCATCTAAAGCATTCTCTATTTATAGCTTAAGTTCTTTATTTATTAGTTCCTAAGGGTGTATAGAATTAAGCGGCATTAAGGTCCATAGGGTTGTATATAGGGCTTTTAGGTTTTAGAGACGGATCGCGCTTTAGGGTATATACCGGTTTCGTAAAGTTTTAAATATAAGGTATAGTTAACTTTAGAGAGTAAGTCTGTTTGTTATATTAAAGGTCTTTATTAATATATTAATATATTATAGCAAATTTGGATAGGTTTTTTTAGTAGTTCCCTACCTATTAACTAGGCTCTAATTTTATCCAAAATAGCTTATTAAAGGGCAGCAACTCTAGCGGCTTTATTCCAATCTAGTTCGCTAATAAGGCCTAAAAATTCTAAAAAGAAGCTAGTAAAGTCTTAATTCCATTATTATAGGTTTTTAAGTTTAGTAATAGCTATATATTCGCGGCTGGCGTTATTATACATTTATTCTAGCAGAGAGACAAAGGTTTTAAAATTAACGAAAGTGCTATTACAGAAGAATGGATCTATAATTTGTATAGCATCCTTACTTAAATAAGATATTCCATGGCTAACCTTGCTAGCCTTAGTGGGGTATTAATTATAGTTTATTAAGAGTTTAAGATAGAGCTTGGTTATAAAGAGATATAGGTTATTTTAGTTTCTATTAAACATTGGAGAATTAGGGAGCTTTTTAGATTTTATAGTAGGTACTAGGTTCGCTATAGGTATAGGTTAAGCTATTGTTACTAGTTTAGTATTTACATTTAATAGGTTAAGTTCAGGTACTATTATTTTAATCTCATTTATAGGTGTTGCTATTAGGGTCTATAATATAAATGCCTTAACGTTGCGGAGTTCTTCATAGAGTGCTTCTATTAATTACTGGTACTGGGCTTCTAGTACAGCCTACTGCTGAGCTAAGGCGTCCATAAAGGACTGTTGCATTATAGTTAACTATTCCCTAACTAGGGTTATAATACTTATAGTTATTAAAAGAGATTTGGGTTTGTTTACCATTTTAATAGTAGTTATTTTAATGTTATATAATATAAGGGCGCGAAGAGGCTTTAAGGAAGATTTAAAGGAACAATATAAATTCTATCTAAATTTATAGTATATAGCTCTTGCAGAGTATAAGACGTTATATAAAGAAGAGAAAGGAATATAAGAAACTTGTAACTAAATATTCAGGGTCTTAGCAGTAGACACATAGGTATAAGCCCACGCGGATTTTAACAGGTTTTAACCAAGTTCCATTATATTAGTGGAACTTGGTGGAATTTAATTAAGTTAGCAGAATTTGGCAGAGTTTGATCAACTTAGCAGAATTTGGCAGAATTTAATTAAAGCGTCAGAATTTATCTGTCAAGTGTTTCACCAAGACATTCCTACTGTAACTAGGGTAGTCCCATTACATTACGGTACTAGTAAATTGCTATTAGATTGCCGCAACTTGCTATTATATAATAGTAAGTTGCTATTACGTGACTAGAGGATTGTATATAGCTTTAAGCGGTGCTTCTATTCTTCTCCTTTCCTTTCTCTAGCTTTGGATCCTCGTTTATAGACAATCCAATCGTATAGGCTTGCGCGACCCTCTTGCCGTACTTATGCCTCGATTGACCGAGTCGCTAACACTGCCGTTATTAACGTCTTATTTTAAATAACCGTATAATAACCTTCTAAAAAGATTATCTCTAGCTTATTACTTATTAATAAAATTAATAAGATCTTAATTGCTTAGCGTAAAAGCTATAGCTATTGTTTTTGCTGTATATCCTATAACCACTACTCTAATATAGGTATCTTAATGTTATATAACGCTGCTTTATTATAGTAATTATTAAATTAATTTTAACTTTAAGGTTACATGTGTTTCTACTTTATATTCTAATAAAGTTTCTTAAACTAATTTAAAGGCTAGGCCTAATTACCTAAAGAATTAGCTGGTTTCTAAACGCTATTATATAATTAAGAGAAGAATTAATTCTCTTGGTGGAATTTCTCCTAAAGGCTCTAAACTTTAAGTTTATAAGCGACGTATAGATTAATAAGATTATTGTCTATATCCTTTAGCTAGGTTATATAATATTCTAGATAAAGAATATAAGCCGCAGTATAGTAAGGCAATTAATTTAGCTTTAAAGTATAGAAGTTAAACTTAGCCTTTGCATATTTAATTTAATTTTTAAGCTGTTAGTTTTCTTTCTACTTAAATTAGTAAAAGCAATTAATATTATTATATGATATACTAAAGAGATTTTAAGATGTTCCCTAATAATCTTAATAACTTTAAGAACCTATTTAATTATTACTTATTAACCTTTAAGAAATAGAGTTGCACTCTTAAAAATAGAGAGAAATTGCTCTATTATATAATAGAGAGCAATATTAAAAGGAGTAAGCTTATCTCTCTTATTAATTGTACCCTTATAAATATGCGCTTTAGTATAGTTCTAAAGCGCATTAAGAACTTCTATCTTAAGTGTAATATAAAGTATATAGAACTAGCTATTCTATCTTATATAATTACCTAAGGGGATTAACTTTCCGGAAAGTGCTTTAAACTTATTTGTATAATTAGGCAAGGCACAGATATAGATAATAAGATTATAGATCTTCCCTATAACACCTATCTTCGCTCTTATTAAATTTGCTCTCTTTTTTTGGTGTTTATTATCTAACTCTTCTCCTAATTTATCTTCTCTATTATATAATTCTATAAGTTGCTCTTCGCTATTATTAGTAAAGAGAAAAGCTTTAGTAATAAGATTAAGGATATAGCCTATATAGCGGAGCCATTGGGAAGTCTAATTCTAGTTAATTTAATTCTCTATGCTAAGATAAGTTGCTATTATATAATAAAGCGTATTATTTATAGTGGAATTATTGCCAATAAGGACGCTAATATTTTCTATAATTTTATAATCTTTAAGGATGGGGTAAAGGGTTCCCCATTAATTTAAACTATTATAGCTATATACCGTATAAAGGGCAATTAAGATATTTTAAAAGTAATTCTAGGTATTAATAAAGCTGGCGCAAATTATAAGTAAAAGGTTATAACTTGATGAGGTTTAGGTATTAACAGCATGATAGATGCTTGTTTATAACAATTAAAGCCTTTTTTACATAATATCTTTTACTTATAGAAACCAAGCCCCCACCCTCTACTTAATTATGTTATAAGATATTGGTATAAATATACGGCCCTGCAGATTTATTGCTTAAATAAAGGCATGCCATTCTGGCTATTCTATATATAAAAATAGAAGCCGTTATACAATAATTAGATCTAAGAGGGTTTAGTTAATAACCTATTAATTAACCATACGCTAAATAATCTCTTAATTAAAGTTGTCTTTACTATTACTAAGCTGGAGAAGAAGCTTAGTATATAACGCTTTAATGGTTTTAGAAGCTGTTATATAAATACTAGAGTTAAGTACCTTACTAACGGTAATTCCATAAACACTTTCTAGATACTATCTTATATTTATTATACTTTAAGCCATAAATTTTAGATAATGTTTACACTAAATCTATTTTTATTTTAGCTTTTCTAATCTTTCTTCTGGCGTTGGTGTACAATAATGCTTATGGATTAGAGAGGTCTTCCATAACTTTTTTGTTAAAGGAATTAAGTCTGTAGTTTCCTTAATAGTATTAGAAGTAAGAGATAATCTAAAATCCTTAATTTCTTAAATTCTAGAAGGTAACCCTACGTGGCAGTAAAAAAATTTGGTGTGCCAAGAAATATTGCGATATTATCCAAATATTGGCAATATTGGCAATACCGATATTTTATTGGTTTGTATTGGATGAGATTTTATTGGTGCCAGCACTGTTAATGTTAGACCTGCGGAGGATAGGCCGGATAAGCCTCTCAGATAATAGACCTATTAGCTAATAATATCCGGAGACTATCCGGATAGTCTCCGGATAGTCTTGGCAAAAACCCCTAATATACTTATATTTGCAATGCACCTCCCAATATTAAATAAATAATTTTTTTATTAGTATAGATTTATAGAGCTTGTAAAGCGCTTTAAAATAGTACTACTTTTATCTAAATATCCTAAGGATAAGTAATATTATATAGATATAAAGCTTATAAGAGCTCTGTGGAATAAGGCTTACCCGCATAGAGCTCTACTAAAGCTTAGCAAAAGCTCCACACGAAGCTCCGCACAAAGCTCTGCGGAGGCTCCATACAAAGCTCTACGTACGGAGGCTCTGCGTAAAGCTCTGCGGATGCTCCGTATAAAGCTCTGAAAGAAGCTCTGGCAAATACCTTTGGCTTTCCTACTAATTAGATATCTCCTTTCTACCTTTTTTATTTATACTTCTCTTTATATAAAATATTATAAAATAAAATAAAAATAGGAAAAAAGAGAGGAGACCTAGCAGTTTAAATTTAGTAACT
>Ga0307507_10011274_pt1 | contig 11329 bp, 13 predicted proteins | sample 7_EM_MG_FD_207223 | JGI IMG/M metagenome (GOLD analysis project Ga0307507, IMG submission 207223) | Populus trichocarpa ectomycorrhiza microbial communities from riparian zone in the Pacific Northwest, United States - 7_EM | ecosystem: Host-associated > Plants > Roots > Unclassified | place...
GCGCGGATGGTAAGCAGCCTGGTTTGCAGCATTGAACATCAGGAGTTGGGTGAAAGGCTACTACTAACAGGTAAGGCCTTTTCTTTCTCTCTCTCTTCTTCTCTTTCATTTTCTTTTCTTTTCTTTTCATTATTAATTGATGCCACTAACACCATTATCGGGCCCAAGTTTTGACTGCTTCAAAAAGAGTACAAAACATGTATCTTATAATTAAAACACAGTCCATCAGGTGACCAAAAGGCACTGCCACTATTGTAGTCAGCAGTTCCCAGGCTGGGGGAGGTGAGGTGCAGCCTGGGGCCAGCAGCCCAAAGGGCTGCCCAGGAAATTCCAGAAAAACCTTCACAATTCAGAAATTATTCACTTTCAAAGGGTTCCCAAATTTGTCACCCCTCTACCATGGGTGGAAGTGCCCCAAATGCGAACCAATCCAGAGTCTTTTCTCTTTTGGGGTCTCTGCCTGCCAAATTCAGAAAATGCCATCAAAACATGATATCTCAGTGCTTTTTGGGTGATCTAAAGTGGTAGACATATGTAATCAAGGTCATAGAATTTGATGGCAAGCTTTGTTTCATAAAATTCCATCAAGAATTAGCTGAAATTGCTATATTTGGTAATTTCAAAAAACTCGCACTTAAATAACCTTCAATTCATGTATCTTTTTGCACAAATAAAGTAAGCGGTTTAGTATATCATTACTTCTGCCATTCATGTGCAAAATTTCAGGCAGATCCACCATGTTTTTGCTCTTTAATTCACCATATATCTATAAAGCCACATGTTAACCTCATGGCCTCCTTATGTTCAATGCCTGCAACAACTCTTTCTTCTTTCTTTCATCTGAACTGGATCTCCCTCTGCATTTACTATCAGAATCCACTAGGGACTGTCCAGTAGATTCTATACTACACATCTCCTTTGCTCCTTTGTGAGTCTTCTTTGCTTTAAAGCTGAACATATGTGTATTTAATAATCAATTAAAGCCCCTCCACTCCCAGGTTGGCTGCATATCTATTCTCTCTGTTTGGAGATTGTATTTTGGTTTCTGGAGCTTTGGTAGACCAAGGTGAACTCCTCTGCAAAGTCCTACCTTCCTGGCCTCTTCTTTTTCAACAAAAGGAGTGTTACGCCAGTTGCATTTGGACCTCTTCAGGGATACGTCAACAATCTGATCAAGTCCACTTTCAAGGAGGCATGCATTGCACTGGGACTTCTCTCTGATGATAATGAGTGGCATCAATGTCTTGAAGATGCAGGCCTAATGGCCACTGGATATCAACTCAGAGTTCTTTTTGTCGTCATTCTTACCGATTGCTCTCCAACAAATCCAAAGCAGCTGTGGGACACCTATAAGCACCGAATATGTGATGATCTCAGGCACACTCTTCAGCATAGACACATTCGAGAGAATCCTTCTGATGAAGATGTTTGGGACTATGGTCTTTTTTTAATTGACCATCTTCTTTCTCAGCTCAACAAGTCTCTCAAGAGCTGGCCAGACATGCCACAGATTCAACAGGAGTGGGCTGCAGCTGTTCACAATCCTTTGATTGCTCGCGAGCAGGACTATGATGCACAGCAGCAAACTCAGTTGACTGAAGAGCGTATTGCACTTCTAAACCAGGACCAGATATCCGCTTTTGATATTATCAAGCAGGTTGCTGAATCAAAGTCAGGCCAGTGCTTCTTTCTTCATGGTCCAGGCAGCTGGATATAGGCCATGAAAAGCACACAGATGACTCAGACAAGATCATTCTTCCTCCAAGTCTCAGATTACAGGAAAATACTGTTGAAGCACTTATCCACCACATTTATCCAGGCCTTTCTCAGCTTCAGCCTCCTCTTCATCAGTACTTTTCTGAGCGGATGATGCTCTCCAGCTGCAATGATGATGTTGATGATCTCAATGATCGCATGCTAAATGAGTTTCCTGGAGAAGAGCGGGTTTTCTTCAGTCAAGACAGTGTAGTCAATGACAGACCAAATGAAGGAGAACTTATGTATCCTGCTGAATACCTCAATAGCATCAATTGCTCAGGTCTACCTTTGGCAAAATTGAAACTCAAGATTGGCTGTCCTGTTATGGTTCTTAGAAATCTTTTCCCAGCTGAAAGTGTCTGCAATGGAACTAGAGGAATCATTTCAAAAATGTCCACACGAGTTATCAAGATAGAGTTGATGTCAGAAGAGCTCAGAGGAAAAAAGGTCTTCATTCCAAGAATTACTCTCACACCCTCACCATCTCAAATCTCATTTAATTTGGAAAGAAAACAATTTCCGCTCAAGATTTGTTTTGCAATGACCATCAACAAGTCACAAGGCCAATCTGTTAAATATGTAAGTCTTTGGTTTTCACACATGATCAATTTTATGTCGCTGTTTCAAGAGTTAAATCTGTTAACAATATCAAAGTTATAGAAAATATAGGTGATGGTATTACAAAGAATGTAGTGTATCCAGAGATTTTATTAGATTAAATTTTCTTTTCAAATGTATTATTTAAAATTTTCAATAGTAGAGAAATATTTTTTAACTGAGAATCAAACCCGTGGCTTTGCCACGGGCAAGCGAAGCTTGTTTGAATGATAAAAGTGTGGAATAAAGCAGTAGTAATGAAAACTTGAAGATGGAATGAGATTTCACATCACATGATCTACCCAGTGAACCAGACAAAATACAAAACTCTGATGATGGCTTCAGGCTAAAAACAATATATTACAAGTAAGTTATAGTTTCAAAGTAGTAAATAATAAATAGTATTCTAGTCACAATTAAAGCATACATAGTAGTGTCAAGTGAATAGAGATAGATGAGCTGATATTAAGATACTGAGATTGCTTTTTGACCTATTCAAGAATCTCAGAAAGACATCCAGGTATCTTCCAAAATTGCCCAGGTATTTCTCAACCCATCAGTTGCTATAGGTTGTTTTCCAATTCCAACGGATTCCACTTCATAGTGTGATCAGGGTTTTTCAAATGGAAATACTTAACCTCGCTGTTGTCTTTTTGCCTTAACGAAATTCAGGGTGACGGCGATCATTATGCCAAGAGGCTGCAGTTGTATTGTGGCTGCCACAGAAACATCTTCAAGAAGCTGTTGCTGGATACTTATTTGCATTGGGATGTCCTTGCCAGAACATCTTATTGTGTCTTCAACTCAAGGTTTGAGCTTCCTGATATGTTTAATGTGTGTTACCTCTTGCCGCTCAAATAGTCAACTCTGCCTTCAGGACCACAGCGCCATATTTCTGGTTCCTCCGTCTTATGCCAGTATTCAATGAAGATGATCCCTTTTGGACACCTGATTAATTAATCCTAATGAACAACTGCCAAGCAGTCTGAGCTCCGAGGGTGACCACCATCGTCAGAGTTTTACATGTTTGAATTCTCCACCCATGGCTGAAGCTGAAAATCCCGTAGTCTGCGCAAATTTGGAAGGTTCCAACTGGAATGAAAACAGCTGGCCAGCGACAACCATACCAGAGCAAGTAGGTATCCGTCGTCATTTTTTTTGTTTGTTTGTTGAATTTATCCACTAGAAAAAGATTTCTGTAACGAGAGCCAAGAAAAAATATTGTGTGAGACTCAAGACATTTTGTCTATGAGAGTCGTTCCTCTGATACTGAAGCAGCTTGATCGTCACCTGCTTGATGGATTAGCCTATCAAGAGGTGGTCGTTTTTGGTGGCTACATTTCTCATCAGCGTGCTGAACGACAGGTGGAGAAACGGGCTTGGGAAATTTATGGTGGGCCTTCAGGTTTGGAAGCTTGTCGAAAACAGTGTTATGACAAAGGAATTTTTTGTCTGATCGTTACAGAATAGCTAAGGGTCATCAGGCTAAATGGTTGAGAGGTGAAGCAGCAATTATCCACAAGACCAAGATCAACTTGGAGCCTATGTTGCCTGCCAAAGCAACTGGCACATCCTCATCTCAACACTTGAAGGCACCTGCAATGTCCTGTGTTCTATCTCAATCTGCAAAATTGAGATCCAAGATATTCCAGCATCTCGGAACAGTTGAGATTAGCAGCAGTGACAAAGACATATCTTCTCTACATTCTCATCCAAGACTTCTCCATCAGCCAAGTTCTCCAACCATTGTCGCCTCAAGTCCTATTTGGAAAGGCAAGAAAAGGTCTGGAGACGTCCTGGAGATCAGCAGTGATGAAATTGACGAACACCCCATGAAAAAGGAAAAATGTTCATTGTCCCAGTCTATAATTGTGCTCAGCGATTAACTAGTTCTGCTTTTAAGAGATCTTTTTATGCATCACATACTTGTTAGTTGCATTCGAGTGTCCTATGGACTTTTCGAGAACGTACTCGCCTTTTTCTTCTTGGAATTGACCTCTTCTTCAGAGAGTGCAATCATTGTGTCAGTCAAGAGTTTAAACTCTCACATCTGCAGGTTTCACCACCTGTACCTTGTTCTCTCAGGTAAGATCAGAACTTTTTCTTCTATGACACTCTAAACCAATGGCCTTCAGATAAGACAACCTATCCTTCCTCTCACTACATAGGGACTCTAACAAGTCTGCTCTTCTTTGCTTCATCAGAGGCTGTGATATCTCTTATCAAGACAACAAGAAGATGCTGGCCCATCTTGTCAATGCCCATCATGCATCAATCTCATTATGGCTTCAGAACATGAATGCCCTCCCTGCAGGCATGAGCCTCCTTTTCTTGAGTTCCTGCCCTCTCCTGATGGACTCACACCAGCTAAACTGCCTTTTGCCTTCTTTTGAGACTCAATTCCATCTCCTGGTGCTACCTCCAGATTCTCCAGACTCGGGCCCAACACCAGCTTGCAGACCTGATCTCCTTCAAATCATTCACAGAGAGGTCTTAAGCAATGATTCAGACAACAAAGTCAACAACCTCTTCACTCTCAAAAGGTTCAAGTCACAACTCCAAAGGCCTGACTCTGATGACAACGCACACAAGCCTCTTCCTGAAGTTCCTCACATTTTGACAGTCATCAATCCTTCCATCCAAGCAGTGTCTTTGAGCCAGAGGTCCTTCCTGCAGCCATTCTTGTCAACAAGAACAACATTTCTGAGCCTCTCTCTGGCCACAACATCAAACACATCACCACACCATCAAGATAATCCCTCCATTGCTAACAGAGAGTGTGCAGCTGATAATGGCAGCATATTGCCATTGCTGTCTCCTTGCTGTCTCCACAGCAGCAGCAGCAACACTGGTCACAGGTCACAAGCTGCCACCAGCCAGGTTCACATTGGCAACACACATCACAATGACAGTGCATCGCCATCTTCTCCTCCTCACCTTCTCTGCAGCAGCAGTAGCAGGATAAGCCAGGTCAACGATGGCTCACATCACAATGCAAAAGCCCAACAACGATATGGAACATACTGATAAAGACAACACCCAGGAACTCAAGGTCAATTCTATAAAGCAAATGCTTGAGAATGCCAGACTGTTTGTCACACCTGTCAACAACAAAACAAGCATACTGGCTTGCATAGCTTGCCAGAAGGGCATCAAATCTTCCAATGCCCTCTCACATGCAAAGTCAAAACCCCACAAGCTCAGGATCAGCAAGCAAAAGCAAGGAAAGCTCAAGGACTGGATACAGAAGGCTGGAAAGATGCTGGCCAACAAAACAATGAACCTTCCAAAGGTTCTTCCTCAGAGCGAAAAACCAGTTGAAGAACTTCAAGTTTTGAAAGGCCTCTCTTGCACAGAATGCACTCACTGCTGCATAACTTCAAGGACTGGAGCTGTAATCACCAGAACAATGGCTTCACTGCTGCAGGAAATCGCCAAGATGCGGATGTGCAGACCCACTTTAAAAGCAGCCCAAAATACTTCGCAGTCAATCCAGCACTTGTGGGTATCAATGCTTGCAGCATCGTCCATTTATATGTCACACAACATTCAAAAGTCATAACCTCTTTCAACTCTAATCCCATTATGCCACCCATATCAGCTTGAAGTGGCTCCTCTCCTTCAAGAAACCCAATGGCACACTCACCTCTGTCGCTTCCTCAACTCCAAAAGGAAGATCAAAGCTCTCTGTCAGCTGCTCCAGGTTTCAAGAGAGAAGAAGGCACAAGAGGACTCTCTGAGTGACACGCTCCATAGGGCTATCATTCTTTACATGAAAAACATATGCAAGAAAGGGCTTGAGTCACCTCTTGATGTAAGGGGAATCCTGATGTCAGCTCCAACATGAGTGTTATTCAAGTCACAGTCAAAAGCTTTTATTGATTTATCTTTTCTTTCATAGAGAAGGGCCATCCAATCCTTGGAGACCACTTCCCACTGAGAAATCCCTTCAGGACTATGCAAGGTTTCTCCACAAATACATTCATGCTCTTCTTCTCACCGAAAGCAGCACTCACACATCTGATTACATCTTCAACCTTATCAACAATGAAAAGCTTCTGGCAAAGAAGCTGATGGACTCACTACAGAAAAAATAGATGGAAGATCAGGATACAGATGAAGGTCCAGAAGGCCAGGAGAAGGACAAGGATGATGGGAAACAAGAAGAAGTCAAGGACAAGAATGAAGGAGGCAAAGATGGCAAAGATGAGGACAAGAACAAGGACAAAAATGATGATGAGAATGGCTTGAATGAAGAAGATGATGAAGAATCTGACAACGATTTGGATTTGATGTTCAAAGCTGATTCAGAAGAGAAGAGCTACAACTCTGAGCTTGTCCAGGCCGTCCATGACTTTGTTCGATCCATTGTATACTCATGTGCTTGAATGGACATAACATTGCATCACACACCCTCCAAACAGAATGATCCTATTGAGCAGTTCATTGCTGTTTACAGCCTTCAACCTGATGGGAACTTCAGGCAGGCTTGACTGGTGATCCAGGTCTTTGTCATGTTCCACTACCACATATGAGATGCAATTCTTTATGAGGATTACTTGAGATTGGGCAAGTTTGAAGGCAACATATACAAGTATGCTTCTCAATTTGCAATCATCACCCACAACTTTCTCTGACACGCCTATTAATTACTAGAGCAGTGATGCATGAAGCTCTTAAAAACTTTCAGCCAGGTTCCAGGTCCCCATACATCATATGTCAGGATTATCAGTGCCTTGCTTCCTCAATTGCAATGAGTTCCAGTGCCTCTCCAACTACTGCAGTCGGCGATAACAGTATGAGCATCAGCTTTCAAGAGCATATGCTAGCCATTCCTGTCTGGAGAACTGGTCTTGTCAAGCTGGCTTTGGATGTGAAACAGGAGCTTGACATCTTGTGTGGTGACATTCAGCTCACTATTCCATCTGCCATGCCGGACAACTGGACAAATAAAACTAGGGGTTACTCATGGACCAACAACGATCCCAATCGTTTTGGGCTGCAGAACGACAATCCACTCTTCTACAAATTGCTTAAAGACTGCACACTTGGACAGACTGTTGAGGGCACACTTCTCCTCAACAAGCTGGCCAAGAAAAACCTCCTCGAGCAATGCAAACTGGTGTGCAAAAAAAATATTTTTGCTTGTTTACCTTACTCCAAGCACATCTCCAAGGATCTCTGAAATGGCCGACTACAAGAACAGAAACTCTACGCAGGAAAGGAACATGTTCCACCATGATTATGCCATCTGGTTTTTCAATCAATGGGTCAAATATGAGAGTCTTACAAAAAAAAAGGAGTCATTGATCGCAAGCAAGGTGTTCCCACAGGTTAAGAAATCTCTTGAAATATATTTTCTTTTGGTCTGACCACTGGAGAAGAAACTCATTTATCACCTGTTCAAGGATGATGACCAAAAGCAGGCCTACCAACTGTATTTTGAATACATGTGGATATGATCAGGGATGAAGAGGACAGTGAAGGACCTTTTCTAAACCCTGTTCAGCTTCATGAAGGAGGAGTGTGGGGTGAAAATCGGCTTCAGGATCTACCAGCAAATCTGTGTCAAAATTGGCAGGGTCTTTCTTGGTTCCGAAGCAGCGATCAAAGAGGAGGAACTAGACATCCTTTTCTCTCAGATAGCACACTCAGCCATTGCAGCTGGTAAAACAGCAAAAAGGCAGTCTGGATATATATTTATAAATTGTCATTTGGCTATTCTCAAGTCTTGAACCAGCTGAGACAAGTTATAGGTGTGCAGCATAGGATGATTTCGCCTCCTCCAGTTACTGCCATTCATACGAGACCATTTGCCAACTGAGGAAGAGCCCTGCTTCTATTAAATGTTGAAGTGTAAGCTTAAAGAATGGAATTACAAGGTGGGTAAATACCGCGTTTTAGAAGCACAAGGTCAAGTTTGTGGTTGCTGGCCTCATTTATAGAGGTGCACAACGCTAAGCAACCTAGCCTCCCCACATTGGTGTCAAACCAAATGGTGCGGTATCATTTACTACTATGGCACACTCAGCTCAGATGGCCTGTTCTAATTATGCATTAGAGGTGGGACAGTTACCAGGGATGCCAAGCAATCTGTTGTTTTGATATGATAGTGTTTCTGAGTTGTGATGGAGTGTCATTGGCTTCAACACAGGCAGCTCTCCTCTTGAGCCACTCAAGGTCCAATAGAAGCTTGCAGCCACCACTGCTGTTCAGCATCAGGAGGTCCTTCGAAAACTCCTTGTAATGGTTGACACTCTGGAAAATGAGGTGCAGAGGCTGGAGAATCAACAACCAATTAATTCCACTTTACTTCTCTTTTTCTGTAATACACATCATCCTTCATTCTTCCAATAGCTTGTAGCTCCAGTTCCAAGTCATAATATCAAGATATCAGGGCAGTTGGCAAACTTGTGATCAGGATTCTGATTGTGAAATAACCATGCATAATGTCATTGTATTCTATTGAGATATCATCAGATATCCACCCAGTGACCTCCAAAGAGGTTCTTCATCTGAATTGATTACCTCTGCTTTCCCTTTCATTCAGATTTTCCTTGGCGATGTGAATTGATGTATTGCCACATCGCTTCCTTTATTTTTCCATGGTTCTGGATGTCGACAAGAATTGAGGGACTGACATTGTCCACACTATAAATGATCAATTTGTTTCTGCAAGCCAAACCTATATATTAGAACATACAGAATGGTTGGAGTTAAGTGTTGGTGGCAATATTGAGCACATGCTGAGGCGTATCTTGGGGATTGAGCACATAGGGTGTCCAAGCCAATTCGAAAATCGATTATTACACATGACAATCCAATTACCCTAATACACCATTCTCTGGATCTATGCCACCACATTTGTGAGTTCAGAAGTCTATTGAAGCTGCTTCTTTTAGTTAGTACAAGCTTTGCTCTTGCTCATTGGATGGCTCTTAGAAATCCATGTGACTGATATCTATCCCCCAACTTGGTAAGTTGGTGCCTGTCTGTTCTAATTTCTTGTATCACAAATTCATCATCTAGTTTCTGTTTCTGCGACAAGCATAATGCTCTTTTTTTTTTTGGATAGAAACACGTGATCAGGGAGGAGAAGTCAAATACAAACACTTCATTCTAGGCTCGATGGGTTTACTCCATCAACACCCAATTAAGGCTATTCATTGAAAAGCACCAAGCCTGTGGTCGTTTTTGATTATTGGCCTCATTTGGATTGTACAGGTTTTACTCTTTAGGTGACTCAGCGTTTATGGACCCTCCAGAATTTGTCTGAACCAACTGCATACTGTATAACCAATGCATTACTGCCTCCCTCTTCCTCCCCAGATCCCAACCCTCATCATGACTTCACCAATCAGTCCAAACAACACTATTGTTGATCTTGGCCCCAACCATGATTCACATCTCCCAACTGTTTACATGACAGCTTCGCATCCCAAGAAGTCTGGACCCAGCAAGATTTACTACTACATTCAGAATCTTTCAATGGTAGAACTAGGTGAGGAAGCTGGAAGAAGAACTTAGGATGCCACATGGGCCTGAAAGTCTAGCGATCCAGTGTGATGAGTTTTACTTCAACAATATTACCTTGCTAATCACAAACTCTCAAGAAGATGTTGCTGTCTGTTGGGTGACCAGAGAGTGAGTCTCAATCAAATCAGTTTGAACAGTCAGCGTAATTTTCCTCTCTATTTACATAGATCATTGTACACTCGAGAGGAGAAGGAGAGCCTTCTTGCTGCTTGCAACAACTGTCTTAATAGGAATCGAACCCATTAGGCCCCTACAAAGAAGCCTGATGGAACACTTGTTGGAGGCACTGCTTTTGAACACAATAAACATGCCAATCCTGTCAAGCCAAATACCCAGTGCTACAGTATTGGAAATTCTTTTGAATCTCCTTCATCTGACTCAATGTCCTGAACATGGACATCTTGGTGCATTCCCACATTGTCAACAATAGCATTAAGAAATCAGGAGTGTCGCCTTGATTGATAAAAAACACACCACTTGAAGGCTCCTTTCTCTTCTTTTTCTTCTTCTGCCTTCTGCATGGACTCTTTGGTGATTGCAGACCTGAGATCATGACGGCTTCCTTGTCTGAAGAAAGAACCTGCCAGCACTTGATAATTTTGCTTGCAATGGGTGTTTCAACATCATTGCTAGTATCAGCAGAGGTTTCCACATCATCACTGTTCTCAGGCACTGTTGCTTCCATCATAAATCCTGATTGGCTCAGTTCAGGTGACATGCAGGCTGGACTTGGTGTTGAACTCAAAGTCACATCACCCACTCACTGGACTGCAGCAATGATTCTATAGTGAGTGATTAGCTCAATATCACCATGATTGTCAGTGCGAAGCTTACACATAGATAAGCTACACAGTAAGGTTTAAACAGTTCACCGAACGGATACAGTGTATCTGTTCGGAACCATTTGGTAGAACACTACTGAATGCCTATATATCCGATTAGGAATATGGTGTAGTGTTTTAAACCATTCTAGCAAATGGTACCTTTCCGAACATGTCTCACACTTGGTCGGAAAATTGGAAATCAGAGCAATTCAGGCCAAAATCCAGACAATGTGTGGCATTTAAAATGAATAAATGGCACCCGATTCTGATTTTGACCATTAAAAAATTATCTTGAATGGTTTGGACATTATCTGACATGATAATCAGATTGAATAGGTGCCGACTCGGAGTGTATCCAATTAAAATGGTATTTGGGGCCATCTGGACAATGTGTGGCATTTAAACTGAAAAAATAGCATCTGATTCTGATGTTGACCATTAAAATTTTATTCTGAATGGTTCGGACACTACCCCAAATGTCCATGAGGCTAGGAATATGCAGATTCCGATTCCGAGTCATCTGAATGCTGAATATAGAATTGATGCCATCAAATCTGACTTCTCTTCATCTTCCAGACTATGCAGACACTCATACAGACATCATATTGCTTAGT
>Ga0307507_10011275_pt1 | contig 11328 bp, 8 predicted proteins | sample 7_EM_MG_FD_207223 | JGI IMG/M metagenome (GOLD analysis project Ga0307507, IMG submission 207223) | Populus trichocarpa ectomycorrhiza microbial communities from riparian zone in the Pacific Northwest, United States - 7_EM | ecosystem: Host-associated > Plants > Roots > Unclassified | place...
GAAGCGCCAGGCCGTCACGCTGATGCCGGCGGCGTCGGCGGCCTGCGGGTTCTCGCCGACAGCGCGCAGGCGCAGGCCGGCGCTGGTGCGCATGAGGTACCAGACCACCGCGAAGAAGATCGCCAGCGTCATGTAGACCACGATGTTCTGGTCGAACAGGCGACCGACCAGCGGCAGCGAGGCCAGCGGCCCGAGTGGGAGCGCAGCGAAGCTCTCCACCGCGCGGTTGGTCCAGCCCAGCAGCGTGCCCAGCAGGCTGGTGAGGCCCTGGCAGAAGAACACCAGCGCGAGGCCCGCGATGACCTGGTTCACACGCAACACGATCACCATCACCGCGAACAGCACCGACACGCCGCTGGCGGCCAGCATGGCCAGCAGCAGCGCGATGCCCGGCTGGCCGAAGGACAGCTGGGCACCGATGCCGACCAGCGCGCCCACCAGCATCAGCCCCTCGGCACCCAGCGACAGCACGCCCGAGCGTTCGGTGAGGATCAGGCCCAGCGCGGCCAGCGCATAGGGCACGGCGAAGTCCGGTGCATTGCCGAGCCAGTTGGTGGCGATGGCGAAGGCGTCCATCAGCCGGCCTGGCTCACCACCGCGCGGATGCGGTGGCGGATGAAGAAGTCCGACGAGGCCACACAGATCACGACGATGGCCTGGATCAGCTGCACCATCGAGAAGGGAATCTGATAAAACACCTGCAGGTTGCGGCCCGCCACGAAGAGCGCGGCCACCAGCAGCGCAACCACGGTTGCGGCCAGCGGGTTGTTGCGCGCGAGGAAGGCGATCAGGACGCCCGACACGCCGTAGCCCGCGTAGAAGGCCTGGGTCAGGCGTCCTTCCTGCCCGGCGACCACCACGAAGCCCGCGACGCCCGACAGCGCGCCCGACAGCAGAACGGCGGACAGAATCATGCGACGCACCGGAACGCCGACCGCGTGCGCCATGCGCGGATTCGCGTCGACGAAGCGCAAGTACAGGCCGGCGCGGCTGATGCCGACGAACCACCAGGCCAGTGCGGTCACGACGAGCGCGAGTGCGATGGCGGCCGGCGCGGTGTTGCCGAACCATTCGGGCAGCCGCTCGAAGCTGCGGAACTGCGGCGAGTAGGGGAAGGAATCCTTGGGGTCTTTCCAGGCGCCGTAGACCAGGTGCAGGAGGAAGTTGCCCGCGATGTAGTTGAGCATCAGCGAGGAGATGATCTCGTTGACGCCCAGCCTGAGCTTGAGCAGCGCCGGCGCCAACGCCCACAGCAGGCCGAGTGCGGTCGCCATGCAGAGCATGAGCGGCAGCCGCAGCGCGGGCGGGCCGATGTCGAGGAACGAGATGGCCGTAGCGCCGATCGCGCCCCAGATCATCTGGCCCTCGAGCCCGAGGTTCCAGAAGCGCGCGCGGAAAGCCATCGTCGCACCCAGGCCGACGAGGATCATCGGCGCGGCCTGGAACAGCACGGCCTGCAGGCTTTGCAGGTCGAACAGCGTGTGCAACACGAACTCGTTGAGCAACTCGCCCGCCGGCACGCCGGCCGCCACCAAGATCGCGGCCGAGATGCCGAAGCCGATCGCCAGCGAGATCGCGAGGATCAGCGCCTGCTTTGGCCAGGCCATCTGCTGGCGCAACTCAAGCGCATAGCGGCGGCTGGTCAAGGGGCCGCGCGATGCCGGGGAGCCGTTGGCTGCGAGCACCGCCGACGACGCTTGCATCGCGGGCTCAGTCATGGTCGACCATGGCCTGCCCGATGGACAGGCGATCGGCAGGTTGCTCGAACTCGGCGACGATGCGCCCGCGCGCCATCACGCCGACGCGGTCAGTCAGCGCCAGCACCTCGTCGAGGTCTTCGCTGATCAGCAGCACCGCCGCCCCCGCATCGCGCGCGGCCAGCAGGCGCGCATGCACATCAGCGCTCGCGCGCACGTCGAGGCCGCGGCTCGGGCTGTGCGCCAGCACGACGCGCGGCACGCGACCAAATTCGCGCGCCAGCACCAGCTTTTGCGCATTGCCGCCTGAGAGCAGCGCGGCCTTCTGGTCGAGACTGCGCACGCCCTGCACGTCGAACTGCGCGACTGCGCTGCGCGCGTCCAGCTGCATGCGTTTGGCATTGAGCCGCCAGGTGGGGCCGTAGCGGCCGTCGTGCACCTGCCCGACGCCGAAGTTCTCGGCCACCGACAGCGCACCCGCGAGCGCGATGCCGTAGCGGTCGGCCGGGATCGCCGCGATTTGCAGTGCGCGGCGCTCGGCATTCGAGGTGCGCGCGAGATCGCCAAAGCCTTCCAGCACCAGCTCGCCTTCGAACAACTGGTCGTCCAGCCCCATCAGCGCGGCGGCCAGCTCGCTCTGACCGTTGCCGCCGACGCCGGCCAGTCCGTAGATCTCGCCCGCGTGCAGCGTGAGGTCGACACCGGCCAGCGCGCGACGGCCGCCGGCCTCGGACGTGCGCACGCCGCGCACCCTGAGCCGTGCTTCGCCCGGTGGGCTGCGCCCGCGCACCGGCGCCGCGATCGAGTCGCCTACCGTGAGCTGCACCAGCTCGGCCATCGCAACCTGCTTCGGGTCAACCGTCTTGACGGTGCAGCCGCCGCGCATCACCGTGACGCGATCGGCGTAGGTCTTCACGTCGGCCATCTTGTGCGTGACCAGGACCACCGCCGCGCCGCTGTGTGCGAGCGCGTGCACGGTCGAGAGCAGGCGCTCGGCCTCCTTGTCGGTCAGCACCGCGGTGGGCTCGTCCAGGATCAGGATGCGCGCGCCGGCCAGCAGCACCTTGAGGATCTCGACGCGCTGCTGCTCGGCGATCGAGAGGTGCTCGATGCGCTGGCGCGGATCGATGTCGAAGCCCAGCTCCTGGGCCTTGGCGCGGATCTGCGCCTCCAACTGGCCGAGCCGCCGGCGGTGGCTGCCTTCGCCCAATGCGAGCGGGTTGCCGAGCATGATGTTCTCGGCCACGGTGAAGGGTTTCACCAGCTTGAAGTGCTGGTGCACCATGCCGATGCGGTGGCGCGCCGCATCGCGCGGCCCAGTGAGCTGCACCGGGTTGTCGTCGACCCACATCTGACCGGCCTCCGGCGCATAGAGGCCCGCCGCGATGTTCATCAGCGAGGACTTGCCCGCGCCGTTCTCCCCGAGCAGCGCGTGGACCTCGCCCCAACGCGCGTGGAAGTGCGCGTCGCTGAGGGCCTTGAAACCGTCGAATGACTTGGCGATGCCGGTGAGCTGGAGTGCGGTCGCCATGCGTGCCTTACTTCTGCGTGACCACGCCCTTGACGTACCAGTCCATCTTCCAGAGGTCGGCGTCCGAGAGCGTCGCACCGGCGGCCACGCGTTCCTTGCCGTCACGGTCCTTCAGCGGGCCGGCATAGACCTGCTTGCCCTTGAGGATCGCATCGCGTTCCGCAGTGATGATCGCGGCCTTCTCTTTCGGCACGCCCGCGCCGAAGGCGGCGATGTCGGTGCCGCCATCCTTCATCTCGATGAAGGCGCCGTAGGGCGAGGGCTTCCAGTTGCCGGCCATGATCTTCTTGAGCTCGGGCGTGAGGAACTTGTCCCAGACCCAGACCGAGGAGCACAGCGTGGCCTTGGGTGCGAACTGGCGCAGGTCGCGGTGGTGGCCGGTGCCGTACACGCCGCGCTCCTGCGCGACGATCTGCGGCGTGGGCGAGTCGACGTGCTGGCCGATCACGTCGGCGCCCTGGTCGATCAGCGCCATTGCGGCGGCACGCTCTTTCACCGGGTCGTTCCAGGCGCCGGTGTAGATCACGTTCACCGTGGCGTTCGGGTTCATCTTCTGCGCGCCGAGCGCGAAGGCGTTGACCGTCCAGTTCACCACGCCGAAGGGGTTGGCCGCGACGAAGCCGAGCTTGCCGGTCTTCGAAGCCGCGCCGGCCGCCATGCCGCACAGGTACTGGCTCTCGTAGGTGCGGCCGTAGAAGGCTTCGAGGTTGCCGCTGTTGGTGGTGCCCGAGCCGTTCAGGAAGGCCACGTCGGGGTACTTGGCCGCGAGCTCCTTGAAGGTGTCGGAGTAGCCGAAGGCCGTGCCGATGATGATGTTGGCGCCGCGCGAGATGAAGCGCTCGGCGGCCGGCTTGATCGCCGAGGCGTCCTCCGGCACGCTCTCGACGAACTGGATCTTGGTACCGGTGTCGTGCTCGATCCTCACTCGTGCTTCCTCGAAAGACTGCACCCAACCACCATCGTTGCGGGGGCCCGCATAGATCAGCGCGATCTTCGGCTTGTCCTTCAATGTGAATCCGTCAGCGGCATGGGCTGATGTTGAGATGCCCAACCCGGCCGCAACCATGGCAACTGCAGCGACGCAAACCCACTGACTGCTCTGCGGCATGACTCACCTTTCGTCGAAAACTCTGAGGAACCTGTACATCTTCACTGCCGTACCCGTTGCGGGGAAGAGGCAAAAAGTCCACGCGGCGTTGCCATCGAGGCTACGCATCAAGGCGTCGACATGTGTACATTGCGCACCGGCGACGTGGTTCCCCTCCCTCTTCCTGATTGCACCGAATGCACTTCCACTGGAACGCGCTCATCTACTTTCGCGAGGCCGCGCGCAAGGGGTCGATGCGCAAGGCTGCCGAATCCCTCGACATCACACCCTCTGCGGTCAACCGGCAGATCATCAAGCTCGAAGCGCAGATGAAGTGCCAGCTCTTCGAGCGAGGTCCCGAAGGGGTGAGCCTGACCGCCGCCGGCGAGACCTTCTACCGCTACGTGCAGGACACCCACCACGGGCTGGAGCGCATGCTCTCGGAGATTGAGGACCTGCGCGGCATACGCCGCGGCCACATCACCATCGCCTGCGAAGAAGGCCTGGGCAAGGATTTCTTGCCGCAACTGATCGCGCCCTTCAGCAAGCAGTATCCGGGAGTCAGTTTCAGCATCAGAGTGACTGACATGCCGAGCATCACCGAGGGCGTGGCCCGTGGCGACCACGACATCGGCCTGGCCTTCGACCCGATTCCACACCCGCAGGTCCAGCGACGCAAGCAAGTATCGGTGTCGGTCGGCGCCGTGATGCTGCCCACGCACCGACTCGCGACGCGCAGGTCGTTGCGACTCGCCGACCTGGTGGGCGAACCGCTGATCATTCCGGATGCCGGCTACGCGATCCGCCAGATGCTTGACCGGCAGTTCGCCAATGAGTCGTCGAAACCTCTCTCGATGCGCATCGAGTCCAACTCCTTCGAGACCATCAACAGTCTGGTCAAGATGGGTCTGGGCACCGCCGTGCGCACTCGGGTCGGCATCATGGGAGAACTCGAACGTGGTGAACTCGTTTTCGTTCCCTTCACGGACCCCGGGATGCACACCGACAACATCGCGATCTGCACCAAGCGAAAGCGCCCATTGCCAGTGGCGGCATCCATACTGATCGAGCGCTTGATTGCCGGTCTGTTGCTGTTGGGCGGTCAACGGCGGTGACGGAACCCTTCAGCGCTCTCCCTTGATGAATGGCGTCATCAAGGCGTGAGGGCCGATGGCTCGTCTGGCCATGGGCACCATCACCGCGATGGCGAACAGGTAGGGGAGCATCAGGAACACCTGATACGGGATCCCGGGCAGGAGCGTCTGCAACCGCAGCTGGTAGGCATCGAACAACGCATAGAGCAGAGCGCCCAACAAGGCCATCCCTGGACGCCAGGCACCGAAAACCACCAGCGCCAACGCCATCCATCCGCGGCCTTGAACCATGTTGATCACGAAGCTGTTGAAGGCGGCCGTGCTCAGGAACGCGCCGCCCAACGCCATCAGTGCACTGCCGACGACGAGGCACCCGTATCGAACAGCGATCACGTCGAGGCCTTGCGCCTGGGCGCCTTGCGGGTGCTCGCCGACCAGCCGGATCGCCAGCCCCAGCGGTGTGAAGCGAAGCACGTAGGCCGCCAGCGCAACGAGCCCGATGGCCAGATAGCTCGGCGGGGTGGCGGAAAGGAACGGCGAGTCGAACCAGGGCAGGTCGAGTGGCGTGAAGGCGACGACGGTCGGGGGTGAAGCGTTCCCCGGCACTGCAACCCGGTAGACAAACGAGGAAAGCCCGGTGGCCAGCAGCGTGACACCGAGACCGGTGACATGCTGCGATTGCGCCATCGATATCGAGAACACGCCGTGGAACAGGCCTAAGCAGGCGCCGGCGAAAGCGGCGATCAGCCACGCCGTCCAGAGGCCGAATCCAACGTGAACGCAGAACCATGCGGTCAGGGCGCCGACGGTCATGATGCCCTCGATGCCCAGGTTCACGATGCCCGCCCGTTCGCAGATCAGCTCTCCCAGCATGGCAAAGATCAGCGGTGTCGCGATGCGCAGCACCGCTGCCCACAGCGTCGTCGTCAGCAGGATGCCGAAAGCCTCGCTCATCGCCGAATCCGATACGTCAGCACGAATGAGGTGGCGAGCATCACGAACAGGGACAGCGCGACCATCACGTCGGCGATATAGCTCGGCACGTTGAAGGCGCGACCCATCGCGTCCGCGCCGACGAAGATGGCGGCGACAAGGAACGATGCGAGCGGCACGACGGCCGGATGCAGCCTTGCCAGCATTGCGATGATCACGCCGGTATAGCCGAAGCCCGGTGAGAGGTCACCGGTGACGTAGCCCCGCAGCCCCATCACCTCGACGGCGCCTGCCAACCCCGCCAGACCGCCGGACCAAAGCGCTGTCCAGATGGCGATGCGCGTGGCCGAGATGCCTGCGAAGCGGGCGGCGGACGGGTTGTGCCCGACTGCTCGCCGCTGCAGGCCGAAGGACGAGCGCGATTCGACCAGGGCGATCAGCAATGCGCAGCCGAGCGCGATCGCGAGGCCGGCGTGCAGGCGGGTCTGCGACATCAGTTTGGGCAGCATGACCGCATCGATCACGGGCTCGGTCTGGGGCCAGCCCATCGACATCGGGTCGCGCATGGGGCCCTGGATCAGCAGCGACACAAGCAGCAGCATGACGAAGTTCAGCAGCAGCGTGGTGACGACGTCGTCCACGTTGCACCAGTGCTTGAGCATGGCCGGGCCGAGCAGATACAGACCACCGCCCAATGCGCCCGCGCCCAGCAGCACCGGGACCAGCAGCCAGGCGGGCAGGTTCAGCATGCCGGCACCGAGCGCGGCGACGGTCAGCGCGCCGGCATAGAACTGCCCCTCGGCGCCGATGTTCCAGAGCCGGGCACGGAAGGCCACCGCGCAGGCCAGGCCGGTGAGGATGAGCGGCGTGCTGCGCGTGAGGACCTCGCTGATCGCCAGCCGCGATCCGAAGGCGCCTTTCAGCAGCGCCAGCCAACTCGCCCATACCGGCGCCCGCGCGGACATGATCAGCAGCGATCCCAGCAGCAGCATGAGCAGGCATGCGCCCGAGATGCCGAGCACGACTAGAAGGGCAGGCCGATGATCGCGCGGCTCAATGCGCATGATCGAGTTGGCTGGTTGCCCGGGTCTCGGAGTCACCGAGCATCATCAGCGCAATGCGCTGCACGTCGTAGCGCGGTCCCATCATGGGCGCCGATACTCGTCCGTTCTGGATCACGACGATGCGGTCTGCGAGGGCCAGCGCTTCGTCGAGGTCTTCGGTGATCAGCAGTACACCGGCGCCACGCTGCCGCGCCTGCAGCAGGCGGGTATGCACGTCGACCAGAGCACCTTCGTCGAGACCGCGTGTCGGCTGGCACGCGACGATGAGGCGAGGCTCGGCGTCGAGACCGCGGCCGATGATGAGCTTTTGCATGTTGCCACCAGACAGCAACCGGGTCCGCTGCTCGGTGCCGGTGCAGCGGATGTCGAAGTCGGCAATGAGTCGAGCAGTCTGCGTGCGGGCGGCTCGCAGGCGCAGCCACCCCAGTCGGACGAAGCGTGGATCGTCCAGGTCCTCGAGAATGCCGTTCTCCCACAGTCTCAAATCGCCCACCACGCCTTCCTCGTGCCGATCTTCCGGAATCCGGGCGACTCTAGCTGCGTGCATGCCGGCGGCGCTTGCGCGCCGGATCGTGCGGCCATTGATCTCGAGTATGCCGGCGCGCGGCGCGGCGAGGCCACAAGCCAGGTCGATCACGGCGCGCTGCCCGTTCCCGGCCACGCCCACCAGGGCCACGATCTGCCGCGCAGGGACGACGAGGTCGGCACCGCTCAGTGACCGGGTGCCGCGCCCGCCACGCGTGTCGACCTTGTCGAGTTTCAGGACGGGTTCGCCTGCGCGCGACTCCTGACGCGGAGGACGCAACACGCGACGGCCCACCATCAGCTCGGCGAGGGCGCTGCGATCTACCGAGTGTGCCGCCCGCACCGCGACGACCCGTCCCGCTCGCAGGATGGCGACCCTGCCGGAGACGCGCAGTACTTCATCGAGCTTGTGGCTGATCAGTATCACCGACAAGCCCTCTGCGGCCATGCGACCGAGCGCTTCGAAAAGGCTAACTGCCTCGATCGGCGTGAGGACCGCGGTCGGCTCGTCCAGTACCAGAATGCGTGCGCCGCGGTACAGCGATTTGAGGATCTCGACGCGCTGGCGTTCGCCGACCGACAGCCGGGCAACCTTGGCGTCGGGCTCGACGGCCAGGCCGAACTGCAGGCTCAGCGCATGCAGCTTCTCGCGCGCCTTGCGACGGGACGAGACAGGTCGCCACAGGGATTCTGTGCCGGCCATCACGTTGTCGAGCACCGTGAGGTTGGGGGCCAGCGTGAAGTGTTGATGGACGAGTCCGATACCAGCGCCGATGGCCGCACGCGGCGACCCTGCCGCCAAGCGCTGACCGAACACCTCGATGTGGCCGGTGTCTGCGACATAGTGGCCGAACAGGATGTTGATCAGGGTGGTCTTGCCGGCGCCGTTCTCGCCCAGCAAGCCGAGTACTTCGCCCCGGTGCAGCTGAAGCGAGATGTCGTCGTTGGCGACGTTGCTGCCGAATCGTTTGGTGATGCCGTGCAAGGCCAGCGCGAACGACAGCACAGTCGATGTCGCGATCGATACAGGTGCCCCGCCGTGATCGTTCGCTGCCGGGATTGAAGAGTTCACGCCGTCTTGCTTTGTGCTTGCCGATCAGGGCAGGTACCCGCTGGCCACCGGCTGCCATGGCAACCTTGCTTCGAGCCAACCCGCCAGCGCGAGCAACCGCGCTTCGGACCCGATGGGTCCCATCATCTGTACCGCCAGCGGTCGACCCTCAGCATCGCTTCCGTGCGGCACGGAGATGGCGGGGCAGCCCGATGCATTGGCCAGGGCCGCGAAAGGAGCGTAGCGGCCGAATCGTGCGAGGTGAGAGTCGAGGTCGCTGCCGTCGGTTCGGAGCGTGCCGATCTCCGGCAGCGAACAAGCCAGCGCGGGTGTCAGCAGGATATCGACATCGTCGAAGAAGCAGGTCATGACGTCGGTGCTGCGGGCGACGGCGATCTCGGCATCCATGTAGTTCCTGGCGGTGAACGCGAGGCCCCTGCGAGCGGCTGCCCAGGTGACGGGCTCGAGATCTTCGGCGGCCGGCTTCAAGGTCTCGACGGCAGCGGCAGCGCCTCGACATGCATAGGTCATGAACGCCAGCTCGGCATCGACGCACGGCGCCTTCAGACGCTGCGCGTCGATGAGCGTGACGACGTGACCGGCCGAACGCAGCACCTGGGCCGCGCTCGAGGCGACCTCGCCCCACGGACCAGCCACCACGGCACCCAGCGGGGCCTCGAGCAACAAGCCGACGCGCAGAGGGGTCTCGGGCGCGAAAGAAGGCGCCGAGCGCGTGATCCACTGCCAGACCGCCACGCTGTCGCGCACGCTGCGGGTCACCACGAACTCGGCCGCCATATTGCCGAACACGTTGCCGTAATCCGGTCCTCGCGGAATGACACCGCGACTGGGCTTGAGGCCGAGCACGCCGCACGCCGCGGCCGGGATTCTGATGGATCCGCCGGCGTCGGTGGCGTGCGCGACGGGCACGATGCCGGCGGCGACCGCTGCCGCCGAACCCCCCGACGACCCGCCTGCGCCGAAAGCCGGTGCCCAGGGATTTCGGCAGATGGGGCCGACCATCGGCTCGCTGCCCAGGTTGAGGCCGAACTCGGGCACGGTGGTCTTGGCGAACGGCACGAAGCCGCCGTCGCGCAGGCGTGCGATCAGCTCGCCGTCACGGACAGCGGGCGCTGCCAGTTGCTGTAGCGCTCGCGAGCCTGCTCGCGTCGGCAGGCCGGCCATGGGCGCCCCCAGGTCCTTGACTGCAAGCGGCACGCCGACAAATGGCGCCGGCGAAGCAAGCGAGGCCAGGTGTGTTCTTGCAAGTTCTTCGCCGAACTGACTGAAGACACCGAGCGAGGGCTGGAGGCGATGTGCCCGTTCGATCGCGAACGTCAGCAACGCCAGTGGGCTGACCAGGCCGTGCCTGACCGCGGCCGCGAGTCCTGTCGCATCGGCGCCCACATAGTCGCGTTCGTCGAAGGACATCAATTCAGGTCGGCTTTGTGTCGTTGACGGGAACCTTGAAGCTGCCTGCCTTGATGGCCGCGCGCTTGGCCATCATCTGCTCGATCGCGGCCGCCGGCACGAGCTGCTTGTCGAACAGCACATCGTTGCCACCCCGCGCCATCATGCTGAACGAGCTGTAGTCCTTGCCCGCCGGCTTGCCGGCGATCGCGTCGCTCATGGCGGCCTCAAGGATGGGGATGAAGTACCACATGGCGCTGGCGAACACTGTCCCTGGATAGCGCGGCATGTAGTCGAGTAGCGATCCGACCGCCAGCTTGCCGCGCAACTTGGCGCCATCGGCGGTGCCGATGCGCTCACCGAACAGGATGTCGCACCCGCCATCGATTTGCGCCACGGCCGATTCCTGCGCCTTGGGCGGGTCGAACCAGGTGTTGATGAATCCGCCCTGGAAAGTCAGGCCAGTCTTGACCTCGCTGGCGCCGGCACGAAACGCGTTGATGAGGCGATTGACCTCGGGGATCGGAAACCCGCCGACCGCGCCGAGTTTGCCGGTCTTGGTCATGTGTCCGGCCAGCATGCCGCTCAGATAGGCGGCTTCGTGGTTCCAGGTGCCGAACACGCCGAAGTTCTCGCCCTGCGGGCCGGCGCTGGAGCCCATCAGGAAATAGACCTTGGGGTAATCCTTGGCGACGGCCCGTGCATCGCGCTCAGCGCCATAGCTCTCGCCGACGATCAGCTTGGCACCTGCCTCGGCATACTCGCGCAGCACGCGCGGGTAGTCGGTGTTGGACACATTCTCGGAAAAGACGTAATCGATCTTGCCTGCAGCGGCGGCCTGCTTCAAGGCTTCGTGCAAGCGCGAGTTCCAGGCGTTTTCAACTGGCGAGGCGTGGACGCCGGCGACCTTGATTTTTCCCGCCGCGCCGGCGCGGC
>Ga0307507_10011276_pt1 | contig 11327 bp, 3 predicted proteins | sample 7_EM_MG_FD_207223 | JGI IMG/M metagenome (GOLD analysis project Ga0307507, IMG submission 207223) | Populus trichocarpa ectomycorrhiza microbial communities from riparian zone in the Pacific Northwest, United States - 7_EM | ecosystem: Host-associated > Plants > Roots > Unclassified | place...
TGCGTGTCAAAAAAACACGACATAGGCTAGTCGGTCGAGTTGCCAAATGACCTTAACTGCGCGCCAATTGCGTCAACCACCAACCATTGAGGCCATTGAAAGGGTACCATATTTTGCCGATATAGAGATTAACTGCTTATACCCTACTAGCACGTAATAAAGGTAAACTATTTAAGAATACTAAGCCCTTCTTATTTACACCTCCTATATTCCTAAATATATAGCTTTTGGTGTTAATAACCGCTTGCGCCTATCCCACCCATTATTTCTTATCTCTTTACTATGGTTTTTTAACACTAGGCCGCTAATATTCTCACTAATAGGTGCTAATCTTAACCGCCTATATAAAATAGAAGCTATACCCTCTAAACCCTACTATATCTTATTAGCAGTGGAATCTGTAGTCCTTACCCTTCTTTTCCTACCTCTATAAGTTTTACTACTAGGAGTTATAGGTGGTTTCAAGCTAGGCTCTATACTATTAGTTAGCAAAGCAGTCTATAAGTCTACTAGTTAAGTCTCTAGCACTATTAGTTAAGTCTCCAGCACTAGCAGTTTAGTCTCCAGCACCACGCTTTTACTACTCTGCGATTCTAGTTCCTGTAACTGCTCGCATTTAATTTTTTGCTACTATAACTAGTGTAAACCACTACAACCTCGTCCTGGCAACTAGTTATACTATAGCGGAGGGAATAGCATACTACACTAGTTAAGGAAAGATGGAGTAACTCCTTTAGCTAAAGATAGCACCACTATTAAAAAAGGGGATTCTAATACTAAGCTAAATAAGCGTATATAGTTCTCCATAAGCTTCTTCTGCTATAATATAACTAGTAAAGCAGTCTTATTATTAATCTTAGTTTGTCTTTCTATAACCTATACCCTTTATTTGTTAGGTGTAAGCTTACTATTACTAGCGCCACTAGCTATAGGTAACGAGTTACTAGTACTAGATACCAGTTTCTTAAGTTTCCTAAACTCTAACTACTTAGCTAGTATACTATCTATATTCTAGCAAAGGAACTAAACTAGCTGCTCTCCCTAAGCTATAGCATACTTCCACTTATCTAATGGGAAATACTTGCGGAGATCTTCTATAGTTTATATTAGAAACTTAGCAGCCAAGGTAACCTTATTAAAGGCGCATATAATTGCCCACTAGTAGTAACTAGGCAAGAAATATAAAGAAGGCATTAAAGCAAATCTCTCTTCTATTAAGACCAACTTATCCGCTTATACTTAACACCACTTAGCCAGCCATTAGAGAGTAATACCTTGCTTTAAGCCCAAGGTTGGTTTTTAAAGGGAGACAAAAGCAGTCAGCGCAGTAGTTATAATAAGAAAATTAGGGTTATAACCTATACCGTTATAACAACTCTCTTATAGTGCCTTTAGAGTTTGCGTTTTAGGATCGCATTTGTCTTCCTAGAGAAACTTAAGTAGGTATTTATAGTAGTAGTTACTGTTCAGCATAGCCCTCTAATAATCGCTTATAGAGTCCCTACTTTTAATCTCCTACTTTGTCTAGGGATGAACTTTATTCTTACTAGTTAACTAGTTGGTAGCTATACCGTTAAGTTCCCGGTTTAAATAAGGGTACTAGTCTAATAAGTTACTATTATAATTTAAATTAGACTCGCGACTGCTCCCCTAAGAAAATAATTGCTGTAACTAACTTATCTAGTAATTACGTGAGAGCATATTGCGTCTATATTTTAGCTTGGATGTTATTTAACTAGTAACTTCTTCTTAAGTTAACTCCTTCTAGTATCCTAGCCAATCAAACGCCTAATATAGCATAAAGAATACAGCTACTCCAGTTTTATTATAACCCCTTACCACACAACCGAACCTCTGCCATAGATCTCCAATATCGTCTGTAATTAGGAAATTCTATTAAATAACTATATAAACATCTAGGATATCTATACCCATTCCAAGAGCAGTTATGGCTACTATAATCCAAATATACGACTGCTTACTACGGAAGGTATTATATATTCTATCCTAATTATACTTCGCCATATAAGATATATATACCCTAACTATCTAGTTTGCAAGACGCGCTAAGTAGCCCTTCTAGATAAAAGACTCCTTAAGGTACTAAAAGACTACCGCAATGCGTCTTCTACTATTAAGAAATATAATTATTTTTAGGATTTTCTAAGGGGTTAAGCCACCGCCCAGAGACTTAACTGCTTGGTTAAGTAAGAAGTATAACTGCTTATAGCAGTTTATCTTTCCTTTTGGTATCAGAAATACACAAATTAAAATATCCAGCCGGTTAATAGATATATAGATAATCTCTAATATACCCAGTTTAGTTCCCTCCGGCTAAAACCCACTATATTTTTTTACTACTTACTCTATCTTAATATCTATAGTTGCAGAGCAGCTAAAGAAAATAATACTTAATAGGAGAGACCAGCGTAGCTTATAGATTAAGATAAAGTCGCTCCAAAACTCCTTCTACTGGTAGAGTACATAATACTTATTAATAGCTACCAGTCCAACTTAACACTGGAAAAATAGATCCTATAGAATCTTTCAGAATTTAGGAGATATAGCTTACTTTGGCCTAAGTAGTATATAGGTATATACACCATTCTTAACGTCCTTAAGCAGTTAAGGGTTCTGGAATTTTATATCCGCTAATATTAAGTATGGGTTTATACTAGGGTATTAATAAATTAACTCAACCTGTTCCCCCCCTAGCTTACTTAATAGGATAAGCTATATTATAATCTGGCTAGTTAAGACTAAGAAAGTATAGAATATAATACTTTTACTAAAGCTAGTTTTTATAATAAGTATAGTATCCCCTATTCTATAAACTAGTCGGCGAAGCGCCCTAACCTATTAAGTATGGGGATTCTTTCCCCTAAAGAGTTGGCACATAGTATGGGTAAGCATTTCCGTCTAATACTTAACATTCTAAGGTGCAAAACCATCCAACACAAGCCTCTAGAGCTATAGGATAGTTAAGGTTGGTATATATTTTATTTAGGCAGTATATAACTAGGCCTTGGGAGGAGTTAAAGAGGCTAAAGGAATTAAAGGGTTATAGCGCAGGTCGCCATATTATTATTAGTAATACCGCTTGCTTTAAGGCATTAAGAGAGGATTCGCGCATAAGTCGGCATAATAAGACGCGTCAAGAAATTTTGACCTATAATTTTAGAACTTTATATTAGCTAAAATGCATAAATAAGTATATAGATAAATAAAGCGGCCCTTAAAATATAATCGATTACCTTTTAAAATGGTTAACTAGTCAACTAGTGGAGATATATTACTCTTTAATAGCGTCGCGTTCGATTAATAAGTCGGCACCCATATATTTTTATACTAAAGGCCCTCAGACAGCAACTAAGATAGTATTATTAAGTAATCCTAACTAACCCTAATTCTATTACACTAGTAAGGGTCTGGTAAAGCTATACTACTTAAGTACTAGCGAGATTTACTGTCTTGGTTGCCAGCTAAGTCGCTTACTAAGATAACCGTTAGTGCGGAGTCAATCGGCCCGCAAGCAGGTGACTAACCACGTTTATGGTGCACCATCAGAATCACGTCTAAGGGACACTGCTAACGTTTGTTACGTTTTCCGATAATATCCGCGTTGCGGAGGTTACGGATATTAAAATAACTTAACACTAGTATTTTACATCCTTTTTTAAAGTTTATTAATTATATAATAGAACCTAGGCTTTTAGGCTATATTATTTTTATTACTTAGGTATTCTTAGGTCTTATATTTATTTTTATTTAAAAAAAAACGCGTTATTAAGGACTGTAAAACTCTATATAATTTTATTAAACGCTAGCTAATATATATAAAACCTATATAGATCTATAATAGGTACCTTAAGGCACCTACTATAGCTAAGTGGATATATAGCATCCACGTTATACTAGATAATCTCCCTTTAAACCTTATTATATACCGACTACTAAGTTACGGATATTTAAGCTAACCTATAGTATGCCGCTATAAAAACCTATTAGACGGAGAGGTAAAAGGTTAAATAAAATACTAGAACGGCCGCTACCATATTAAGTGCCGGATACTTAAATTTAGAGAGGTTGTGCGATAGAGCGGGCGTAATGGCTATAGGACCTTTAAGATTAGCTTCTTGCGCCTTGCGGAGAGAGCAAGGCCTAGTAGCTAAGCAAGGTTAATAAGGCTATTACTTTTTTATATCCGTATCGCGGACGTGTAGAGCAGCTTAAAGCCCTTAGGTGGCTACTATTTAAGAAAAAAGATATAATACTTATTGCAAGAACATTATTTGGCAAGAGTATGATAATGCAAGCAATGCCATATCTTCTTCGGGCCTTAGTGGTAATTATTATCTTGCCACTTAATGCAATCGGTGCGGAGTAGAGCCGTCGTACGCAGAACCGTCGTACGCAGAGCCGTCGTGCAGAGCCTCCGTATACAGAGCTTCGTGCAGAGCCTCCGTACGCAGAGCTTTGTGGGGAGCTTTGTGCAAAGCTTCGTGTAGAGCTTCGTGCAGAGCTTCGCGCAGAGCTTCGTGCAGAGCTTCGTGCAGAGCTTCGTGCAAAGCTTCGTGTAGAGCTTCGTGCAGAGCTTCGCGCAGAGCTTCGTGCAGAGCTTCGTGAAGAGCTTCGTGCAGAGCTTCGTGCAGAGCTTCGCACAGAGCCTCGTGGAGAGCCTGAGTAGGCGAATCGCCCGTTCGGCGGCGCTTTCTGCTTGACATCGCGGGGGCTAATGGGGTAGATATATTCATTGATTATAGAGCTGCTTCTGCGGATTAATTTAACGGTATTTCTGAGATAATAGCTGCTGTGGGGGTGTAGATTAATTTCGTTAAAAAAGGTAACTGCTCTACATACAAACAAAGTCGGATCGCTTAAGAAACGCTGGAAAAGGCTCTCAGGCCATAGAATCAACTTTTTGACAAAAAAGTTGATTCTATGGAATGTGTTCGCTGGAAAGCCAACTGGATGATAGGAACGCCATTTTGTTAGGCGCCAAAGTTCCCTAATTTATTGGAAATTCTAGCAAGGATGTTTAGACATTAATCGGCGAATGTTATGCTTTTAGAATCATAAGTGGTGAAACGATGGGAGATGCTGCTGCCGCCAGCAGGACGTTGACCCTTCGATAAGGTCCTATATACTTATATTAATTCAATAACGTACTTCTTGCAATCGTCAAATAAACCAAGCAACCTCCTTTTTTCCAACACGTCCGTAATGGAGTCTGACGGGAAAGAGGGAGTAAGAGAAAATGTTCCCAATCGAGAATACCTTTTCACGACATTCGCAGAGAGCTCTTCTTTCAGCACAAGTCCATAAGTGAACCTGTCATCCTGCGATCGCTCTTTGGAAGACACTGCTAACAGGTAAACAGGGCCCTTGTCATAGTTTTCATGAATACCGAGCTCATGTGCATCCAAGTGTACCATGGCTATTCCTGGCCCAACCTTCGTTTGCGTAATTTCCATCCGGGAAGGTTTATCGTACGGCCGTTCCATGCACCACGCAGATTTGATAGGCCCCTTGACGGTCAACACAGCATCCGTTACCGCTCCGTAAAGAGCGCTCTCGTCCTGCAGTTGAATCCCATAATTGAGAATCTCTAAGGTGTTCTGCCAACTGTCGTCCAGGGCAGGCAAATCCCACAGAATATCACAGTCAATAGCAACCCAAGACCATGTAGGTCCTTGATAGACTCCCGTTCGCGGCCCGAAAGTTTTAGTTTCCGTGTAGCCATAGTAGTCTGCATACCATAACAAGTTTCCCGGAAGCATGGATAACCAATGACCCGCGATATAAGTGTCATCGGTCAGGTTGCCGAATCGGTTTGCGATACCTGAAATTGCGAGAATCCGATCAGACGCCATTGTCAGGTTTCGTCGCGAGTACTGTATGACTATGTCTCTCCACGTCTCCCGGAAGTCGGCCTCCGGTAATGTCGACGGAATGTAATTGATGTGTGGGAATATGGCCTCAGCGCTCTTGCTCCACCCATCAGTGTACCTGTTCTGACCCCCAGAGTCGGGGCAAATCCATCTCAGTTGCCGGCAGTCATACTCCAAAATTCGCGTAGAAAGGAGACGTTCCTGCAAGCACCAACCACGAGCATTTAGCGGTGCCTTCCCATACTCGTCCTCGGGCACATGGACACCTCTTAATCTTCCAATTTGGTTTCCGGCCCCCAGAAATAGGAATTCGAACATCTCTCCGCATGCCGTTTCGCGCCGTTTTCTTAAAAACCCATCACGAGCGGCAGCAGCTGATGATGCAGCAATGGTGAATAGAGCATTGCTATAAATAAATGGCATTTGAGCGATCTCGCGGGATTTATCTACATCATCGTCTTGAATTATGCACATGGAATCTACCCAAAGGTAGTTATACCGAAGTTTGGCGGTGATATTGATGGCATCTCGGATGGATTTAGGTAGATTATTATAGTCAATGACACCGCGATTTTCTTTAAGGCTCTTTGTCGTTGTTTTGTGTTCCTGGTTGCCGCCCCAGCAGTAACTCAATGCTACGTAGGGCGCGTGTGTTCCGGCTTGAACAACCGTAAGGTCGAATTTTCCGTCCATTTCAACGATTTTGAGAAGCCGAGAAGGCGTGAAAGAACTATCCGCGATATTTTTATGACAATGCGACCTTATACAATTGGATATCCAAGATTGGATTAAGGTGTAAGTCTCTTCCGTGTCGGGAGAGGGGTTTATAGGCCGTGTGTGCACCCATTGGGCTGCTAGATCATCTATAACCAGTATTAGTTTCTGAATAGTTAGGCTTTGATTGCAGTCATGAAGTTGTAGTATCTGACATAATATCCGCAAGGTGAGCACGAAAGGCGGTCAAACCTGCTAACGCGAATAGGTGAAGATCTAGCTCCTTTTCATAATGAGGGTTGCGTGTCTCAGGCATCACGAGCCCCATTGAGGACAAAAACCAGTGCTGGGCCGATTGAACCCCATAATGAGCAAATAATCTTAGGCCATCGAACTGCACCTCGTTCCGTTCTTGGTCAGTGTCAAGCCAATCGGTCATGACTGTTTGAAGAAGTAAACATCCATCTGCTAATGCTCGGTTGACATCATTTAGGCCAAAGGTAGGGAAAATTTGAGTTTCCTCCAGTGTAGCCCCATCCGTGTCCGTGTAATCGATCCTAGGCTGGATAGCTAGTCGTTGACAATGTTGACAGGTATGCGGTTTCATTGCGCATGGAGAGAGGAGCGACTTATACACTTTGGAATGAATAAGTGACAAAGCCGGAATTCCGAAATAGACGGGTTCCTCGGTTGGAGATTGAGTGGGGTAGTGAAGAAAAACGAAAAGCGAAAGAAAAGAAGAAAGGAGCAGAGAAAAGGCCGAACGCTATGAGAGGAAAATTGGTATGCCTAAGGCATTATCAGAGTTTTTTTATGTACTTATTAGTGAACTTGACGAGCTGCGGGACGTAGTACGGGCTAAGATAGCACTAGGAGAACTATTTAACGAGTGGTAGATGAGTTATATAATATTAGGTAATATTATACGTATTATACGCAGTGTACGCGAGATACGACTACGTATAATACGTATAATATATATATTATGTATAAAGGGATTTCTTAGGAGTACGGTTATATATTTAAAGGACTATAGTCCCTACCTAGATAGTTCTCTAGTAAATCTTAGAATATAACTAGAGTTAATCTTATCCTTAAAAGCCCTATCCTTAAGAGTCTTATTAATTAGCTTTTTTTAAAAGCTTACTATATATTATAGGACACCCCTGTAACACCTTATATACGTCTACCTATTTTCACTAACTTAGTAATTAGAGACTAACCGCGAGATAGCAATCTAATGGCAATTTATGGCATTCTGCTATATTCTGCTAAGTCTACTAAATCCTACCTAGTTCTGCTAGGACTACTACCCAAATCCTATTCTGCTTTATATATATATTAACTAAGAAACTATATTAACAATATATACCCTTTCTTCCCGTTTTCTTACCTTCTTTCCTTAACGTGTTCTGCGGGCAAGCTGCCCATACGGGCATCCTGCCCACCCCATCATACACACGACGCGCTACCTAACTACCACCTTAATGCCTACGCCACAATAACAAGAAGCCCTTTTTAAAGAGGGCAGAATTAATCTAGCTATTTAAGCCCATAAGTAAGGCAATTTTCAAAGTTTTAGGGCCGCCACTACTACGTACAATGTTCCCCGGAGTACCGCCTGGCTACGCGTTAAGGGTATTAAACCAAAACGCGATTCTATTGCACTAAATTGCCGTCTTACACTAGTATAAGAAGAGAGCCTTAAGTAGTGGATCCTATTAATGGATTAACGCGGTATGTTACTATAAATCGCGACCATATAGCAGATAGCTAGCCTGCTAGCTACCTAGCACCCTAGCTTATAACTAGTTGGTAAGCAATGGGTATATAACTTTATTAAGTGCTATAATAACCTATAATCTAAATAGAATTGTAAATATAACTACTAGCGTGCTAAATGTGAGGATCCTATACTTATTTGGGGCTGGTTTAAACGCGTTTAAGATATAAAGATATAATATAGGATTCTTAATAAAGATACCTGGAATTTTAATAAGTCTGGCTTTTAAATGGGCGTTATTACAACTATAAAGGTTATTATAGTAAACCCCCCTTATTACGATATAGGGTATATAACGATATATATCTATATTACAATCTACACCCTTAATTAAACATTTTTTGGTATAATATTACAATAATCTAACTTTTGATAGTATTATTAAGCACCTACTACTAATATTGGTATAAGCAGCTTTTAATTTGTTAGATTTGGCCTTTGCTTACCGCAAGTTTAGCTATTAAATGTATTACACAACAATTAAAATTCATTAAAATTATACCTAGATCTTACTCTCTACACTTAATTCTATTATATTTATTATAGGAAGACATAAAAATTCTAAAGCATAATGCCGTTATGGCTTCTCTAATTATAAGTATTAAAAAATACATGCCTACTACTAAAAATACCCCAGCCTACTATAAAGAGAGCTTACTACCTAGATAAGTAACTTCCTCTATTACAAGATTAATTAATCCTTAATATTAGAAATACTAAGCAATAAATTTTAACACCTTAATAGAGCTAAATTGCCATATGGGAGAGGTATATAGGAGTAAAGGAGAGCTGCTAAACATTTTCTTTTAGAGGAGGCTCTTTTTAAGTAGTACTAACGTCTATAGAACTCTCGCATTCCTATTACTAGCGATCTTATATATACTGCCGCCACTTAGTTATGGCATTAAATACCTATATTTGCGGAAATAGTTAAGCTAAAGTGGTTATAAGAATAGATAGAAGGCTTTAAAGATTGTAATAGTATTTATAAGAGAAAGCAGCACGGTAAGGCTGCCTTAGTTAATATAGAAGGAGCAAAAAATCGCATAATAGAGCTTTAAGAGATTGTTGCTCTTTATCTACTAAAGGATATTTACAATATAGATAAAACAGGGTTATTTTGGAAGGCTATACTAGATACTATATTAGCTACTAAGGCTTAATTAGGAATAAAGAAGAAGAAGGTAAGAGTCTCTTTTAGCCATTACTCTAATACAGATAGTTTAGATAAGCTTTCTCTCCTTATAATTGGCTTAGCACTATAACCTTACTGCTTTACATCCAATCGTATTAATATAGCCTTATTAAATATTATATGGAGGTATAATAAGAAGGCATAAATAATAACAGTAATTATGCTTAATCGGCTTACCTGGTTTAATAGAAGGATATAGGGTAAAAAGATACTCCTTTTAATTAACGGCTTTAGCGCTTATAAAGCAGCCATTTAAACGCTTATTAAGAATAGCTCTTTTAAGAATATACGCGTTAAGTTCCTCCCTTCTAATTACATCTTAGTATACTAGCTACTTAATTAAGGGATAATTATAAACTTTAAGCTGCTCTACAGGCGATCCTAGCTGTAATTTATAGTAGAGCACTTACTTTAGGATAAGGATCCAATTAAACAGATACACGTTCTATGGGTAATTTAATAGTCAATTACAGCTTAGGGGGAAGTTATGCCCTAGATAATTAAGAACTGCTTTATTAAATCTATATTATTTAGCTCTTGTATTAGCCTACGGCCTCGCCCTTAAGATTATATAGATCCTCCTATACTTAATAAGATGCAGTAATTAGTAGAGTAGCTATATATAGCAGGAAGGATCCGCGCTATAACAAATATTTAGGATTTTATTAAGCTGCCAGGTGACGAAGTAGAGGATTTACTAGAGGATCTTATTAAGAGTATAGCAGAGCTCTATATGGGGCCTAATTGCAATACGGAAATAGATAAGGAAGTTGTTAATTAACCTTAAATTAAGCTTAATAAAGCGCTTATAGCCTTATAAAAGCTTTAACTTTATAAGGAGCAGTAAAGCAACTCTAAGAGAGACGTAATTATAACTATTAAGGTATAAGCATTAAATATAAGGCTAATAAGCTCAAAACACTAAGCAGCAGTTAATTATAATATATTTTAGTGTAGCTAATTGCTTAATTACGGCTTTATGGGCGTAGATATATAATATAATTACCTGATTTTGATTTTAGGTACATTTTATATATAAATACGGAATATAACGATACCCCTTTTATAATAATACGCTTAGCTGCAAAACCTATATCGTAATAAGGGGGGTTTACTATACTAGAACTAATAGGACTGGCTGGCCTAGAATAGTATAGCCAGGTAATTAAGAATGGGTTATAATAATTAAGTATATTAATGTATTTAGGAGTACTATTCTACCGCTAGTTATCTTTTAAGTAGTAATGCATTAAGCTGCTTAGTATAAGAATGACGTTATTCTATATAACTGGTTAATTGGTATTAGTGAGAATGGCTAGACAATAAATAAGATTGGCCTTACCTAGCTAAATCTATTCTATAAGTATATAAAGGATTACACTATTGGCACGCATTGGCTGCTTGTGCTAGACGGCCACAATAGCCATATTAACGCCGAATTTAATTAATTCTACCTAGATTGTAAGATTATTACTATCTGCATGCTAGCGCATTTGTTATATCTACTGCAGCCTCTTAATATAGGCTGTTTCTCGCCGCTAAAGTAGGCCTATAGACACCTTATTAAAGAGCTTATAGGTCGCGATGTTAATTATATTAATAAACACGAATTCTGTGAGGGGACTTTGTAGACAGGGGGCTATAAGGACACGATTGTAGGAACAGATAGATTGTGGAGGAGACGAATCCTTAAGGAGGTAAGGCCTCTGGGATCGTGGAGACTATATACTAGGGGCACGTGCCT
>Ga0307507_10011277_pt1 | contig 11327 bp, 5 predicted proteins | sample 7_EM_MG_FD_207223 | JGI IMG/M metagenome (GOLD analysis project Ga0307507, IMG submission 207223) | Populus trichocarpa ectomycorrhiza microbial communities from riparian zone in the Pacific Northwest, United States - 7_EM | ecosystem: Host-associated > Plants > Roots > Unclassified | place...
AGCTGGCTATGCGCAAGGTCCTGCTGGGGGCTATGGGTCATATCCATCTGCACAACAAGGTTATCCTGAGCAGCAAGCTGCAAACAATGCAGGTTATGGCTATGGGTCTCAAGATCCTGCTTATGGTAGTGCCCCTGCATATGGTGCACCAGCCAGCCAGCAGGGTTATGCTCAACCAGCACCAACTCAACCAAGCTATGATCAGTCAGTTCCACAATCTGCTGGTTATGGAGCTGCTCCGGCAACTGCTCCAGTTGGTTATGGGAAAACTGTGTCTCCACAGCCTGGCTATCCTCAATATGACTCAACCCAGATGTATGCTGCGCCACGCTGAAAGTGATATTTTGTAGCTTCCTTGTAGGTGGATTTGTGTTGGTGACGTGCTGGGCATTTGCGATTGATGTTCTAGATTGTCCGATAGATTTAGCTTTGGACATTTAGGTCAATTTCTGTTTCTGATAGTAGAATGAACTTCTAAGCCTTCGCTCATCTTAGTTTGTAACAAGATGATGCTCCTATTTAATGCAGCTCAAGTTCAAATTTCTCGGTTACCTGTTTGGTGCTCTTTCCCTTGTTTCAAAACGCATGCATTGATTAATTATCAATGCACGCGTTTTGAAACCAATCATAAGCACAGCGGGAGACATTGCTGCTGCTAGGAGAAACCAATCAACAAAGAAGAGCTTTAAATATATGTTAGCAATGTGCAGAAATTCCTCATTTTGGGGGCAGGAAGTGAATGTTCATAAGCTCTCTTATACCTGCAGGCTCTGACTGGGTGTTCAAGGCAGGATGGTTCGGTTTCTTTTCTGCGTTTCGAAGAGTTGGGAGGATGTATTTCCTGAATAAACACGTAAGAATTACAGATTGGAGGTGACAAGCCTCTATGTATGGTTCACGTAGTTCCCATACCGAGCCTCTAGTCGAGAGGTTTAGCTAATATTTTACTTCAAATTATTTGTCCAATATTAGCTTCTCATAGTGTTTTTTCTCAAGATCTAATTGTCTTCAAATCCGTTTTAAACTTACTTCTAGTAATAAAAACTAGGTTATTGCAAGCATGTGATTTGCAGCGGGTCATGCCAATATTTTTCTTACCATAAAAGATTCTCTATTTTTTTTTTCGCATGGTCTGCGTGTGAAATACAAGAACTCCTTACAAAAATACAAGGAGAAGTTATTTTAATATAATCTAATTGATTTAATTAAAAATAAATTGATAAAAATATGATTTGATTTTTTTTCAAGATAACATTTAAAAAAAATATATTGAGACATCAATATCTATGATCCGGATAATGGACTTCATTGAGTTTAATATTTTTTTAAATTATCTTTTACTTAATTATATGATTCAAAAAATAAACGTTTGTAAAATCAAGCACCAATCAAATATTGCAACATTTATTTGTGACCATAATAACCCTATAAAAAGTAAATCGAAACAAATCATGAAAACCGATCAAAATCAACCAAATATGAAAGAATAAAATAAAAAAAAAAAAACAAAAAAACTACTAAAACCCAACATTAAAAAATAAAATTGAAAATAATAATAATTATGTACCAATCAAATATCGTGACCTTTATTTATAAGATCACAATAACTACATAAAAAAATAAATCGAAACAAATCATAAAAACCAATTAAAAATCAACTAAATATTAAATAATAAAATAAATAAATAAATAAAAACACAACATTAAAAATTAAAATTAAAAAAATCAACTCATAATAAAAAATTCCCAAGCGCACAATCCCAAGCAACACATTTTTGGCTGCCTTCAAACACCACAGTGATGGGTTTTTTAAGGTTGAAAATTCATCTTTTAATCAATTTTTAGTAAAAAAAACACTATATAAACCACCTTAAACCCTAAACTACCTAAAAACCCAAAATCATCTAAAAAATAAAGATCAATCAAATCAAAAAATTAAGACAGAACAATCTCCTTTATAAGACATGATTATTGACAAAACACACAACCATCAAATTCCCTTCGTTAAATAAAACCTTTTAATACTAAAAACAACGAGTTTTATTGTATTAAAAAAATAGCTAAACGGATCACCTTTTCTCTTCAATGTTTCCAGACAAATTTCTTTCCTCTCTCTAACTCAAACTCAGACTGAAAAAAGAATAAAAAACTTTTTGACCAAAATGCTAATGTTATAGTAGTTTTAATTCCTTTTATTTTATATTTTCATCTATTTTTAAAGTTTAATCTCTTCTAATTAGACTATAGAACATCAATGAAAGGAAAAAGAAGTTTGAAAATGTGAAAAAAAGATAATAAGACCTAAATGTCTTTAAATTCGTTTATAACTTCTTAGTAGTAAAAATAGTAAGCAAATTAAAAGGATAAAATGAGATATTTGAAAGAAAAAAAAATATGGAAAAAAATTACTAATTAAAAGGATAATTAGTTTCAGGTACTGATTTATATTTATTTCTTATTCTTTTAGTTCAAGTACTCTATCTATCATGTAGATAGATTTCTTTCGTAGCCTGCCAATCCCAACAATCTGATCTTTCTTGAATCTTCACTTGGCTTATTTTGTGTTTTGCTATGACCAGACTTTCGAACATTCTGAGAGCAGAAATGATCATTGCTAGTGCTGGGAAAATAGATTCAAACACATTCTCAAAATTGTGACTTTCGAACATTCTAAGTGCAGAAACGATCATTGCTAGTGCTGGGAAAATAGATTCAAACACAATCTCAAAATTGTGCAAATAGAAGAAATAAGAACATTATGAGAAGAAAGACACCACAACGTTTTACAGGGTTCGTTCTCAAGCCTACCTTCACAGGTGACGACAGAGCAAAGAATTCACCACCTAAGACGGCTCAAGTATCCCTAGCCGTCTCCATCATTGGTTTTTCAGCAAAGGAAATTTGAACAATGTGTGAAGTCAAGCTTTGCAGCTTTCTTGAGGTCTCAATACAAACAATCCCAGCAGATTTGAAATGTAAATACCTATGAGGGAAAATTCAATTGTAAAGTGCATAATCAAAAGCAAGAGACAAAAGAAACTTCTCTAGGAAAAAACCAGTATATGTATAGCAGGTCAGGATCAGAAGAGTAAGCAAAATTGAAGCATTTTGTAGAACAAAGTTTAGTAGTACCTTGCATACCTTGACCTTCGAAACATTAAACCAGTAGACTGTTATGAACTCCTTCTCAAATTGTACTAACTCTCTTCGTCCACAAGAACAGTTGATTCGTTGCCAATTCCAACATCCATCAAAGTTGCCATCTCATCATCAAGCAATATCGGCAGAGGGGAACCCTGCTTTTTTTTTTGTCAATTAGTACTTGACGTTTTTGTTTCTCAAAGCTAGTGGAAAGTTCAAAGGACAAAAAGAACTACAAAGAAGAATATTTATTGCCTTCACTTTTTTGAAAAAAACATTTCCATTGGTTCTCCATACTGAAAGTATGGTCTAGACTCAAGACATTGTTTGAGACATTATGCTCCCACTTCTATTTTCTTATTACAGCTTTTTAGAAAGAGAATAATTGGCTTCCTTCCTCACTCAAAATTTGAAAGCATGGTATCTCAAAAATATGGTGGGGGGCAAAAAGTAACAAGTAACCGAGCAAACGCAGATTTTCTATGTTCTCCTTTCCCTCTTGGTTCCTTCGTTTTTTTCCTTGATAAGAAAAATGTTTAAAGGGACAGAGGGAGTGCAACCCAAGGAAAATGAAAGAAGCTCACACAAAAGGTGCATCTTTCTTCTTTATAAATGCAATAAATCCTTGTCAATCTTCTCTAGAAGAAATATGGAAACAGGGTAAGATTGAAAAATACAACCTATAAGCCTCTTAAAGGTTGAGAACTTGTGATAAAGAATGACCAAATACAATGAGAATCTAAGCTTCTGTACTCAATGACCAATATTCCAAGGGTGTTTATCATCATGAACAGAGATTGTGATCAAGAACAAGGAGTGTAGAGACAAACCTCTTCTTGAAGAAACAATTTTGGCCTAATGGACCCAAGCTTGAAAAACGTTTCACAAAGAATCTTTAGCTTCCCAATCTAAAATGATTTACATACTTCAATTAGTCTTAAAATATCTACTCAAACATGTTGCTTTATATAAAAGGATGAGAACATCACCGTAGTAGCAGCTGGCAGTTTCTTTGTTAGTGGAGGTTTCTCGCCAATAGATGGAGCCACAGATTTAAGGGTGACAGCTGCACTTTTATTATATTATTTAAACATGTATACAGTAAGTGCATTCCATAAAACTATTGGATGAGAAAACGTAAGGATACATACACAGGAGTCCAGAAGCCATCTTCTGAGGGCCTGTTGTTCCAACCGATGACCTTTCATCTTCAATGCCATGAAAATTCTTCAGCTCAACAAACCTATAATCAAGTTGAGGCTGATTATCAGCAGGAAGTAAGGTGTTACTGAAATGATAACCATCATGTCCATTGAGAAGTTTAGTGGCATTTGCATTTTAGATGAACTGACAACATCTATTTGGATGAAAGCTTACAGAACTAAGACTACCTGGGATGCTGTTTGATTTCATCTGGATTTCCATGCAACTTTGACATAACTAAGCGGACATACCTGCAATAAATATTCAGAACAAATAAGAAAACCTTAGTAAAAGATGAAATACTAAGAATTGAAATCATCAACATGCAAGAAAACGCCAGAATGGTAAGACAATTTGCTATGTAAAAGCACCACACAATTCTTATTAAAGGAAAATAACACATTGGTGCACAGGAGAATATACCGGATCTCAGACTCCTTCCTTTCACGAGTGCTTACCTGAGAGGCATGGTGGATGATACTATGTCAGACCCACAACAACCTCACCAAGAAAAAAAATATTGGTTACATAGTACTCTGGAGTTTACCTCACTTCCATTCAAGATTTCAACTTTTGCTAATCGTGCAACCAAAACAAATCTTGGGATACCACCTCTTCCAGGATCAGCAATTGGGTTTTCAGAAAGCCTGATGTCCTGTAACGTAAACAAGACATATGAGAGCAAAGGCTAATTATCACCATAGAATAAAGCGGACGAGTCTTAAAATTCACAATCATATTTTGGAATGTACTTTTTCTATGTTGCCCATTTTTCCATTCCTGAAAAAATTCGTGCCTACTTTGCCAAGGAAAAACCATCACAACAAGAAACTGTCCTTTGCTTTTAAAAATCCAAGAGTAGAAAGCACCAGTAGGTTTTTTTTATAAAAAAAAAAACAGAAAAATGAAATCATCATCATCATTTTGGTTAATCAAGAAGTAATTGCAAGATGGGAGTAGAAAAAAAGGGCACGACCAGGAAACATGAGGAGGAGGGAGAAACATGCTTGCCTATACATTGGTCCTGCATTCTATCAACTTGTTCTCTCAGGTAGAACTATCTACTTTGCGAAACCAAAAATGGATAAAAGGGAGGGAGAATTTCCAAATTTTTCTCCACAACTTGGAAATATCATAACAATGCACACACCAAAAGAAAACATATCGAATAACAAGTGATATTTCTATGAATCATCTGTTTTAGGAGCTGCTAGACTGAATTCATAAAACATAGCAGTACTGTGTTATATGCTTCCTAATCTGATATAGAGCAGATAATAAAGATTCACATCATCCAGAACTAAATAAAATTTTGCAAAGTATTCTATAAATTAGCATTGTTGGACTAAAGTTCTGCGCTGTAAAACCATCACTTATCCAAATAAGATAATATCATCAAACTGTAGGTGATAAAGGTGTGATAAAGGTGTGCCTCCGTGGATGTTTAATATTGCCTCCAAGTTTAAGACATTTATATGAAATAGGGATGGGTACTTTTTTGGAACCTACTTTTTTGTTGAACTAGGTTTCATGTTCTAACACTCCAGCTCTACATGACATTACCACTACACATGTAGCTCATCAATAGCAGTACTATGTTACATGCGTCCTAATCTTGTATACAGAAAATAATAAAGATTCGCATCATAGTCTTACAATCAATTTAGGAAATGAGTTCAATGAGTCCACAGAAGCCAGATCATCAATGTTGTTACCTCCTGAAGCAAAAAATGAGTAAGATCAGAAAATTTTGCACAATAGATAAAGGAAGCATCATATAGCATCAAAAAGTTTTAACTAATTACCCAGAAGAAGGCAACGTAAATTTTGAAAAGGTATACAGCTTTGATCATGAGATTCATCACCACCAACCAATTTGTCTATTGTATCATGATCAGGATAAAAGATATGGTTCAAATTGTTCTTGTTTAAATGAAGTTCCTCCAAACTGCACACAAACCATGTTGTAACTTGTGACCATAATCGAGTCCTTCGGCTAGCCCAAATTGAAAATCATATGCTAAAATTGCAGATGGACTAGCATAACCTTTCTCACCTTCTTAATTGAGAAAGCTTTACAATTTCATTCCATTCAGCTATACAATTCTCTTCCAAATTCAGTAGCCGCAAAGAATCAAATCCATGAACAATGGATGAAGATGCTGTCTAGAAAATGGAAAATCAAATATAAGCATGATGTTGCAAAATCAACGATTAGAGGTTTCTAGTGTATAAAAGAGCTTCACAGCTTGTTATAATTTTGAAGGTATATGTAAGTCTTGTTAAGCTGCTAATCTAAACAATTCTCCAGATGTAACTTTTAGTCATTAGTATGAAGAATTAGAGGGATACCATGTTAAGTCTCTCCAAAGATTGTTGCTCTCTTTTTCTTCACTCTTGCAACAGAGAATGAGGCTAACAGGATTCTACATCTGAGAACAGCGGTAGAAATCCAGACCTGGTGGGAGTGACCGATAGTGATATGGGGTGGGACTTATAGGATTTCCTTCAGGAAGTTTTTGGGCTTGATTGGTCAGTTTATCATTGCATGTATCCTTATTTCATTCTAATGGGAATTAATAGGGGCAGTTTCTGAACATGGATGATCAGACAAATTAAAAGGTAGAGTATGAGTGAGCAAACTCCTGTCAAAGACAAGCTTGATTGAATTCTTGTATTGGTTAATAAAATAGCAGTCTTATATGAGCCCAGAGTTGAAACATATTATCCATCCGCTTAAGAAACAAAGTAGGATATTCAACAAATACTACCTTTATTGCATTTATGCCATTTCCCATCAGATGTAGCTCCTCAATTACTGGCAATAAATCTTTAAGCACTTCAATCTGCAACAACAAAATTACACTTCGCTTGAGAGTTTTTCTTAAATTCATATATAGGGAAAAAATTGAACAAAAAAAGTGATTCACCTGTGTCCAATTTATGCCAGTATTGTTTAAAACTAAAATGTGGATGCTTTTTAGTAGTGGTAGACCAACAATCTCATGGGACATTGAGTTGTTAGACAAATTGAGTGCTGCAAGAGAAGGTAATTGTTCACATATGATGCCAACATCCTGCAAAGATTAATCCAAACAAGAGATGATGGTGATTCAGCAAAAGCTTCACAATTATTGAACAGTCATGCAGAAAAAGGATCCAGCAAACACATAGAAATTCCTAACACTAGGTCAATCTTAGAGTTGGAAAAAATATAAATCAAAATCATCATTCAATTCAGAAATGAAATTTTCAAACTAATTCAATATAATAAAAGAATTATGTTTTTGAGCACTTCCAAATGTAGTGGAACATTTAGCTATTAAAGACTCAATAATGAAGAGTCAAGTTCATCAAATGGTTTATTTTTCCACCACATACAGTAGAAATGGTTTCTCTTCCAGTCTTCCCCCATCCTTGATTGTAGCACCCTTGAAGTCAAAAGTGCTGTTCTTCCTTTTGTTGCCTTTTCTCTCCTGCATTGCAAAGCTGTCTCTTCACTCTTCTGCAGGTTTATCCCCTTAGTTTGCTAAGTTTTGTCTCCGAGTCTAGTATCTTGATGTGGTCCGCTAGTTTGGTAGTGGTTTGTTTTGCTTCCTGTTTACAGTTTCAGTTGTTTTGTTTCCAGTTTCCATTTCATTTTGTATGATTATGTTCTCTTGTCCACTGTAATTTCCTTTCTCCTTAGTTGCTTGGTTTTTGCTTCCAAAGTGTTTAACGACCTTCCTTCAACTTATTAAATGAAAAAATACAGTAGAAATGGTTTATCATTATTGATTTTTAGTTTCTGATTGTTTGCAATGCATAGCAGAACACATTACACTATATAGCATTATACATGCAAACTCAAATAACCTAAGCAATTCAGAGAATAAAATTAATATCTTAACCATAAAAGAAACAACTAATAGATATCACAGAAGTGAGGATATTGAGTTACAAGCAAATATACTGTCATGTGAGAAAATAAGTATGATAATAAGATGATTTTAATTCTATTTTTTTAATCAAAAATTGTGACCTGAACAAGTACTCTTTGATAGAAACCAAAGTATTACGCATGTACAGATGGCATCTAAAATTACTTATTAGCACAATCTATAATTAGCTCAAAAGACATTAGCAGCAAATTGGATTAGCACAATCTAAAATTCAAAAAGCAGAAAGCAGTACAGGAAATGCAAGTTTCTGGATTTGAAATCTCTTCTGTAGAAAAAGAAAGTAGCATCTGATAGGATGCAAAATATACCTTCCATTCTGAAAGTAAATTTCCAGTCAAGTCCAGTTCCTTTAGATCTGGAAGAGAACCATTAAAAAAGTATAAGATGTAACATAAACAATTGCATTATTAATCATTCTACTGAATTATGAATTGACAACCCCACCCAAATATGATGCATTGGGAATTTGAAAGCAGTTCTTACATTCAACATTTTTACATAAAGTGGTTGCTCTCTGGACTTGGATGAGGCCAAGACTTTTAGCATTCACTAAACAATGGCACCTAAGCTAGTAATGGATAAATAAAAAATCATAAAGGCAGCAACTGGGAATCTGAGAAACCAACTTACTTGGCACTATATTTCTGATTTCATTAGGGGATCCCGGATTGCTAACACCCAAATAAGAAAGGGAAGCACCAGTCAATTCTTCTAATCTACTTAGCTTATCTTGAATCTTCTCTTTACCAACAAGTTGTACAGATACCCTTTTGTTACTAGCTGAAAGCACATACATTTCATCTGCACACAAATCCAAACTTTAGTATCCATTAGCATTCTTTTCTTTATCAAACACAAAACATTTACCCTCTTTATCCAAGTACAAAAAGATTCAAACTTTAGAATCCATTGACATTATTTGTCAAGCAAAACGACAACTTTCAAAACTGAAAACGACACAAAACTGGGATATTACATAAAGAGAACACATACCCTCTTCTTGTAAGTGAAAAGAATTCAAACTTCACTACCCGTTCTCATTCTTAGCTAAGCAATACTACAATGCCCAAAACTTACGAAACTAAAAGTAATAATTACATAAAGAAAAACCCAAGAAGAAGCAGACATACCCTCATCTTCTTGAGTTGGTTGGTCTCTGTATCTGATATAGAGAGCTTCTATAAACGAAATGCCCGCAGTCAAATTCTGGGCTCGAACGAATGACCCAGAAAGTTGAGACCTTGCTTCGAAGTAACGGACTCCATTCAATGACCCGTCGTGTTTGGCTTCTCCATTGTCCCAATCGACACCGACCCATGTGCCAGGATGGCCTTCCACGGGTCCTATGTACTTGACGGTACCGATTCGGCGTGGATCATTGGTTGAATGGACTCGCTGGTCAAGTTTGAAGGTGCTCGAATCAGAGGAGCTTTGCATTATTCTTTCGGTGTGAGTGACTAACTACTGTTTGCTTCGCAGTTCGCACGGCAGAATCTAATATTGCAGCGAGCTTATTAAGGAGTCATTTGATATCTTTGCCAGTTTCTTTTTCTGTTTTCGTTTTCTATTTTTCAGAAAACAAAAAAACTGAAACTTGTGTAGCTGTGTTGGTGAAATTAAAAATTAAAAGAAAATATTTGTTAAATTAATTTTAAAATGTTTAGTTAGGTTTTAGGTTTGTTTTTTTAAGTTTTATAAATTTTAGGGCTAGTAGAGACTTATATGGTTGTTAACTTTAGAGCCGGTAAGATTAATTAAGGTACACGTAAGCTAACTCATACACCTATATTAATAATAATAATAATAATAATAATAATAATAAAATATAGCAGAAAGCCAAGAATATAGTATATATTTTTTTTTATGTTGTAGCTTTTTCAAAACTTTTTTTATATAAACAATCATAATTATAAATTAAAAAATTAATGCATATATTTAATTAAATAAATTAAAAAGTATATATGCAATTAAAATAAATTATAAAATCTAATTTTTAATAAATCAAAATTAATCAACTAAATCTGTAATTTAAATCATGAACTCAATTAGATTTATTTTTTTATTTAATTATAAAATAACAAAAATATACATTTTCAGATAATCAACTAAATACCATACCATTTGTTTGAGTTCGTGATAAAGCTATAAATATGAAACGAAACTAATTACTTTATCCAATTACAAATCAATAAAATATTAAAAAATAAAACTAAAAATAATACCAAGAAAAATCAATCTAATTGAAAAAAATTCAAAAAATAAAAAAGTAAAAAAGCCTAAAAACGCAAGCCTGGTTGGCCTAGTGTGCTTGGGTCTAAAAAAAGGCTTTGGCGCATGGACACGGACAACCTAGGCACGAGATTATTAAAATTTTTCATTTTTTCATGGGGTTTGATTTAGAAAAAAAATAGCAGGCAACACATCGTCAACTCTACCCAGGTTTCAGTAACCTCTAGTCGCTAAAAAGTTAGGCAAACAGTATTTCACGCCAAAAAATGTATTTTAACCTTTTTTTTTTAATCTCAAAACATCTAAAAAACATCATAGAGACCTAAATAAACTTGTTTATACCTTCAAACAACCCGAAAGATGGTAAAAAAACAAAAACAAAAAACATGAAACCCAAAAACTTCTTATTATAATATCTATTTTTTCAAACAATTTAAAGGTGAAAGAACAATTTAATGGGACTCATATACACCAAAATTGATCATTTTAATGGTTAGGATCGTTATCAATTGTCGTTTTATTTCTCAAATCAGGACAAAAAAATAAGAGAAATAAAGTTTTTGACTAAAACTAAAATTTAAAAAATATATATTAAAGGGATGTAAATTTGGTATGTTGCAAACTAATACAACCATAATCAACTTTTTTAGTCAATTTTGAGATGATTATTTAGTTCCTCTATGTTTTTTATATTTGTCTCCTATCTTTTAATTTTTAATTTTTCCCTTCCTTAACAAAATAGAAACAAATCGGCCTTTAATTTGGCCATTAAAAAATGCAATCAACGAAAAAAAAATCTAATGACCAAAATGA
>Ga0307507_10011278_pt1 | contig 11327 bp, 10 predicted proteins | sample 7_EM_MG_FD_207223 | JGI IMG/M metagenome (GOLD analysis project Ga0307507, IMG submission 207223) | Populus trichocarpa ectomycorrhiza microbial communities from riparian zone in the Pacific Northwest, United States - 7_EM | ecosystem: Host-associated > Plants > Roots > Unclassified | place...
CTATAACGGGATCGTCGGCTACAAGCCGACGCAGCGGCGTGTACCGCTCGACGGTGGTGTGCCGCTCTCCTTCACGCTGGATAGTTTTGGCCCGCTGGCGCGCACGGTTGCCTGCTGCGCGACCCTCGACGCCGTGCTGGCCGGTGAGCCGTCCGCGCCATTGCTGCCGCGTCCGATCAAGGGCATGCGGCTGGCGCTGCCGACCACGATCGCGCTCGATGATCTTGATGAGGCGGTGGCCCTGACCTTCCAGCGAGCCCTGGACTCGCTGTCGCGGCAGGGCGCCCTGATCGAGCGGATCGAGGTGCCGGAATTCCTCGACATCGGCGCCATCAACGCCAAGGGCGGTTTTGCTGCGGCCGAAAGCTATGCCTGGCATCGCTATCTCATCGCCAGCCATGGCGATGTCTACGATCCGCGCGTTGCCGTCCGCATCCTGCGCGGCGAGGGCATCAGCGCCGCCGATTACATCGACATGCTCGCCGCGCGGCGCTCGCTGATCGCGGGGATCGCGGTGCGGCTTGCGCCCTATGACGCCCTGGTGCTGCCGACCACGGCCAACACGCCGCCTCGCATCGCCGATCTTGCCGACGACAAGGCCTTCACGCATGAAAACATTCGCAGCTTGCGCAACTGCTCGCTGATCAACATGATCGACGGCTGCGCCATCTCGCTGCCCGCGCATCGCGAGGGCGAAGTTCCGGTGGGGCTGATGCTGGCCGCGACGGGCGGCAACGATCGCAGCCTGTTCGAACTCGCGGCCGGGATCGAGGGAGCGATCCGTGTTTGACCTGACCTTCAGCATCGATGCGCAGGGAACCACGACGCCGCTGACCCTAGCGATCGACCAGGCCGTGATCGCCGGCTGGACCGGCCGCGATCCGGTGGCGCGCGACAGGCACATCGCCGAACTCGAGGCGCTGGGCATTGCCCGACCGGCCGCGACGCCGATCTATTATCGCGTGGCCGCGCGACGGCTGACCTTGGCCGACAGCATCGAGGTCTCCGGCGGCGACTCCAGCGGCGAGGTCGAGTTCGTGCTGATCGGCTGGCAGGGCCGCATCTTCGTCGGCTGCGGCTCCGACCACACCGACCGCAAGGTCGAAAGCTATGGCGTCACCGTCTCCAAGCAGATGTGCGACAAGCCGGTCGCGCCTATGTTGTGGGAACTCGAGGACGTCATCGGCCATTGGGATCGCATGATCCTGCGCTCCCACGCCGTCATCGGTGGCGAGCGGGTGCTCTATCAGGAGGGCACGCTCGATGCCATGCTGCCGGTGCAGGACCTCATCGCGCGCGGCTTCGGCGACACCGGATTGCCCGACGGCTGCGCGATGTTCGGCGGAACCTTTGCCGCCAGGGGTGGCATCCGGCCTGCGAGCCGGTTCGAGTTCGAGCTGGAAGATCCCGTGCTGAAACGCAGCATCCGCCATGGCTATGACGTGATCGCGCTGCCGGTGCTGGGTTAGCCTCTCTCGGTCATTGTGCCAATACACACTGTCATTCCGGGGCGTCGCGAAGCGACGAACTATGATGCGCAATTGCGCATCTGAGAATCTCGAGATTCCCCGATGCGCAATTGCGCATCTGAGGTCTGGTGCTAGGCACCATCCCGGAATGACGGTGCTCTGGATTGCTGTGCTCCGTTCGCAATGGCGGTTGTAACGGAAATCGGGTGGTGTCGCCGCACGCGATTTGCGAGAATGCCGCCATGACAGCAACCGCGAAAAATATCACGCGCCCATCGTCCGATATCGCCGCGCGCGTCGACGCCCTCGACTGGGCACGCGCAGAGAGCGACCTCGATGGGCAGGGTTGTGCAGTCCTCAAAGACCTGCTCTCCGTCGACGAATGCCGTGCGCTCGCGGCACTCTATCCCGACGATGCGCATTTCCGCAGCCGGGTCGTGATGGGGCGCCACGGCTTCGGCCGCGGCGAGTACAAGTATTTCTCCTATCCGCTGCCGGAGCTGATCGCCGCCTTGCGGCCGGAGCTTTATGCGCGCCTGGTCACGACAGCCAATCGCTGGAACGCGGCGATGGGCATCGAGATCCGCTATCCGGCGCAGCACGAGGCTTTTCTCAAGCGTTGTCACAGTGCCGGACAGGTCCGGCCGACACCGCTGCTGCTGCAATACGGGGAGGGCGATTTCAACTGCCTGCATCAGGATCTCTATGGCGAGCATGTGTTCCCCCTGCAGGTCGCGTTTCTGCTGTCGGAACCGGGCCGCGATTTCGAAGGTGGCGAGTTCGTGCTGACCGAGCAGCGTCCCCGCATGCAGTCGCGGGCCGAGGTGGTGTCGTTGGCGCAGGGCGATGCCGTCGTGTTTGCCGTGCATCACCGTCCGGTGCAGGGGACGCGCGGCGCCTATCGTGTCAACATGCGTCATGGTGTCAGTCGGATCCGATCCGGCCGGCGCCACACCCTCGGCGTGATCTTTCATGACGCGAAGTGAGTGCGGCCGTCGCGATGGCTGACTTGTTCGACACGGTTCCCGATCAGCGCCCCGCGCGGGAGCGGATGGCCGATGGCGCGGTGCTGCTGCGCGGTTATGCCGCGCAGATCGAAGGCGAGTTGATCGCGGCGCTGCGCGAGATCGTCGCCCAGGCGCCGTTCCGGCGCATGCAGACGCCGGGCGGTCATCAGATGTCGGTGGCCATGACCAATTGCGGCGACGTCGGATGGGTGACCGATCGCAGCGGCTACCGCTACGATCGGATCGATCCCGAAACGGGCCGGCATTGGCCGGCGATGCCGTCGCCATTTGTGCGACTGGCCGGGGAGGCGGCGGCTGCGAGCGGATTTGCGAACTTCGTAGCCGACGCCTGCCTGATCAATCGCTACGCGCCCGGCGCGCGGATGTCGCTGCACCAGGATCGCGACGAGCGGGATTTTGCTGCGCCAATCGTCTCGGTGTCGCTGGGGCTGCCGGCAATCTTCCTGTTCGGCGGATCAAAGCGCAGCGACACGCCAACACGATATCGCCTCGATCATGGCGACGTCGTGGTCTGGGGCGGGCCGTCGCGGCTGTTCTTTCACGGGGTTGCGCCGCTCGCCGACGGCGAGCACGCGCTGATGGGACGCCAGCGTATCAATCTCACCTTCCGGAAAGCCTGCTGACGTCGCATTTCCTCCTCGGTCCGTCTGGTCTATGCTGCCTCTCCGCGGGGGGCGCAGATGAGCACGACAGAGATCACGGCTGAGGACGACGACACCGGCGCCAACCGCATCGGCCTTTATCTGGCCTTCCTGCAACTCGTGTTCACGTTGCTGTGGACGACCTATGTCATCTATCTGCCGAAGCTCGCCGCCCAAGTCGGGATCGCGCCCGGGGCCGTCATTCTTCTGCTGATGCTGGATCAAGGCACTTTCACGGTCACCGATACGGTCATGGGAATCGCCGCTGACAGGATCGCGTCTGTGGTGGGCCGCCTTGGCGTGGTCGTCGGCATACTTACCGCGCTATCCTGCATCGCCTTCGTCGCGCTGCCCTTTGTCGCCAGCGCTGGCGTCGGTGCAAAGAACGTGTTCATCGTGCTGATCGTGATCTGGGCCGTTACCTCGTCGGCGCTGCGGGCGCCACCGCTGGTGCTGCTCGGCAAGTACAGCGCCCAGCCAAAAATCCCGTATCTCGCGGCGCTGGCGATGCTCGGCTATGGTGTCGCGGGAGCGGTGGCGCCGTATCTCGGCACGATGCTGCGCAATGTCGACGCGCGGCTTCCCTTCATCATCTCCAGCATCGTTCTCCTGCTGACGGCGGTCGGCCTGTCCCGGGTGGAGTACGATGCCGCGCAGCACGCCAGCCGCAAAACTCCGCCGCGTCGGGCGAGGCCGCTCGGCCGGGTATCGGTAATCCTCATCGTGGCCATGGTGATCCTGTCGCTCGGCTATCAGCTGCATTTCGCCGTCAACAGCCCGCCGTTCTATCTGCGCTTCGCCAGGCCCGATGACCTGCAATGGTTGCTGCCGGTGTTCTGGATCGGCTTCAATATTGCAATGTTTCCCGCGAGCAAGGTGGTCAAGCACCATGGCGGACTGATCGTCATGGGCGGCGCCGGCCTGCTCGGCGCTTTGGCCGTCATCGTTGCGGAGATCGCGGGAACGTTGAACATCCTGATCGCGGCGCAGTTCATCGCCGGCGCGGCCTGGGGCTGCATGCTGATGAGCGCGGTCTCGGCGGCGCTGGCGATCGGCAATGGCGGGACCGAGGGCAAGGTCACGGGCTTGGTGTTTTCGGCGCTCGCGCTCGCGACCTTCGCGCGGATGGCCGCGGTCGCGGGCGGCATGCAGAAACTGCCCGACTACGCCCCGCTCCTGCACTGGGCGCCGGTGGCCTGCTGGTCGGTCGCGGGCGCCGGCCTTCTGGTGATTGCCGCGGCGCGGCTGCAGGGCGCGGGGAGACGGGTATAGCTGTCATTCCGGAGCGCGCGACAGCGCGAATCCGGAATCTCGAGATTCCGGGTCTGGTCCTTCGGACCATCCCGGAATGACGTCGTGACTTACGGCTTCGCCGGATGAATGAAAGCCCAGGGCGAGACTTCCGAATCCTTGGGCACCTCGATGGCGATGAGATAGGGCCCGCCATGCGCCAGGGCCTTTTCCAGCGCCAGGCGGAAATGATCCGGCGAGGTCACGCGCGCCGCCGCCACGCCAAAGGACTCCGCGAGCCTGACGAAGTCCGGATTGACCAGATCGGAGGCCACCACGCGGCCGTCGAAACGCTGCAGCTGGTCGCGCCGGACATTGCCGTAGGCGTTGTTGTTGAACACCAGCGTCACCACGCCGATGTTGAACTGCACGGCGGTGGCCAATTCCTGCACGGCGAACATGAAGCCGCCGTCGCCTGTGATCGCGACCACCGGCTTGTCGGGATTGGCGACCTTGGCGCCAAGCGCGGTCGGAAAACCGGAGCCGAGCGTGCCCTGATAGCCGGAGGTGATGAAGGTGCGCGGCTCGTAGATCGGAAAGCCGTACCAGGAGGCAAATCCGACCTGCGACAATTCATCGGTGACGATCGCATCAGGCGGCAGCACCTCGCGCAGGACGTTGAGATAGGCCATCTGCGGCTGGACCTTCTGGATCTCCTCATGCGCGGCCGCGGTTGCCTCGCGGATCTCGGCGCGACGCCCGCTGGTCTTGCGGTAGCCGGCCTTGCTGACGGCGGTGATGAGATCGCGCGTCGCGGCCTTGGCATCCGCGACGACTGCGACGTTATGAGTCAGCCGGCGCATTTCGACGGGGTCGATATCGATGCGGATCGATTTCAGGCCTTCGGGGCGGAATGGCCAGCGCGACATCGTCGGCAGCTCCAGTCGCGTGCCGATGCCGATCATGAGGTCGGTCTTAGGCCAGAGCCGGTAGGCCGCCGCCATCGTGAGGCCGAGTTCGTGGGCGTTGCTGACGATGCCGCGCCCGCTGCGGAAGGCCACCACCGGCGCATCGATCATCTCGGCCAGTTCGAGAATCTCCGCGCGCGCATGGATCGCGCCGCTGCCGACGAAGATCATCGGGGTCCTGCTGCCCGCGACAAGCGACGCCGCCCGCTCGATGCGGTCGCTGTCCGGCAAAGGCGCCGGGAACGGATCGAACGGCTTTGCGACCGCGCCGTCGGCGATCTGCGTGAACACGTCCCACGGCATTTCCAGCGCCGCCGGACCGCGGCGGCCCGACATCATCTCCTGAAACGCGCGCGAGACCGCGGTCGGCGCGAGATCGGGATATTCGATGCGGTCGGCCCATTTGACGAAGGTCCGGAGCGTCGCGAGCTGGTCCGGCATTTCGTGCAGATGGCCGCGGCCCTTGCCCAAGAATTCCGTCGGCACCTGTCCGGTCAGACACAGCACCGGCTCGTTGGAGCCGAACGCGGTGAGCAGCGCCGCGCCCGCGTTCAACACCCCGGGACCGGGCACCACGCTGAAGATGCCGGGCCTGCCCGTCGAGCGCGCATAGCCATAGGCCATGTAGCCGCAGGCCTGCTCGTGGCGCGCGCCGATCACCTTGAGCTGCGCCTGATGGAAGGCATCGAACAGGCCGTAGATCTGCGCGCCCGGCAGGCCGAACACCGTGGTCACGCCGTGCGCGACCAGGCCATTTACGATTGCTTCGCCGCCGGTCATGGAGGTCATGGTGTGGTCCGTTCGATTGCGATTGTGGTTCAGGCGACTTCGTCGACCACGCCGTTGCGCAGCACGCCGATGTCGTCGGCCTCGACCTCGATGACGTCACCGGGCTTGAGATAACGCGGTGGATCGAACCGCGCGCCGGCGCCGGTCGGCGTTCCCGTCACGATGACGTCGCCGGGCACCAGCGTGGTGAAGGTCGAGATGTAATTGATGAGATAGCGGAAGGAGAAGATTAGCCGCGCGGTGCGGTCATCCTGTCGCGTCTCGCCGTTGACCCGCGTCGTCAGCCTGATGTCGGCGATCTGCGCTTCGTCGGTATAGGGGACCAGCCAGGGGCCGAGACTGCCGGTGGAATCGAAATTCTTGCCCTGCGTCACGTTGAACTTGGCGTGCCGGACCCAGTCGCGGATGGTGCCCTCGTTGCACAGCGTGACGGCGGCGACGTGGTCGAGCGCGCTTCCTTCCGGAATGTGGCGGCCGGCCTTGCCGATCACCAGCACCAGCTCGCCCTCATAATCGAGCTGCATGGATGCACGCGGGCGCACCAGCGGGGTGTTGTGGCCGACGAAGGAGCGCGGCGTGCGCATGAACGTGCTGGGATATTTCGGCGCGTCCTGACCATCCTTGTACTCCGCGTTGCGGTCGGGATAGTTGACGCCGATGCAGATGATCTTTTCCGGCTGAGGGATCGGCGGCAGCCAGGTGACGGCGTCGAGCGGATGATCCGCCGCGCGCCCCGCGGCGTCCTCGGCGAGGCGCGCCAGCGCGCCGGCCGCGATGACTTCGCGCAAGGTCGGATATTGGTCGCCGAAGCGCGCCGACAGCTCGACGATGCCGCGGTCGGTGACGGCGCCGTATTCGATCTCGCCGTTGACGGCGTAGGTTGCGAGGCGATGCATGGCCATGGGATGTCCTGGTCAACCCGGCGTCATGCCGGCGGCTTCGAGCGCGGCGCGCGCCGCCGATGTCTTCAGATAGTCGATCAGCGCGCGGGCCGCCTCGGCCTCCTTGCTGTCGGCCGCAACGGCGGAGGTGAAAACCAGGTCCTGCTGCAGGTCGGCCGGGAAGGGGCCGGCAAGCTCAACTCCGGGCGCGATCAGCACGTTGGTGAGAAACACGCCGAGCACGGCGTCGCCGCCGGCAACGGCCGGCGCGATCTGCGCCGGCGTTGCCACCGCCTTCGTCCTGGCCTTCATCTCCTCGGCAATGCCGAGGCGGTCGAACACCTTGAGCACATAGGCGCCGGCCGCGCTTGACGGCACGAACGCAATCGACGCCGCATCGAGCAGGGCCTTCTTCAAAGCCGCCGATGTCGAGACATCGGGCCTGGTCGCGCCGGCGCGGACGGCAACGCCGTAACCGACGCGCGCGATGTCGATCGTTGGCCCGCTCGTGAAATGCGATCTGGCGGCGGCGTCCCCAAACACATCGACCGGCACCACGGCAACGTCGAAGGCGGTGCCTGCCGTGATCAGCTTGATGAGGTTGGGCGTGGAATCGAAATGGATGGATAATTTGTGGCCGCTGGCCTTCTCGAAATCGGGACCGAGCCGGTTCAGCGCGGCCGTCATCGAGCCGCCGGCAATGACCTTGAGCTCGGCGGCCTCTGCTGCAGCGATCGGCGACAGACCGAGCGCGAGGCCCAGGACAGATCCGGCGACCGATGCGGTTATCGTGCTTGATGGCTTGCTCATGACGTCCTCGCCCTCAATAGCCTTTCCGATCAATCGGCGACCAGAACGTCGGCGACGAACTCGGGTTCGCGGACCGTCTGTCCGGTAAACGGCGAGCCCTGCTCGAACCACGAGCGCGGCGCGGGCGCGCCCCACAGCGTCTGCCGGCGCGGATCGCGCAGCGACCAGCGCAGCGGCTCGTGGTCGCGATCCCCGGTGAAATAGTCGCTGGTATAGAGTTCGAGACGATGGCCATCGGGATCGCGCACATAGAGGAAGAACGCATTCGAAATGCCGTGGCGGCCGGGGCCGCGCTCGATGTTCTTCACATAGCCGCTGGACGCCATCACGTCGCAGAGGTGCAGGATGTTCATCGGGGTCGGCACCCAATAGGCGATGTGGTGCAGGCGCGGACCCTTGCCGTTGGTGATGGCGAAATCATGCACGTTGCCCTTGCGATGCATCCAGGCCGCCGCGATCCGTCCGTTCGGGCCGTCCTCCTCGGCATATTCGGTGAGCCGGAAACCGAGCCTTGCGTAGAAATCGACCGTGCTCTGGACCTCGGCGGCAAAGACGTTGAAATGGTCGAGCCGCTGCGGATGGCAGCCCTTGTAGAGGTCGTAGCGCCGCAGCAGATGCGGGCGCTTGTCCATGGTGGCGTAGAGTTCGATGCGATAGCCGAAAGGATCGGTGAACTGCAATGTGCGGCCCTGGAAGGGCTGTTCGGAAAAGGCGTATTCGACGGCGTTTTCCGAAAGAAACTTCGCCGCCTTGTCGAGATCGCTGTCGTCACCGACCTTGAAGCCGAGCCGGTTGCAGGCGGGCGCCGGCGCCTTGCGCAGCACCAGCGAATGATGCTGATGCTCCTCGCTGCCGCGCAAATAGACCGCATGGTCGTCGGCGTCTTCGACGTGCAGACCGACGGTGGTCGCGTAGAAGTCGCTGCTGAGCTTGAGGTCGGTGACGTCGAGCACCGCATGGCTGCAGCGGATGATGTTGAAGGGTGGATCGAAGACGTGTTGCGGTACGGGCATGGTGTTTCCCTAATTGAACTCGTCATTTCGGGGCGATGCGAAGCATCGAACCCGGAATCTCGAGATTCCCCGATGCGCAATTGCGCATCTGTGGTTCGCGCTTTGCGCGCCCCGGAATGACCGTGTTATCAAATTCCCAATCGCTGAATCTTGTGCGTGCCCCGCGCCAGCGAGACATGCTTGGTTTCCATGTAGAAGTCGAACGAGTAGTCGCCACCGTCGCGGCCGATGCCGGACGCCTTCATGCCACCGAACGGCGTCGGCAGATGCCGGACATTCTCGGAGTTGAGCCAGATCATGCCGGCTTCGAGCGCATCCGCCACGCGCAACGCGCGGCCCATGTCGCCGGTCCAGACATAGCCGGTGAGACCGTATTTGATGTCATTGGCGATCTCGATCGCCTCACGCTCGTCCTTGAACGTCATCACCGTCAGGAACGGGCCGAACACCTCCTCCTGGGCGATTCGCATCCCGGCATGGGCCCCGGTGACGAGCGTCGGCTGCACGTAATGACCGCCGCCGGGGCCGTCATGCGGTTTGCCGCCGACGGCGATCACCGCGCCATCTTGCCGTGCGACGTCGACATAGGCGCAGACCTTGGCGAGATGCCGCTCGTGGATCAGCGGCCCGATTTCGGTGGCGGGATCCAGCGGGTGGCCGACCTTGAGCGCCTTGACCCGTGCCGCGAGCTTGTCGATGAAGCCATCGGCGATGCTGCTCTGGATCAGGAGCCGGCTCGAGGAGGTGCAGCGCTCGCCGTTCAGCGAGTAGATCATGAACACCACCGCATCGAGTGCGCGGTCGAGATCGGCATCGTCGAACACGATCACCGGGTTCTTGCCGCCCAATTCGAAATGCACGCGCTTCAGGGTCGGCGCGCCCTGGGCCATGATCGCCGAGCCGGTCGCGCTTTCGCCGACAAAGCCGATCGCCTTGATGGCGGGATGTTCGGTCAGCGCCTTGCCGGCTTCCTCGCCGATGCCATGCACGGTGTTGAGCACGCCGTCCGGCACGCCCGCCTGCTTCACGAGCTTCGCCAAAAGATCGGCCGTCACCGGGGACCACTCGGCCGGCTTGTGCACGACCGTGCAGCCGGCGGCGAGCGCCGGCGCGATCTTCCAGGTCGAGAGCATGAACGGCGTGTTCCACGGCGTGATCACGCCGACGGGGCCGATCGGCACCCGGGTCGAGATGTTCCAATGCTCTTCGCTCGGCGTGTTCTTTCCGTCGCGGGCTTCGGTGCATCGGTCGGCGAAGAAGCGGAAGTTCTCGGCGGCCCGGATCGCGGCCTTGGCCATGAAGCGATGGGCCTGGCCGGTGTCGATGCATTCGAGCACCGCGATATCGTCGGCGTGATCCTCGATCGCATCGGCGACGCGGTGCAAGAGCTTGCCACGCATGGTGGCCGGCATGTCGCGCCAGGATTTGAAGGCGAGCGAAGCGGCCGTCGCGGCGCGGTCGATATCCTCCGCATTGCCCCGAGCGACGCTGGCCAGCACCGTTCCATCGATCGGCGATCGCGTCTCGAAGGTCAAGCCCGAGATCGACGGCACGATCTTGCCGTCGATCATGTGGCCGATGCCCTCAGTCTTCAGTCTGGCGAGCAGGGGGGCGGCGCGCTCCTGGTTGGCCTGGAACACATTGGCTTTCGGCGTCACCTTATCCATGGGCGGGCTCCGCTTTCAAAGCGTCGTGAATGTTGTTGCGCTTCCAGCTGACGTCCTTGTCGTTGATCTGCATGTCGAACGACAGGGCGAACTTGCCCCTGGCAAACAGCGGCTCGAGATGGGCTGATAGTGCGCGGAAAATGTGCTCGCCCGCCTTCTGGCGGGCGGCCAGGTCGCGTCCCTCGCCAAGGCGCAGCAGCATGGCGAGAAAGCCGTAGCCTGGTCGTCCGTCGGCGATGGCATAATGCTCGCAACGGATGGCACGGACGCGGATGCCACCGAGCGGAAAGATCCCAGTGTCCACCGCGGCCTTGCGGACCAGCTCGCAGATCTCGGACATGTCGACCTGCGCATCGAGATTGGCGGAATATTCGATCGAGAAATGCGGCATGGCAGGATCGCTCCGATGGTTGTTATCAAGGCCTCAAGCGAAGTAACAGCTGACGGAACCGTAGGGTCCGTAGTCGGCCTGGATGGTGTCGCCCTTGCGCGTCTCGATCGGGCGGATGAACGATCCTGCCAGCACCACCTGTCCGGGTTCGAGCGCAAGCCCGTGCGGCGCGATCTTGTTGGCGAGCCACGCCACGCCGGTCGCGGGATGATTGAGGACGCCGGCGGCGAGTCCGGTTTCCTCGAGCTGGCCGTTCTTGAAGCAGAGAGCGCCGATCCAGCGCAGATCGGCATCGAGCGGACGCAGCGGGCGGCCGCCCAGCACGATGCCGGCATTGGCCGCATTGTCGGCGATGGTGTCGAAGATCTTGCGCGTCGCCTTGGTGTCGCGGTCGACCCGCTCGATCCGCGTGTCGAGAATTTCCAGCGCGGGCACCACGA
>Ga0307507_10011279_pt1 | contig 11324 bp, 12 predicted proteins | sample 7_EM_MG_FD_207223 | JGI IMG/M metagenome (GOLD analysis project Ga0307507, IMG submission 207223) | Populus trichocarpa ectomycorrhiza microbial communities from riparian zone in the Pacific Northwest, United States - 7_EM | ecosystem: Host-associated > Plants > Roots > Unclassified | place...
CCCTCGACCTGAGGTCAAAATCGAGGCAAATGGAGGTAGAGTGGCGGGTTTTGTCCTGAGGTCGAAGTCGAAGCGAACATGGGTGGAGAAGGGGCAGGTGGGATCAGAATCGAGGCAAACGCGGGTGGAGGAGGGGCGTCCTTCCCCGTGATGCCGTGTCCTTCTGGCTTCGATTTCGGGACCCAGGGTGGAAGACGGACTCGGGAAAGAAGACTCCTCCCCACGTCGAAATCGAAGGGAATCGGGTGGAGTCGTCCTTCCTGTGGCGTCGATTTTGGGATGACGTAGCTGTCATCCTACCTCCTCCACATCGAAATCGAGGGGAACCGAGGTGGAGGTCTGCCCGTTTTTGAAGTGAATCGGGGTCGTGAAGGGGCCTTCCCTCCTCCTTCAAGTCAAAAGTCGAGGGGAGGGAGGCGGAGGGACATCCTTCTCGTTGAAATCGAGGGAATCGGGGATGGAGTAGGGCCCGTCCCTTCTCCTGGGGTCATTTTTGAAGGGAATCCGGGTGGAGGAAGACTCCTTCACATCGAAATCAATGGGAACGGAGATGGTAGAGGGGTCCTTTCGATTTGTCGGCAAAAGGGAAGGAGAGACGAATTTTCATATCGAAATCGAGAGTGAACAGAGGGGGGGGCTCGTCCCTCCTTGTCGAGTTCAATGGCAACGTGGAGGAGAGGGTTGTCCCTCTCTCAAGGCGGCGGCACGGTTTCCGGGCGGGGAGTGATCGGGACACGAGTTTCAGCTTGGGTACTGCCCTGGACGCTCTTCGGGCATGAACGTTTATGGTTTATGTTAGAATACATCGAACTTTAATTAGTTAATAAAAGGAGGAAACTTACCAGCATGAGGCAGTCTCAGGGTTGGCCAAATTGGAAACGGGAATATGGTTCTTGAAGATGGAAGTCCTTCTAGAGGTAGAAGGCGCCGAAGAGTGGTCGTTGATATCCTCCTTCGTTTAAAACAGATTTGTCATCCGTGTCTGTCGTTTGAAGGGAGAAGCTTTGAGGGTGGTGTCGATAGCTGTTGCAGCACCGCACAGGCCACCGTCGCTGGAACGTCGTTGTTGAACAGGATCTGGTCGAGAGGGACTGGAAATGCGGAATTGGTGCCAGTGGGCGTATAGCTACCATAAGTCATTGTTGTCGTTACCATATGGCTACCGAGAAGAGAAGATCCCCTCTCCTCGAGTTCAATAGAAAAACGGGCGAAACTATAAGATAACGTGTTATGGGAATTCAAATTACCTGAAACAAAAGAAACTTACTTCTTGGATGGGCTCGCTGGCCCATCCTCCTCCCTCGTTCTTGCCTACCCCGTCACAGACTTGCCTCATCTTCTCCTTTGGGTCGTCCTTCGATAACGCGTTGATGATCAACGCGGTAAGGACTGGGCGACAGTTAGCAGGGTGGTGTGGACAACAGCAGTGATGGTGGATGACGGTAAGTACAAGCCTAACCCTCTTCAATGTAATCTCGACACGCCCACGTGATTCCACTCGGATTCCGAACTCTGAGCTCACAAATCCCTACTTATCACATTAGCCCTTGCCCGGATAGATAACGACACGATGAAGATTACCAAAGCTGCTCAGCAAGCCCGGAAGGCCACCGTCAGGGCCCAAATCGTCCAGAGGCAAGCTCAGAATGCCCTCGCCAAGGCCCATCTCACCGCTGCCTACCAAACGCACGTTGACGAGAGAAAGGCGGCTGATCCAAACTACAAAGGATATGGGAAGCCTCGAGATGCAGGGAACCAACAGCCTAACCTGCCAGGATATCGAGCTGATGGTCGCAGGAAAGGGTTTAGATTACCAAAACAACCAAAGACTCCGAAATCCCAGGCAGCTAAGGGTGCTCCAAGGACAGAGGCCCACGAGCGTAGCCAAGCAGCCGCCTTGGTTCGGATAGACACCCATATTCAAGGTGGTCGAGCAAACTTTGCGTACGCCACTGACCAGCAGAGGAGAACAGTGAATATGCCTGCAAGACAGGTAAGGTTCGCAAGCCCAGGAGGGACTCGTGCGTCATTCAAGTTTCAGCTCCCGCATCTTTCTTGACTAGATGATGCTTCCAGAGACTGTTAGTGGGAAGGATGTTCGCACAGCGATCTTTAACAGTCACCATTTCACTTACAACAAAGTCAACAAATTTGTATGTTGCTCGAGCTCTCACACCTCTCTAAATCTTAGCAGTGTCGTTCAGCCGAAAGTATTTGATAACGATCTCCAAGGCCCTCCCAACAACCGCCATAAACCCTTACCCAACATGAAGGGGGAAGGCACTGAGTTCCCAGTGACGACCGACCAAGGAGGGTACCGAGGCACAGGCAACCCTGGCAGGTTTCGTGTTATCACTCAGTCCAAGCGCGATAGTCCGTCACATCTTGTCTCGTTTCCATATGCTGATTCTTAGTGATGACCAGACAAGCACAAGTTCAAGGGAGTGATTGCCCATGATGAGCGTCGACCAACTACTCATCCCGGCTACAGCGACCATTTTCAGTCGAGGCAAACTCCAAGGCCAGCTATGAGGAATCGAATGGCGGCCATTTTACCGTTCATGCGGCCAATTCTCAACCCGGAGGGTGCTGTTGGATCTGCGACTGGATATTAGGCCACGATACATGCATGTATATCTAATAACTCACAATTGTGATATGCAACTCGCATCAAAGTACCCATAAAATATATCATCAATGAACCTAACCATTAGCGACCAGAATTCCGAACATTTTGGGACTACAGGCGGCTCTGGTACCGACTGCATACTGAACACACTCCGTACATTTCAACGTTTTGTAATATGCATATGCGATCACGGAAAAATTGCCTTCCAGAGGTCGGCAACAGATAGAGACTGGCCGAAACTGTTCTCCACTTGGGATTGCGCGAACTGGGCTCAACAAGATGAGCATATATTGGGACGATCTCTCTAAGGGCTCACCTTGAGTATTCTCATGGCAGCTGGATCCCTGATACAACTCTCAATCTTTCTGAGTCTCTTGTTCAGCTCTGCTTCTTCAATCAGACCCCCATTGTACACCTCCTTCCCCGCCGCAATCAAATGCACGCACGCCCCAACAGCGTTAATCTCATACCTCTCTGGGCCCCAGCGGGTCGTGTATTCCGACCCAGAGAAGTGTAAACCCCGAGTAATATGTCCTATTTGTGCTGAAGAGAAGCAGAGGCCTCTTCGAATGGCTGTCCCTGAGACAAAGGAGGCGATGATGTAGCTGTTGCTTGGTTGGATAAAGGGTGTGGAGGATTCGTGTAGCATGGCAGTCAAAGCGTTGTAGAAGTAACGGATGAGAAGACCTTCAAAACTTTCGTCTTGAGGTGCACCGGGATCAATGTTGGTCTTGGAGACTTTCCATGAGTTTGTTGCAGAAGTGAGAGTGGATGCGTAGTCGTCTGTTTTCGCTGGGTTCTGTCGAGAAAGCTCAATGAATGCGTCGGTAAGCTGTGAAATGGTGTCCAGAGTCGGAATGGCATTGATGATTGAGAAAAGTTCCTCTGAGTTACGAGAGGCAAGTGCAGCAGAGATCATAGACATGGCTAAAGAGGTTGCAGTCACATCCGTGTAACATCTTGTGACTCGACTCGACGGCACAGGCCGCACTTCTGAGAAGCTCGTCGACTCTGCATTGTGCAATCATGGGGAATAAGCCATCAGGAGGTATACGCAATGGCGCATTTGTCGTCTTCAAAAATTGGGATATGCCTATGCATGACATCGCCTACTACCCCAAGCTCGCTGGTCAACTCGACGACTTGAAGTACGTGGCCTTGTCGAGTCCTGGTGCTTTGATCACCGCCTTCAACACGAAGGGGTGGATGAAGTCGTGCTCTTTTCATGACCCTTCCAAATGGGTGGCATCACCAGGATGCGACCTCTACCTTCGTGTTGAATATCCTGGCTGGTATTTCATTCAAGGCGTGCAGTTTGTTATCTTACGTTTCTTTCCAACTGACCATTCTCTATGAATTAGGGATGGACTCCATCGGCAACGACATTGGCACCAGTCCATTGAGCACCAATGTTGCTGGACTCATGATTAACACAATTGTCAACTTCCCCGAGGACGAGACCACTCACGTAGCAGGTTTCAATACCGATGGATGGGTCAAGGCTAAGATCTCTAAGCTTACACGCTCTTCCGACTTTCTCTCGACGGTCTCTACGTTCGTACTGAATTCCAAGGCTACGAATTTCACCAAGGAGTCGATTCACCGGGCGGGGACATCACAGGGCGCTCAGATCTGGTCGACGATATCCCCTCGCTCATCAGTGCGAGTAATTCCTATTCTAATTCTCTTGGATTCAATCCCGACGGTTGGATCAAGAGCACCATGAAGGTTCCGCCCATAGACAGGCCTCCGTCATTCGACATGGCTACCAAAGGCGACTATATTCGTGTAGATTGGCCAGGATTCGCATATCTTCCGATGCTCGATTCGCCTGGTAACGATGCATGGCAGTTGCCTGACAAGCGTGTCTGGGAACTTGTTGATACAGCACGCGCATATAGCGAGATCATTGCGTTCAACACGTCCGGCTGGATGAAGACCTCTTTGAATGATGTTCCCATTGAAGTACTCGATCAGAGTTATCCGCTCTACGGCCTCTATGTCAAAGAACCGAATTTGGCAAACACTAAGACAGTAGTCAGACTCGAAGATGTCAAGTTGTATCTGTTCATCCTCAAAGGTACTGCCTTTATTTGGGGGAAGTGGTTACTCGCAGATGCTGCCGTCCGTGCCGAATACAACGCAGCAGTCTACTATGGATCACAACGAATTTTGGACGACGTGAATCTGGGGAAACTGACGCCCCTGCAAGCTGCCGAGCAGGCAGTAAATATGCGGAACACCTATCTAACCGAAATGCGCCAGAAATCGTCTTCAATCGGTCGCGTCATTGCACAAGCGATCAAGCCTTCGGGTCTCCCTTATCAAGTTCTCCTGGACAAGTATGCGCAAAGGCGGTATGGCAAGAATTTTGCTCAACTCGTCGCGGACGAGGCTGCCCAAGTGGCGGGAGATACCATTGATTCGGCTGGTCGTGCCAACAAGGGATTATGAAGAAGGTCGGATATGTTTCCAAGGGGCTTATTGTGATTGGCGCCGCAGTATCCGTCTACCAAGTCGTCACCGCCGATGACTGGAAATTTGAGATCGGTCGTCAGGTAGCAACGTGGTCTGGTGCAATCGCTGGTGGGCAGCTTGGTGCTGGTGTTGGTGTTATTGTGGGACCTGTCGGCGCTATACTGGGGGGCCTAATCGGGGGGATAATTGGAGGAATCGCTGGCGAAGGTATGGCACAGCTTGCGCACTGGTTCTTTGGCGGGAGCTCGAGCCGTTCTGCTGAAGAAATTTTGGGCCCGGCTCTTCTCTCTGCTGCCAGTGTTGCTTTGCAGAAGCAGCTGAGTGTGTCGGATCAGAATTACCACGTCCACCAACTCCTTTCAACACATGTCTCCGAGCACAACGCCCATGTTGCCAGTGTTGCGGCCGACATTGTTGAGGACATGATAGCCACGAAGAGTATGATGCGCGTTGGAACCGAGGTACACAATTCACAAAGCAGTCCCAAGTCTATTGGCTGATGTCTGTCTTGTAGGTGATTGCGACAATTGTTTGGGTAGTGACTCCGCAGGGAATCCTGCCGGCCAACGGGGCCAATCCTGCTGATTTGATTGCGTTGATGAACTGGGCGTCTCAGAATCTCCCGAAGTGATTTCTCTGAATATTGTACTTGTATCAGAAGCTTTAAAATGTTGGATGTAATGAGTCTCTCAATTCAAATGCATATTATTATAAGATATATTCAGATCTGGCCATGACATGGCTGGTCAACATTTACAATCCAAGCTTTGACATAAAAGTACAGTATTGATGAATTGGTACTGCCTCTCGAATTACCAGAACCTCTTGTGATCGACGTTCACCTACAACCTAGCGTTTGACTCATTCAACCCTTCCTTGACGTCATCCCAAATCGAACGAATCCTGCCTTCAAGGGAATGCCAAGCCACAAAATCGACTCCACTTTTCACCCATCCTGAACCGGCAGCAGACCTTCTGGCCTGAACTCCCCGAAGTAACCAATCCTCATCGACTCCTTGCCACTCGCCGGTGATGCTGAGAAGATTGGGTGAAAGAATGGGAAAGACATCGTAACGAAGCATATGCTCCAAAGTCGGGACAGGAAGTCCAAGAGGGCGCAATGAGGAGGTAATATGGTTGAGCACCAACTGAGTGAGCTCTGTATCGAGGAAGAGCTCAGATAGGATGATGCAGGCCTGCTTCTCTTGTTGTGTCAATTGGTTTGTTGACATGATGATTGTAACTTTTAGTGAGGAAATTTGAGCGGGGCAGGAAGCGCTCAAGATCTAGAGGCATGTGTATGAGACAAATAAGAGCAAACGAAGTCTCCACTGGCAGAACCAAACTTTGAGCAGATCAGTCTTGCTTTCTCTCGACGTCGCGCACCTTCAAACAACAATAGCCCTGAACTCTTTCCCTCAGGATTCATCGAAATGCCAAAGAATAAAAACTACGGTAGAAGGGCTCAGTCGGTTGCTACAGCTTCAAGTTCTACATCGACCCCTACTATGCCCACTGTCACCGTCCACCAACCTCGCCAAGTCACCCTTTTTTGTTGGGTCCTTGATGAATCCGATAGATCACTTCCAGTTGACATTGGAGACGATCGTACCATTGGTCACCTGAAGGATGCGATCGTCAAAAAGAACCCAGTATGGTTTGAGGGTGTCGATGCTTACGAACTTGACCTGTGGAAGGTCAGTGCCTTTCCTCCGTGCTCAACTTAGGCTGATAATTTTCCTACAAGACATCCATTCCGATCGACAGGGAACTCAAGAACCATGTTGGCAATCAACAGTTTCTTGTTTGTTGTTTACCGTCTCCCATTCGAAATGGCACCTAACACTATGGTCGTCCGGGTTCGCTGGCGGACCCGAGAGGTAATAGAGGTAGGCCTGGCTCTTCTACCATGAGATTGCACACGGTGTTTACCCACGCGACAAGCATTTCTACCTCGGCGTGCACCCTCATCTGGTGGGCATGGCGAGCGTCCCACAAGTGAACAGAACTTACGCATGCGGACAAACGCTCTATACGTGCAAGATCTGTTGAGTGTCGTTGTACACCATGCTTCGATTGAGGAATGCAATGCAGCTGGCATGCCGCAGTCATTAACACCTGTGCATTTGACGAGTCAAGTTATATGAGGAACCTTGAAATAACTATGTACTTACCCGGCCACATCTTGAAATCGGATGCATATATAAGACCAGCCTGAAATAACTCCTGGACAGTAGGGGTTCGTGCATCTCTTTGAGCTCTTGAATTGTTTACAAAGGATAAGAAGACGAAACAGCGGAAGATCCACAATCCGAGCTTTAGAAACGGGATCATGGCTGACAATCGAGGGTCCCCATAAATCTAGTTTCATTTAACACCAGACATCTTAAGGAACCAGCCACGAGGCTGTAACGACTCGGAATAATAAGTTCCTGTCAGCAGATCGACATGAGAAAACCTCCGCAGGAAACTGTGTCAAACTAAGGGGACCTCCAGCAAGGTAGTTGCGACTTTGTTAAGGATAAGTATCTCTGAGAGTATCGGATTACATGTTGTGTGAGTTTGTGTGTCGAGGTCGAGAGAAAGATGAAGCAAGAAGTGAAGGCCCAGCCAAAAGTCGGCCCGGTCTGAACTGGTTGAAAATGCTACCCAACTCCACCCAACTTTGCATCAACTGTTTCGTTGAAGGTGGCCAGCCGGACCAGACGCTATCTGTACCTCCAGCAAGGTAGTTGCGGCTTTGTTTGAGCGTATCGGATTGCATGTTGTGTGAGTTTGTGTGTCGAGGTCGAGATGTGAAGCGCAGCCAAAAGTCGGCCCGGTCGCTCCTGAGCGCGTCCTTGGCGCACAACTTGAAACGATTCGAACCGTTGAAAATGCTACCCAACTCCATCCAATTCTGCCTCAACTGTTTCGTTGAAGGTGACCAGCCGGACCAGACGTTTCCTGTGAAGATTCCGAAGACTGAAAACGTCGGCATTCTCAAAGACCTGATCAAGGAGAAAAAGTCCCCTGACCTCGATCACGTCTCTGCCTCGAAGCTCAAGGTGTTCCTGGTCTCGAAATCTTTCCCTATCGACGATCTTGCTTCCAAGCAGCCACCAATTGATGGTACCCTATTGAAACCCAACAAGACGTTGTCTTCGCTCTTTGCTAGTGATCTTTCGGAAGACGATCTTCACATCTGGGTGAAAGTGCCCCCTTGTATGTTATGATATTTCTCTTTCGAACCTCTTTAAAATTTCTAAAGTATCCGATCCCGCGCAACTTCTCTCGCTCAACTGCTTTGTTCTCGGTGACAAGTCGAATGAGACGTTTACTGTCGAGGTTTCGAAGACCAAAAATGTCAGCATTCTCAAAGACCTGATCAAGGAGAAAAAGGTCCCAGATCTCGATCACGTCTCTGCCTCGAAGCTCATTCTGAGCCAAGTCTCCCTATCCGTGGATGATGGCCTTGGAGAAAATCTCAAAAGCATTGCGCTTACCCCGTTGAATCCCGTCCTACCACTCTCGCAGGTGTTTCCTCGTGTCGAAGAGAATCGCCTGCACGTCGTCGTTCAAGCACCACCTAAAGGTAAGCCAATTTCGGTTGTTCGAGATGATATCATTGACATTGTTCAGAGAGCCTGACCGAGGACGCGGAAGAAGAGGAGAGGAGAGATCAGATCGCTGCTTTGGATAAAAGTGCGCATATTCTTCCCTCTCCTGTCATCCCTAATAAACGACATAACAGGGTTTCAAAACGTCATCTCCCGCATCTTGAAAGCGATGCCCCCCTCTGATTCGGCAAAGTCATCGAATTACACAAAATCTCAGATCGCGTACTCCATCTATGACGGCCGCTACAAGGCAAACAAACCGAGGACGAGCGTCGCTCCTCCGGTTCAATTGTTTCACCCCGTTTTCGGGCATTTCTTGGATGTTGTGAACGACAATCATGCTCTTCCTGATGATATTATTCGTAAAACTACAGAATACATGAGGGCCGCATCTGCGATCTATGTGAATGAAGAGGAACGGCGAGCAGCCTTAACACCACTCCTTTGCGACATCCTTAACGTCAACATACAAATGATTCTGAACAAGGACAAAACGATTCCGGACGGCATCGTGGAAATGGCACAAGGGATATTGCTCTTCTTGATTTTACTTAAGGAAGACAAAAATGAAGTTGGAGACGGTGGCTCGGACCCATCGACACAAAGTGGCTTGTCCACTGCACGCTGTTGGGCTCAGGACAAGGTATGCTGAATCTTTTTTATTTCGACCTTTTATTCATTAATTCCCTAGTATAAAGAATTTCGAAACGCTACCAACTGTCCAACATTCCTCATAGCAACCGCGGGTCCCTGGATTGTGGTTCAAGGTGCTGTCATCACGGATGGCGTGATTGTCCAACGTCTGACCGACTACATTTGGGTTGGGATCGACTCCGTTTTAAACGAATCTCACATTACTCACGTTGCCAGAGTCTTTTATGCCCTGAAGACAAGTTTGGAGAAACTTCACACCTATTACAAGAGTCAGCGACCGACTAGAAATCATCTGGTTGGATCACGCTACTTCCCTTCAATCACTGCATACCCTCAGGACAATGTACTCGTCGAGTTTAAATATGTCGGCTACTTGGAAAACGGTCCCGACTGCGTCACTCTACGTGCGCAGACTCTTACAGAGCCAGCTCAGGATGTCGTCATCAAATTTGTCGACCGGTATGGGGAAAAGGCACACCGAATACTTGCGGATGAGGGTTTAGCACCGAAACTCCTCTATTGCGGATCACCACGCCACGATGATGATCAACCATCGTATCAGTCCATCTCCATGGTCGTCATGGAGTACATCGATGGCGACACTCTTGCGAAAGCAATGCCAAAAATGAACGAGGAAACAATGAAAAGGGTGCAATCAGAAGTTCAGCGTGCTCTCGAGTTGTTGCACAGACATGGTTTGGTGTTTGGTGACCTCCGCCTACCGAACATCATGATCACGAAAGATGGCCAAGTCAAGCTGATTGATTTCAATTGGGCAGGAGAAGTTGGCCAGGCTAAGTACCCATTACTGATATCCCAGGAAATTGCTTGGCCAAAGGGTGTTGAACCGTTGGCCGTGATGAAACCAGAGCATGACTTGGACATGTGGGGCAAATTATTTTCGCTGAAGGCTTGAAGGATGAACGACGATGTTTCCGTTATTCCTTTTATTCTCCGCATTTTTTACATTTTATGTTCTTTCCTTGGAGACGCACTGTGCCAATGCTACGATCTAATCATTAAGCGTTAACTAGCCACCATACTACTACATGAGTCTATATCTTGTCTATAATGCTATTACTTCCCTCCCTCTAAACCGACCTTTCCATCCGTACTCCCATCTACGTCTCATACATATCTAATCCAAAACACCACCGTTCTGGGCCACTCTCCTCCACGTTTCCATCCTCTCATTAACAGACCAACATCTTCAGCAAAAAAAATATATTCTGGAGCACCACGACGCACGCACCCTCGACACAAAATGCTGGCTTCCCATCGATTTCGGCATGCGTAACCCGTATCTTCACCTCTGCCTCATCCAGACTCCCACTTCTCTTTCCTCGGACCACATATGACGAGTAAGTTTCACGCAGGCAGGAAGAAATGGTATTGTGATTGTTGCACACTGGTACCCAAAACGCTCTGCGCGCAGGATGTGTAATAAAACATATTACCTTGCGTCAGACATGTGGCCGCATGTGGCCGAATCAGGAGCTACTCAAGAAGGAGGGAATGGGAGGGAGGTGAGGCTGTGTGGAAGAATAGCCGGAACGAGCATGGCTATACACCTGAGGATCTCTGTCCACACGTGGATTGGAAGCGTGCTTCAGGAGGAATAGTAGTAATCGAGGAGTGCCACCATTGGAGGTTCAGGATTGTTATCGTGGTCGAGAACTGGTGTTTGAAGCAGTTGGCAGTTGTAGGATCGCTGTTAAAGGAATCTTTGCGACTTGACACCTCGTCTTCTGAAATAAGAACTCGACAGCCCTCTTTCCCTCTGGCAGCTGGTAAATGCCCGCGTAAGTGAGGAATCGTACTCGTGAACCCTACCGGCGTCCCTCAAGATCAATGTTGTTAAACCTGCATCAGCTCCTTCATCAGCACCGTCGAATGTGTCATCGGCATGCTCAGTTTCAGCATTTGATATGGCTTCGAGCTTTCGCTTCATACCGCGTGTTGTG
>Ga0307507_10011280_pt1 | contig 11324 bp, 8 predicted proteins | sample 7_EM_MG_FD_207223 | JGI IMG/M metagenome (GOLD analysis project Ga0307507, IMG submission 207223) | Populus trichocarpa ectomycorrhiza microbial communities from riparian zone in the Pacific Northwest, United States - 7_EM | ecosystem: Host-associated > Plants > Roots > Unclassified | place...
TTGAATCCAGATCCTCAAATACACCTTCAATTACAAGTAAATTAAAAGGAGTGAAAAATAAATTATCCCGGAATTCGATCTATATTGGATATCCCGGTAAGCAATTATTTAAAAAAAAAAAAAAAACAATACACATGGATCAACATTTAGTAGAATAATTTGATAAATTATTTATTTCAGCGTTTTTCCTACTTCAACGTGTTTTTGGTTCTGAACTGAAAATCACTTGTCATTATCAGGGAAAATAATTTTATTTTTAAAAAAACCTGAGGAGAGCTGTTCGAGCCTTGGACATCTCGAATTCCTCCAAGATTAGCCATGGAAACACCCTGCTGTTGATACTCTTCCACCATGGCAATTGCTTCACAATAAATTGCCTGCATAATCATCATTTTTCTTTTAAATATTATATGTATAACACTCGAAAACACTCGGTTACCTATATATATAATAGAGGAGGAGGAGGAGGAGGAGGAAGAAGTACCAAAGCTTCTAAGTAGCGCAATCTCTCCCTGGACATATCCTCTCTGGCCTGAAAAATTATCATATCATTATTAACCATTTAAACGCAGAAATAAAAATGGTTGTGGTGGTGGTAATAGTAAATAGCACTGACGAGTTGGAGGTCGGAGAAGGCGGATTTGGAGACAAGAGATCCGTCGGGTGCCAAACAGTGCCGTTCCAACTGATCAATCACCTGACTCACATCCGCTGCTAATCCTGGGTTTTGCACTCCTCCCTTCACCATTGATTTATTAAAACGCCGTCTTCTTTCTTGTTCTTCTCGATGTGGTTTATCAAGTCAGCCGATTAGAAGAGAATGGCTGAGGATATTGCTGCTTTCTCACCCACTTCTTCTTCTTCTTCTTCAACAAATCCTTGGATTTGAAACCCACGGATCGGAAGCAACCAAAAAGTTGCTGTTGAGTATCATTTGCCTCTCTGAAGTTACCAAAATACCCCAACCAGTGATTTGGGGCTTTTTAGGGCCTGTTTTGTGTTAGGATTGGATGCGATTTCACTTCTTTGTTTTTTGTTTTTTTTAATATTAAAAATAAATAAATATATTATCAAATAAACAACGTCACCTATACAACTCTTTTATTTTTCTTCTTTATTTATTTTTCCCCTTCCTCTCTCTCTACTCTTGTTCTGTGTGTGCGTGTGTGGAAGGTCGATCGAGGAAGAACTAAAGAAGGGGATGTGATGGAAGAGGGGAAAGAAATTACAACCTCTTTGAAGAAACTCGATTTGAATTCCAATATAATGACATCTACTCCTTCCAAGTCTTCCCTCTTTTCCCCAGCCCTTCAATCCCCTGGTAATTTAATCACAATTCGCATCTCTCTCTTAAAATAATTTCTTGGGTTTTTCCTTTCATGTATGTGATTGGGTTGATGATAGGATTGTTAAGCTGTCGTCGCCGTCGTCCTGGCAAGTCGAAACCTCCAAGTTTATTGAGCTTGTGCCTCGGAGTTGTTGGCAAGAATTTACAAGATATTATTGCCCACTTGAGTGACATTTCTATCGCCTTTCCTCCGCATATTAAGGTAAGCTTCTCTCTTTATTTCTTTACGCCTCCAAAAAATTCTCAAATTTGCCGTCTTTCTTGTCCGTCTCTTTGCTAGCATCTCTATGTCGCTTCATTTGTTAGAACCCTTTTTTTTTCAACTTGCTAGGTGGTGGTTTAGGGATGGATTACATTTTCAACTGTTGAGGATTTAGTGCCTATTAAGAACAGGATTCTTCCCTCTTATTTTTTTTTTTTTTGCCAAATAATAAATAACTCAACAGGTCTTAGGAATTCTTATACGTAAATTATTATCTCCAGTCATGATTTTGGATGTTCGCATCCGTAGTGGAGAATGCCCAGATGTAGTAGTGTGTGAGAGTGTTTAAACTAGACAAAGGACAATTGAATTTGATGCGCACTAATATGAGAACGTAGAATGTTGCTTGCACAGCTTTTGAATTGTTCTCATTTTGGCGCGCGCACATCCCTTTCTAATCCTGATTACATCTTGTGTAGCCCTGCACTCTCCTAGAAGGGAAAAACTACCTTATGATTTCGATTTTTTGAGGTAAAAGAGTGGCTAATCTATTGAAGAGAAACTAGAGGCCTTTCTGTCTCTCTCTTTGTTCTGATAACTCTTTCATTTATCCTTGAAAATATGAATGTAATCTCTATACTGGGAGCTTAGAGAATTCTTCTTCCCTTGTACTCTTAGGCCCTGTTTGTTTTGCTTCTCAACCTCAAAAAGCAGGTTGAGAGGCCTTAGAACATTTGGTATGATGAAGTATTTGCAACCATGAAAATTACACTAGTTAGTCCGTTAATTTTATCCAAACTTTACGAATACAATGCCAAGAATCTATGCATTCGAAAAAACATATCAAGGTTACATTCCACTCGCCCCAACATGTGTCAATCTTCTGCTTTAATGATTGTGCACTGGCATGTGAGTCTTCTTGATCATTTATCCTAACACTCTATGTATTATTGCAACACAGATGACAATTGCAGCAATTGCCAGGAGAAGGAAAATGCTATGTGATGAGGTTATCATTCCTTTAGCTGATACTTCCTGGGAGATACTTGACATTTCTGGCTCAGAAGTTACTGATTCTGGTTTAATAGAAGTGACCAAAACTTGTAAATTTCTTCGAGCTGTGGATATAAGGTACGGAAGTTCGGATATAAGTAATGAAGCTGGAAAGTATTCCCTCTAACCAAAAATAATGGATCATTTAGTGTGAGCTCACAGTGCTCTGGGCAGCTTTTCTAAATATATTTAGGTATTTCCACTATGTCAACTTGGTTTCTAGATTCTTACTGCAAAAGGCACGCTTGTGATCTCATGTTTTTTTCTTACCATGTAACATTTAGCGTGTTTGATAACTTATTGAGCAATTAGGAGGAATTTTTGTTGACTTTTTTTACCATGCTCTGCTGGTGAACAAGTTAGCTAAGTGGATCTTCTGTTGCAATGCTTGAAAAGGAAAGAGGATCAAAGTTTGTGGGGGAAGACTGACCAATTGAATTGGTTTTCTTTGTAGAAAAGCTTCAAAACTAGATATTTATGGGTCATATTTCTAGCATTAACATTGGCCATAAAAAAAAGGTAGCATGTGGAAGTATGAATGTGTAGACAGGTGACTAACAAGGGGAAAGAAGTGCCCTTGTATTGGTAATACAAGCTACACCTTCAGATGGTTCTTAAAAAAAGAAAAAAAGAAGTGTAGGAAACTACATAGGCATTTGGACTATGGACAGACTCTCTCTTTGGCCTATTGTTACAGATTGATGGATCCTAAATGATGCTAGGTCTCCTGGATTTATTCTTCAAGCACATCTTTTGCATCTATCATTAGACCTCCATGATATTTATTAAAATACTCCTTGCTATAATTTATTTCATTCTTTTAAGCAGTAATTTGTCTAATTCCAATTCAGCGGGCTATCAGTTTTCCATTGCTTTAGTAGAAATACCAATCATGTGACACTATTTTGTGCAGTCGATGCAACAAAATTACTGCTTCTAGTGTTTCTGTACTTGTGGAGCACTGCAAGTCCCTGCAAACATTGAGATGCGGGTAAACTTCCTAACTAAGACATATATAGGGCTGTTATTTTAACTAAAAGATTCACTATAAACATCAAATCTATTTATGAAGTGTTAATTATAGGACAATGTTTTGGTATAAATGTTTTTCTGCCTTCTTTCATTTCTTGGTACAGCAGGTTTTCATCATGTAAAATAATTGACCGAATTCTTTTATTTTCTTTTCCTTCTGTTAGTATGAAGAAAACATGAGCAATACAATTGGCATTGATATATTTTTTACAGTTCAATATTAAAAAAAAAAAAATCATTCTCAAGTATTTACAACACATGTGAGTGGAAGTGGCACCTAAATCAGATTAAATCTTATAAAGTTTCTACTCAACAAAAAAAAATGGTTATTTCCTAATTTCAAGGGTTCCTACGTTATCTCTTGCAATCATCTACATTTGAACAGGTGTAGAATGTCAGATTTAAAACAAAGTTAATATTGCAGAGGATGCCCAAGGAGTGACTACACAGCACGCTGCTGCTTGACTCTGTTGAAACCAAAGCTGGATGATATGGTAGGAGATTCATGGGAGGAACTTGACACTGCTGAAATCAGTCATAATGCTGAATCCTTGCATTGGCTTGTGTGGGTAAGGAGTTGTAATTTATGCACAATTACAAGTCCAAGATGGGAGCAATTCGCCTTTCTTACTCTTTCCTCTTGTCACACTTCCCTATCTTTTGCAGCCAAAGATTGATAAAGATTCACTGGAGATCTTGGCAACTGAGTGCCCACGTATTTCAGTAAATCCGAAGTGGTCACCCTTTGGCTTTAGAGGAAAGGATATTCCCGTAGAAGCTTTTCCAGATACTGCTCTGGATGATCTGTTTGTTCAGGAGATTAATCCCAGCACGTGGGCAGCAAACGGGATTACATTAAAACCTGTTTCTCCAATTCTTTCGAACTCCAAGGAGTTGTCCTTGGCTGAAAAATTTAGACTTGCCTTTGTGGAAAGAGATACACGATTAGCACCAAAGCGAGCTAAGAATGCAAGACAGCATCAGCGTCGCTCAGACAGGGAGTGGATGACGATGAGTGCTGAATCAAAGGCCATAGTCCTGGCCTCTCAATTGAGCAAATCCCTGCATGGTAGGAACTAAAGTTCAGCACATCCCAACAGTCTGCATCACCCTAGAGGAACCGACCAGCTTCTGTCAGCTCTATAGTATTCAGTAGTTGATTGTAGCATACTAGGTAAAATATTTTGAGTTGAGTAACAGGAGTATTTGGCTTATCAGAACCAAGTTTTGGTTCTCATATACAAGGATGAATGGAATTGTTAAAGGGTCACGATTGAGTGACCTCAAGATCTTTGAAGCATTATAAACTATATGATTGTGGGTTGGAAAATGTTGCAAAAGGATGTTATGTCATAAGTAGATGGGATTTAGAATTAATTCCTGTTTATTTTGTATACTGCAGGTGACTTGGTGGCAATTGCTAAATTAATAGTGTCCCCGAGGAAACATTGAGTGGTAAATTTCGCAGCCATACCAAGCAATTCATTGATAATCCGCATAATATTTGAGATATCACTAGTAATGTGTGCTCTTCTAGGGTCAGACTCAATTTTTGTTTTGTCAATGTAAAAAATATATATATATATGTATATATATATAGGCATTACAACAAATATAAAAAAAGGTTTACTGATTAAGAATCTAGCTGGTAAACTGAAACAAAGATTAATAAGAAAAGTAATCATTTCAATTTTATTAACAAAAAAAACTAGTATAGTTCCTTCTTTTACTATTGGTAGAATTTTATTTTATTTTATTTTTTTCATGGATTCTTAATCTGAAAAAAATTATAAGCAATTAGAATTAAAAATTAAGGATAGGTTTGTATTTAGTTAAAACCCTGCCATCTAACTAATGTATCTTGGTTTTTTTTTTTTTTTTGCATTTTACTTACCAAAATAATTATTTCTTAAACAACTGATCAAAATTATAAATGCAAGTTTCAATAAAAATAGGAAAATAATAAATTTAATTTTTTGACACAATGTATTAGAAATTGAAATTAATATACTACTTGTGTGTTGCAATGGAAAACTTTTCAAAATCTATTTTTAACTAATCATGAAGAAAAAAAAGTATTTCTTTTTCAAAACCTTCTTTTACTGTACATGTAACATTCCACCTTTTGTTTTTTTTTAAAAAAAAAAAAAAACCTTTATTAACCAAGAAGTGAAAGAAACTCAAAACATATTTGATATAACTATATGAATTTTATCCTGACCACCAACATTAAAAATATATAAATAAAAAGTTCGCATAGAATAAATATTAGCAACATCATAAAAAATACAAGAATATCATTCAAAAATAAATATTAGATTGAATGATATCTAATAGAATAGGATCTCAAATATAATAATCTTTATTTAATTATAATTAATTTTTATCAAAATCTTTAAAAAAAATAAAAAGAAAAACAATCATGAAAAGCATAACATAAACAGTTCCAACTAATTTCACTAAAAAAATATCATAATCTCACTCGAAGATAAATTGAAAAATGATCTTAGTTATTTTATTTAAATAAAATTGAAGCAAAAAAAATAAAGGCCTTAAAAAAAGCCCAAGAGACTCAGCATATTGGGCCAGCTTCTAGCCCAAAAACATATGGGTGGCCCTGCATGTCTAACCCATAAGAAACAACATTCCCTTTCTAGTTATTAAAAATGTAGTTGTCCAAGATTTTCTCTATGAAAGATATAGGTGAAGTTACATATATATTGAGAATAAAGATATATAGAGATAGATTTAAAAAGTCATTGGCGTTATCCCAATTCATATACATAGATAAGATGCTAAAACAGTTTAGCATGAAATAATCCAATAGATGATACCTGTTAATTTTGCATGAGAGATGTTTTCTAAGAGACAAATAAAAAGAGATATGATAAAAAAGATACCCTATACTTTGTTTATAAGATCCATCATGTATGTGATGCTATATACAAGACTAAATGTATCTTATGCTCTGAGCATGATGAGTAAAGACCAATCTAATCCATGTAAGGATTATTAAAATATAGTTAAAAATATTCTTAAATACTTAAGAAGAACTAAAAATGTATTTATGTTTTATAGAGAAGATGAACTTGTAGCTCGTGATTATTCAAGTGCTAGTTTTTAATCAAATATTAATGATAGCAAATCTCAGTCATGATAGATTTTCATTTTAAATAATGGCGATGTGAGTTAAAAGAGTTGTAAACAAGAGACAATTCCAAATTTTATAATTGAAGTTGAATACATCTCTGTATCTAAGGTAATAACAGGAACTGTTTGGATCAAGAAGTTCATCATTGAACCAAGTATAGTTCATAGCATTGTTGATCTAGTAACTTTATACTATATTAACAATAAAGACATTAAACAAGTAAGGAAACCAAGGTTTCATCAACAATTCAAATATGTACTTAAGTAACTCCACTTGATCAAATAAATTATAAAAAAGAAATATGTAAAGATAGAACAAGTATCCACTTAAAAGCATCTTGTAGATCCTTTCACTAAATCATTATCGCAGTAAAAGTGTTGCACATGCACGTGCACGTGCGACGTGGCGGGATGCCAGAATTAAGGAGTCACCACATATTTGTTTCGGTCATGATCACTAGGAAACCCAGGTGTACTGGTCTTATCAGAAATTCCAAGGGTAAATGACTGGTTATGACTAGGAAAAGTATTAGCACCTCTAGTTCACCTTACTTGAGGTAACTTGCATTATGTGATCTAGATATGGTTTAAAGGTTCCTAACCAGTAATATGTCTATGGCTCAGAATAAAGATTTACTCCTATGAATACATATGACATTTCAAATTTATTATGGGCTCGTATGCCTAGATGAATTCTTATAGGAAGGGTCCATGCAGGTGCCCTGACAGGGGATCATCTATCCTGGAAGGCAAAAGGGTTTTCCACAACTCATATATTATGGTGAAAAATACTCCTAAATAAAATTGGTGAAAATCTAAAATAATTATGAAAATTTTCTAGTCAACTCCTGGTATTTAAACACCAACCTACTTATAGGTCCAACATTTATACTAGGATGTAGACCATTAATTTTCATGAATTGAATTTTTTAGGCTTGTTGAAATATTGGTCAAATCCTTAAAAAATTTTACAAACTTTTTGTAAATTCCAAAAGATACAAAGAAAATCAATACAAGTATTTTTCTGAAACCATGATAAGAAACGCCTTTTCTCTCCTTTTTTATAAATAAAAAAACATTTTTTTATAAGGATTAGGCCATATGCAACAAGTAAAAATTATTTGGAAAAAAAAAATTTTAAGGTCATGTTTTGCAAAATTATATTTTTGTTCAAAATAAAACTCTCAAAATAGGCTTAAGAACACGTTTGTCAAACACGTCCTTATGCCAAAATTTCTTTTTATCAAAACAGTGGCAAACTTAAAAAAGTTTTAAGTATTTGACCTGGTTTTAAATCAATTGGGTCGACTTGAAAACATTGGTTGAACCATGAACCGAACCAAAAATCAAGGTTTAACCCAAAACTAAACTAGAACAGAGATTTAAACTGAAATAAAATCAAAACTAAAAAAAACAAAAAGTATAAAATTTTATAATGATAACATATCAAATACCAAGGAAAACAAAGAACATGAAGAACGTTCAAACTCAAACCCAGCAATGTAAACATCAAACCAGACCAAATTTCAAGCAATAAAAGACAATGTTTTGTTTCCAATTAAACATAGATCAAGAATCAAGTATCCATTTCCTTTGGTTATTACTCAAACATCATGATTAAACATGTTATTGATGCATGAAAACCCTAGACTATTTACTAATCATCATTAGTAAATAGTAGAAACCATAATCAAACTTGTAGAAATCGTAATCAAATCAAAATGAAACCTAAAACTAGCACTCAAGACCATGTTTTTCGGATGAACATGAAGAACATGAACCCAAATTGTCCAAAAAACCCACCATATACTGTCAAACCTAGAAAATACATTTTAGGCCTTATAATCAAGCTCTCTTAACCTTAACAAACCACATTATCATAAACAAACAAGTTTGAATAAAATACACTAACAAATAACCTCAAATCATCAAAAACATGTATTAGATTTCAACTTCCAAAATTATAGCCCTATTATCAGCTAATAAAAACATCAAAACTCAATCCAAAACTGACTCTTTAAACACTTTGAGACCCAAACTAAACTTAGGAACCAAGAACATGCATTAGCAACTTAGAAAAAGTCATCAAACACCTACAACTATCTTTGACAGATTCCAAAACTACTATACTTCGTCAAAACCAAACACACAAACACCTTTTAAATATCTCAGCAACATTAACAACAACTTCAAAATAGGATTAACCAATCATAACAACATTTTCATTCATCAATCTGTATAAATGCTAAAACACTAAATAATGTCAAAATGATTAAAAAAACATCATTAAACATTGAAAAAGCATGAATGGGAAGACCACATGGATTCCACCATTAAGTTTTCATATAGTTATACCTTCTCCAAGTTTGGTGGCTATAGGCTACTACTTCCCTTCTCTTTACCTTTTATTTTTCCCTTTCACTTTTTATTTTTTTCTAAACTTGACCTTTATATTAAGTCTTTGAACCTTCATATTAGGGTTTTTTTACAAAGTATATCCTTATGTTTTTCTCTCTTCTCCATTTTTTTCTTTGATTTCTAGGGGTATTTATAAGGTTTTTCTAGGTCTTTTTATGGATCCCCTCAAAGATTGATCAAAACTCAGTCCTTTGATCAAAATGAAAGAGCTCTAGATAAATGTTAATAGCTAGAATCTTTGCCCTTCAATGGTTTTTGGGGATGGTGATTTTTTCCCAGATGGTTTTCTCTTTTTTGGAGACAAAGACATGCATTCCTCACCTTCTGATCTCGGATGAAATATTTATGGCCTCGATAAGAACCCTCTAGGATTTTAAGTGTGAACACATGAAAAGGTTAGATGGTTTTGCACAAATAGGTATCTCAACCAAGGCTAACTGAGTTGGCCATTTTATAGGCTTCGCTAGAGAAACTTCGATGTTTATGTTATTAGAAACCACCTAAACTTGGTAGAGAAGATGCACACTTTCCATTTGGATCCATCCTTACTCCATTTTGAGGTCTGTAGCTCTACATTTATTTGTTTGATGGTGTCAACTCGATCAACCCAGAATCTAAAAATACGGTGATGGTTGATCAGGGACAAGATGTTGGAAACTTATATGAAAGAATTAAAATGTAAACATTCAATTTCATGAAAATAAAGTTGTAGAGTGAATTCTCTTCTTTCTTTTATAAAAAAAACATCGTGTCATTCAAAGGTCAAGAACTCAACAACGAACTTTTGGAATGTGCTGACCCGACCATTCAAAACTGTCAAGGAATGAGATGAATAGTAGGTGAACGACACGTCGTCTAGGTTAAAACCATAGAAATTAGGGTTTTTCATTTGGGATCTGATATATTTCATTTTAGTCCCTATTCTTCCAATTGTTTTTAATTGCACTTATTTTTGTTTACTAAACTCTTAATTTCATGCAATTTCACTCCTTTCAAACTCAATCATCAGCCTTAAAGTTTAGCATCATTTTCATCTTGGTTCTTGGTTTTTGATTTGTGCACTTGGACCCTTAATTAATCATCAAGCTTTCAATTTTCATCAATTTGGCCCTTGATTTGGTCAATTTCAGCCATTAAAGTCTCGTATCTTTTACAATTTGGTCCTTAGTTTTAAATTTCTTCAATTAAACCCCTAATTGGCTATTAAACTTTAATTTTTTTCATAATTAACCCCCTGATTTGACCAATTAAACTTTCTAAAGTCTAATTTCAGTCCCCAAACTTCAATTTCTTCCAATTAATACTTAAATTGACTCTAAAAAACTTATTTTTCTTGTAATTAAGTCCTCAATAAAATTAATTAAGCCTTCTAAAATCCTTATACAGCCCTTACTCATACAAATTTGTATTTCTTTACCCTAAATAAAAATATTTTCACGAAATGGGTCTTTTTTCAATTAGAATTGGATCGTTAATTTTGTGAATCTTGTACATTCTGATCCTCTAACTTTTTCACTTGTTTTGGTCACCAACTTGGGCAATCTTTGGGGTTTTCTTTATCTGTATTCTCTTGTATTTTTGGATTTGCCTTTTCTTTTCTTGTTTTTTTGTTGTGAGGTAAAAAATTGATAACAACAAAAACATGATCACCATATAAAGCAATATGATATGAGATACATGAGATATTGGCTTTAATGTAAGTAGAAGATTGATAGTGCATATTCTCTGTGGCCAATTGGAAGGTTACAAGTGACACTAACTTTATTCATATAAAAACATATTTATTGTTAAATAAAGACTCTCTTCATCTTTAATATTTATTATTAATCCAAAATCCTCATTTCATTAATGAATTTAGAGTAAAAATAAAGTTATTGGGACAAAAATGCTTTGCAAAGAAAATTAAATAGGTGTTATAATTATGATATTCTTATTATTAGGTTCTCGAATGTCATATATCAAAGGAAACAATACAACAAAATTATTCAAGAGTTCCTATGATTATATTAGACATATCTAGAGTTGTTTAGGGATTTATTACCTGAAGATTTGATCTTCTTCAGTTTTGAATAATTCTTTAAAGGTTCGGCTATCGCAAACCACAAGTTATCCAATTGTCCG
>Ga0307507_10011281_pt1 | contig 11323 bp, 8 predicted proteins | sample 7_EM_MG_FD_207223 | JGI IMG/M metagenome (GOLD analysis project Ga0307507, IMG submission 207223) | Populus trichocarpa ectomycorrhiza microbial communities from riparian zone in the Pacific Northwest, United States - 7_EM | ecosystem: Host-associated > Plants > Roots > Unclassified | place...
AGAAGAACCTGCCGTCACTGGCAGGTCTTCACAAAAAACTATGCCCTTACCTGGTTCTAGAGGAGCTCCTTTCTTTGATAAGAGCAAGCCCATTGAGTTGCTCCGGTTCATAGATCAAATGGAAGATTTCTTCGAAGAATATGGTATTCGCAATGATCAAGATAAGAAAAAGAAATTAGGCACCTGTTCAGTCCACGCGTCGCACGCTCCCCTCTTTCCGCGTGCACCGGTCTTCTCAACAGTACCCCTGTTTTTCAAGTATTATGCAATAAAAACACATTCAAATCTTCTAAAACTTAGAGGATGTATAAGGTTTGAATTATTACAGTTTTTTGTGTGATTTTCATAACAAGAAATTCTTTCATTGAATTTAAATTAGTCTTTAAGAATTTGCTGTATCATTCAATGGTGAATGATGTGCTTTTGAGGTAATTCCTGGAATGTTTGGCTGATTTGGGGTATTAATATGCAGTGTAGGAGGAACTAGTAAATTCTTTGAGACTACTGATAGAGCTACATAGAGGCTGTGGCAAGAGAAGAAGTCAAAAACATCGAAAATGCAAAATATGGGACAAGGCAGAGAGGTGTGAGAACTATTTACTGGCAGCTGCTGTCAATTTCCATTTACAGATTTTTTTTGATAGCAACTGCTATCAAATCGATCAAATCCGCTTTCGAATTTTTTTGATAGCAGCTACTATGGGTAGTGTTGCCGCGTTTTTTAGCCGGTTAATTCTTGTTTTGCTTATAGATAGTGCAATTATTATTCACATTTTACGTTCTTTGGCTCTCCGGATAGATAGGAAGTAGATCTAAATTTGAAAGAAAAGAACGTAAAAAAGTATTAAGTTCTCGTTGAGTTATTTATGTTTAGCTGGTCGCCAAGTCGCAGCTCAAATGAGCTGGCTTTTTTTCAAAGCCGGTCAAATATCTCAATCAAATCTTAATATTTCTTGGTGATCTTCTTTTTGAAATTTAGATCTCCTTCCCATCTACACGTCGGTTCTAACAATGTAAAATTTGAGTGAACATTGTGCTCTGTATAAATAAAACAGAAAATGAGCCAGTAAAAAAATGCGGCAACACTAGCTATGGGCCACAGGTATGAGAACTCCACCCATGCGAGCACACATGTGCAGTTTGAAATCTTGAGAACAGAAGGCATATAGGCGCGCATCGAGGGTGTGGCATGAGATTCTCTGAAAGATGTTGAAAATCTTGAAGCCTAGGGTTGTAGTTGTACTTGAAAAGGCTTAAAAACTTAAAAACTTAAAAATGGAGGAAAGGAAGAGAAAGAGTGTGCTCCATTCGAAAGGTGGGAGGTCACCTTAAATACAAATTAAAAAATCACAAGGCATATACACGTTCTCATGTGTTGCCTGTCCAAAAAGTTCTAAAGAATACTAAAAAAGAAAAGAAGACAAATGACTACAGTAGCTTTTGATGCTTCCCAGCAGATTCCTCCACTGAATCTTTAAGTCAGGAATTTCTTGGGGAGCAGTTCAACACTGGGAGAGGCCTATTTACACACACCACTGCCCCCTTCAGAGCAGGCATCCCAGTCATCAATGCTTCGACCCTACCATCCAACATCAAGACCCAGCTTCAGCCTCTTAGGGGAATTGTTGTAAGTAATAAAAAAAACAAAAACAATCAGAAAATAAAATTTAAAGGTGTATGAAAATGAAACCCTGAGCTGTTCTCTCAAATCAAACAAGTTGCCAGTTATGATGTCATCCTCAGAGTGTGATTGCAGTGTCCATTTGTTGACACACTTGAAGATTCCGAGTGTTTACCAAGAATGCTTGATGATTCTGGATGTACATCATAACCTAAAATTTAAACAAAGAATAATAAAAAAATCAAAATGTTCAAGAAAAGAAAGAAAATGGGAAGTGCCATGAGTAGGACACCCAGCACTTCCACAATGGTTAGATGGGTGACACCTTAACAGAGGACACAAATTCCTGAAGATAGATTCCTTACAAGAAGGACCTTTTGAAATTTCAGAGGTTCTAGGACCAGTGACGTACAAGTTGCAACTTCCAATTCAATGGAACATACACAACATGTTTCATGGAAGACTTCTTACCCCATATTGCAAAACCGATGTTCATGGAAAGAATTTCCCTGAACCTCCACCAGATCTTATCGATGGAGAAGAAGAATATGAAGTAGAATCAATCAGAGATTACAGAAAATGAGGTGGAGGCTATCAATATCTGGTAGTATGGAAGGGATACTCAGATGAAACATGGGAATTGGAAAGCAATCTGAAGAATGCCTCCAAGATTCTTCAAGGCTATAAAAGAAGGAAGAACTTGCAGTAATTCTTCAGACAATCGTCTAACACTCGCAACCAAGCCAACCAGCTTTCTTCAAACAAACCTCCTCATCTTACCATGTCTGCCTTCAACTCCACCTCTTTCACCACTGCCACCATCTACCTTCACAACCTCCTTATGGAGGAAGAACACATCGTCACCCTCATTGACCTCTGTCAGAATGACCTGACCCTCATCCTTGACCTCCAGCTCATCTTAGAAGCCATAGCCAATGAGAAGAGGTTTGAAGAAATCACTGGGTACACCAAACCTGTCTTTTCTATGTATAACATTACTATTACCACCATCGCCGCCACCATCCACCATGGCATCTTAGATGCCATTAGGAACTTGGGGAAGCTTCCCCTCACTCCTGACACAACCCTACCCACTTCGCAGGACAAGGCATTGTAGATTATTTCCACTATTATGACCTCACCATTCATATGTATGGAAGGGCATGCACTTATCATGTTAAACAACAGTGACAACCATGCTGCCAACCTGTCCACTGCTGCTCAAAGTGCAAAGGACCTGGGCATATCTGTCATGACTGTGGAGCATACCAGTGTACAGGACGCCATGAGTGGGGACCAGGGCATATGGCTCCTACTTGCCCCACCCTCAAGGAAGCACAGGAAACATGGGAAAGAAGTGAAGAGTGGGTGAAGGTGGTGGAGGACTGGGCAATGAATAACAAGACATGCCAGGAGTGATGGATGGATGTCATCAAAACATGGGGAGGAGTACCAGACATCCCAAATGAGGAGTGGATGAAGTTGAAGGACACCCCTCCCCCACCCCCACCATCCCCTCTCACTGATTGCCCCGACCTCATCAGTGAGTTCAGCAGCTCATCATCTGACTCCTCCCTTCTCTTCGCATAGATCAATGTCAGTGACATTGAAGATTGGGTGGGGGGTAATGATACAGACTCTTTTTCTTTATGGTACAGGCAGACACTTACACATTCCTAAGCATAGTCTAGACCATACTGGACAGACTCTAGATACACATCCCACCACTCATTCCTTTTCTTTTAGATACTGCAGTCCATAGTTCGCAGTGCACAGTCCGTAGTACACAGTCCGTAGTCTGTAGTCCGCAGTGCACAGTGCACAGTCCGCAGTAAAGTACTTAGTATATAAGTACTACATTTTCATTTGCATTTGGTAGCTTGAACCTAGGCAATACAAGTCTAGTTCAACCCTTGGAAACCTCAGAACAATAAGATTGCCCTTGAACTCTAAGGTCTTATGACTAGAGCCTCATTAAAACTCGAACAGATAAGTCTTCAATGTCAAAGACTTAATACAAAGAACATCGTCAGTGCACAATCAGACACCGAATCTCTATAACAGTCTTAGGATGTAGAGCATTGTGGGAACCTACAGTGTCATTATTAATGGCATAACGAGCTGGTAGCAGAAAGGCCATAATCCACAGGAGGAGCTGCCATAGAATGACAGTATCTAATAAAGAACTGGTCATAGAACAAATTAGAACAACTGAAGATCAAACTTAGGCTTACAACTGCCCATTACGATTAATAACCATAACAGTAATAGTGGTAATTTGAGGAAATTCCAAGATTTTATTTGCCATTACCAGGAATTTTGCTTCTGTGTTTTTCCTGATGACTAAGCCATGCTCAATTTGAATGTTCTGTTCATTTTGTTTCTCATTGCTCTCAGCAATGGTGAAACAGGGTCGGTCTTTACCTTCCTTTCCTGGCAACAATGTTTTTTTATTTATTTCTCAGTCATTCCTGCACCAATGAATTACTACTGAATATTTTACATACCTGATATCACCTTTTTGGGGCTACAACCATAAAATAACAATGAATCTTCTTTATTCAAGCATTTTTGACACTAATTTCACTAACTATTTAACACAGTTATCTGCTTTTTGTTTCTTCTTGTCATGTGATGAACCCTTGTGAACACACTTTTTATCTCATATAAGTAGCTTTTTTATTTTTTATTTTTAGGTTTTTATCTGCATTTTCATTCCCCTCCTTTTTTGTGTGATTTTCAGAGCCATTTCAAGGTGAGATGAGGAATATCTGATTTAGCCTTTGGGTCCATGATCACCAGGAGTTATCTGGCCACCAATATTACCTGAGACATAGTGGAGTGAAATATCACATTGAGTCAAATGAAAGCCATTTCAAAGCCATGCATACCTAGGCTAATCCCCATGTATCCCCAGACACATTCAATCACTGAAGAAGGAGTATCGGACACTTGAACTGGTGAAAAAAATAGATAAAAGTTAAACCAAAGCTAAATGAACTTGGATGAGAATAATACATACAGCAACTGATTCATGACTCCTGGTATATACAGTGATGTTTTACTCAGAAGGACTTTGGCATTCAAAAGTGGTGGGTATTTGAGAGCATCTTCAGCAACTTTTTCCTGGAAGGAGAGTTGGTGTAGGTACAGACTAAATGATTCAGAGAGAATGGACATACTTCCAGGGTTATGTCAAGCTATTGTATGCACATTTTGATATAAATCCATGAGTAGGAAGAATTGCACAAGACTGCTCACCATGGTCAAAAATGGATGTGGTAGTAATTTCTTAACTCTCTCTGCAGCATGAAACTATAGCACATAATGAATACTCAGTAATCAAAACAGAGCTAAAATTTCCATTACTCACCATCCTTGATTTCACAACATCCTATGTAGAAATCATGTTTCAGTGTATTTGTTGATTGAGCAATTGAAGGACTCACAAAAAATGGTTGGGTCCAGTGATCCCAGGTTGATAACTAGCATTCCAAGTCAGCTGTGAAAGAAAGGGATTGTATTGCTCAACAATGGCACCTGCACTGGTTCCAAGTCTGGCTGGAGATGGATATTATAATTATTTATTGTCAAATCACCTCCAACATTGTTGATTTCTGAATTGCATATTGAAACATCATGGGCCTTCGAGAACATTTCCACCTATATGTTGCATTCAGCACTCATCCAAAAAAAAAATAAAGATCCTCCAGAGTGTTTACATTTTGGCTTTTAAGTCCTATAAATGAGTCTCTGCCATGCTCTGTCATGGCAATACAAAACTCCTCATCAGGAAGGTGGTACATATTATCAATTCCAGGAGTAACAACAAGTCTGATTGTCCAGTAAGTTTAGTATGCTGGTAGAACAACAAAGACATACGGTAATGGGACAACAATGTGTTTGGTTGGGCAAGCAATTTCTGAGGCATATATTGAAACATCATGGGCCTCTGAAGACATTTGCACCTTCATGTTGCATTCCGCATTCATCCATAACAATAATGAGCTGTGAGTGTGTTTACACTTTGGCATTGTCCCAGATATGGGCTTTTGGGATGGTCATGTTTATTGCTGTAGTTTAAAATGAGTGTGTCTATAAAGTGTGAAAGTACCAGATCAGACTCACAACCCCGAGGCTTGCATTTCTAGAATATCCTTGCTAGTCTGGTCCATATCATCAAATCCAGGAGTATCAACAAGTCTGATTGTCCAGTAAGTTTTAGTATGCTGGTAGGACAACGAAGACGTACGGGACAACAATGTCTTTGGTTGGGCAAGCAGTTTCTGTGTCATGTATTGAAACATCACAGGCCTCCGAATACATTTCCATCTTCATGTTGCATTCAGCGCTCATCCACAACAATAACGAGCTGCGAGAGTGCTTACCTGTAGTCCCCAATATGGGTATTTGAGATGGTCGTGTATGAGTGCGTTCATGAAGCCTGAAAATACCAGATCAGACTCACAACCCCGAGGCTTGCATGTCTAGAATACCCTTGCCAGTCTGGTACATATCATCAGATCCAGGAGTATCAATAAGTCTGATTGTCCGGTAAGTTTTAGTACGCTGGTAGGACAACGAAGACATACGGGTCAACAACGGGAGGGTAGTCTTTATAGTAGTTTTCAAATCGCGTGTTTATTTCAGACTTCAACTCCATCAGCCAGTGTTCTCGCAGTTCTGGACCCGCCTTGCGAATCCGAGTCTCGGACTCATCAATATTAATAAACCTGATTGTGGTAAGTTGTAGTATACTGGTAGGGCAACGAAGACGCACGAGACGGTTGGGCAAGCATACTCCGATTGTACATGGTAGCAGTTGGGCAGAGGACTGTATGAGACAGCGGACTGCGACAAAAAGATGCAAGAACATCAGTGGATTGATGAGAGCTGTCCAATGTAACCTCACTAAATGCGGTGTGGTCATATTTCGAGCACTTGAGAAGAGAAGTGGACTGGTTAATTGGCTCGGTTGTGCAGGTGTTTAACGACGCACCGTTTTGATTCTTCGATATTGATGGGATGAGCAAACTTGAGGGGGAGAGGGGAGCGGAGATAAGGACGAGTAATTATCAAACGATGAGGCGCTGATTATATCTGGGCACAGCCAATGGATATAAAGCCAGCCTCTCTGTAAAGCCCTTGACATTTCCCTTCTTGGTCATTGAGCAAAGTCAGCTTATCTCGACTCCCTCTGTGACGGACGCGACGAAACAAGGTGAAAACTGCTACAGCGGTACTCGTCCGTTCTTTGCTCTCAGGACCCAGCACATCAGCCTCTGCACTGGGCTCAGCACTGGCTTCCACTCCATCGATCACCACCAAAACGCCGCTGCCACCACAAAACACATACAACCGCCTCCGCTCCTGTTACGCAACCTCTGGCGTCCTGCTGCCCACCACCTCATCCATACCCGCCGCCTGGCTCATCACGCGCTTTATCTCGATCATCATCCCTTCATCCAGTCATTCAGCCTACCTGTTCACCGCATTTGCGCAGCTGTGAGTGCCGAAACCGTATGTCCACCTCGTGAGCCAGCCAATGGACGTAGGGCTCGATGCACGGCTAGCAGGGAACGAGAGCCGATGCTGTGTGCGGGTGGTAAGGAGGATGTCAAGCAGGAAAAGACGAAGAGGGGCGACCAAGATGGCAAGGACAAAGGAGACGGGGTAAGAGCGCGCGCAGGCTCAAGTTCAGCCTCTTCGCATTACGAGACCTCCAAACTGGAGATAAGATCGTGCTAGGACGGGGATGGGACGAAAGAATCGGGCCCACACCCCTGAGCATACTCAAGTAAGTACTCTGTTATCTCACACCCCTTGCCTCGCAGTTGAACCCCACATTTTAGCTACTATATTTTTCGTACACACAAACCTCTTCCTTGCTTGACCCGGACTCGGACTTGATGTGCATCCCGCACCTGCTTGTCCCTCACGAAATCCGGCACCTCCTGCACCAAATGACAGACATTCTGCGTGCCCTCTCATCAACATCCGCAACCGGCAGGTGCGGAGCTAGCGCGAAGGACGCCCCTCACGCAGCTTGCTGCCTTCGTCGACGCGCCAGAACGAGTTTATCACCTGTCACACAGCAACTGCAACCGGAGTGGGATGGATGATGGGAGGAGGGAAGGCGACTCTGGTCCGCTCGTATGGTGGAAGCGCGGGTTCAAGACGAGAGAGAATTTCCTTCAGTAACGCGGCCGGGGCGTCGACCGCATCGATGCGTTTCTTCTAGGCCTAGCTCACTGCCGAGCCCAGGACTTCCTGCTCGTCATCCGCACTAAAACCACAAACTTCACTTCGTCGTGCCCCAAGACCCAAGCACGCTTCCCAAGCACCCAACACCTCGAGCTGACATAGAAAGTGACAATAAAAAAACATACATTCAAGCAAAATCGACTGTCCTCTGAGGTTCTCGTCTCAGCTTCGGTATTCCCATCTGCTATCTGCGCTTTTCTCGGCCCTTTCCCTTCCTTTACGAATTCGGACTCGAAGGCGTCGGCGTCGGCGACCCGGAGAACAAGAGGAGACGGGTCTTCTGCCTATTTACGCCCGCCCCGGCCGCATGTCCATTGACCTTGCCCCCTGCCCTTCCCACTGCCGCTGCCGATCCTGTTGACAACGACCGCGTCTCCATGCGCTAGCCTCAGCATCCAACCCCATCTCCGTCCCGGATTGTGGGTGGTGTCAGAGCAATGCCCGTCATGATGATTGCGGGCGAGCGAAGTGAGGGCATGCTGCTCGACCTGGTGCAGATGGACTTTTCATGCCTGCTCCATGTGGGTGAGGCAAGTACGTATACGATGGAGCCAATGCAGCGGCCTCTGGCGATAGTTGTTGTGGGTCCCACAGGCTCGGGAATGGGCTTCGGGACACTAGATCGGAACTCGGGTCCAGGTCAAGGATGACATCCCTCAGTACGCCCGCAGATCGGGTTGTAGATCGGAAGAAAGAGATGATCAAGTGTAAGGTATGTGATGTTTAACGACCCCCTTCATTTGACGACTTTAAATCTAGTTTTAGGGCTACCAAGGTATTGTTTATCTTGATGAACAACCGGACCATGATATATTTACTTCCTGTCCGCAGTGGCTCCCGCGGAGCTGGAAGCCATGTTAATACTAAGGTAGCAGATGTGGCCGTCATTGGCATCGTGAATAACTACAGCGGTGATGAACCTTCCTCGGTGCGTCTCCTCTATGAGCCAAGTCGAGAATTCAGTGATCCAGGACATACGTCACACCCCTTCCAATCCCGCCATTTTGGCTCTGGCGGAATCTAGGAGAGCTTTTGAGATCCGGATAACGCATTAAAGGCCAGGTTTCGCAATACAAATATTTACGGGGTGGTGGGTACTCTCTTTAAACCTTTTGGGAGACTGCATAGATTTTGTTTTTGTTCTGGTTTTGAAGGTGGTGTCGCGGTGAATGACGTACCAACGAGATCCGCTCTTCTCCTTTCAATGCTTGATTTTTTTATAACGGTCCATCAGTCCCACAGGGAAGATGTTGAGGAAGGATCTTCGCGAATGGGCGAGGGTAGAACAGGAGCGGAGTTGGAAAGAAAAAAATGGCAAGGCTATAAATTATTCCATGACTTCATGATCATCGAACTTCATTTCCTTCCGAGTTGCTAAACTTGCGTGCCGCCGACGCCTCACAACAGCCGATATTCCTCTAATTTTTAGTCTATTTGTTGTAGTTTAATTATTCACAACGTTGGTCTCTACTATGGCTTCCAGATCCACGGCAGCCACTGCAGACAGCAAGTATATCATTGTCCGGTCGTTTAAGACCCCCCTTGTAAACGACAGTCTCTAATTGGGCAAAGTAAAAACAGTTAGATGGCCTTGATTCTCATCGGAACCTTGGATCCCTCGTCCACTTTACCCTTCACATAGGGAACGAGTGTGATACCAAGGTGCCATTCGATTTCTTCGGCTACTGCTTCAAACGAAAAGTGGGGCAGGATGACGGATAGCACCAGTTCTAATTAATGCATGATTTTAATTGAATCACATCGGACGGGCAAGGCGAGGAAGTAACTGACTGATTTCTAGCAAAGCGAACTTCATTCCACTAAAATAAAAACAAAAATTCAAAATCAGCAAATCCTATGGGTTTACAACCGGATGGGCCACTTACGGGCAAGCTCTACCGCCGCCCAAGAATGTCATTCTACAAGATTGAACTCGGTCAGTTTTTAATGGATGATGGGATAGCCACTCACGAATTGGAAAAAATACCAGGCATCTTTACACTCTTCGCGGTACTACCATCCAACACAGCTTTATCAACCCACCGCTCAGGCTTAAATTCACTGGCATCAGGTCCCCAGATTGCAGCGGATCTATTGGCGGCGCCCAAGCCAACGTACACCGAGGTCCCCTTTGTGATGAGGAGCTCCTTGGTTTCTACACCAGTCTTGGGGTCGCGGATGGGGAAATGGAGAGGAACGAGGCAATCTTCAATCGTCCTGAAGCGACACGCGTAATATTTAGAAATGTCACTTTCAATTGTTAAATAGACCAGCGACTTACTGTCTCTTTACGAAAGTAACTGGCGCGAAGAGACGGAGGACTTCGCGGCACACCGCATCCAGCAGAGGGAGTTCATTTAATTCATTGTAATTGAGCCCTTCATCGCCCTTGGCCTATAGGATGAAGCGGGTCAATATAGCTTCTCCTGAAAACAAACTTGATATAGCTCACGGCACCAGCGTCAAGGAGTTCTTTGCGCAGACGATTTTGTATGTCATTGTCGTTGGCTATCAAACACAGGAGCCGAGAAAGAGCGCCTGAAGTCGTTTCTTGTCCTCCGAGGACAATGGAGCTGCAAGAGCGTTCAAAACAGCTTTATATCCCAAGGACATCAAGCAGACCTCATGTTAGAGATAACAACATCGTCGGGCATTCTATCCTCTTCGTCCGCGAGTTGATTGGCGCTGACTGAAATGGGAAAACATTGAAACCTTAAGGATTGTCGTCGAAGGCTATACGTACTGAGGAGGGTTGAAAGGTCTCGACCGCCTGATGTCGTCCTTTCGAGCTCAAATATGCCGCCTTCTTCCAATGCCTTCTTCTTCTGCTTAAACAAATTAGCGTAGACGGGATGCAAGGTGTCAATTCCCCATTTGAACTTTCAAAATAGCAGAAAGTTTAGATTGATCCTTTGAAGAAGTCGAAAGGAAGGCTGACCTTGCGAGCGGCAGGCCATGGTAAATAGTTAACTGCGTTAGCTAAGAATCTGCGCAACCAGACGGGCTCCAATTTCCTCCATGATTCCAAGTATGGAAGAACGAAGAACATTCTGGAAGCCATCGGCCTTTCGTAGGGTCAGATCGACACCGAAAAACGTGTAGAGATCAGCAGTAACTCACATCACAGTTTTCAAAGCCTCGTGAAACTCTATGAATTCACGACTGTTTTTGTCAAAGGAGTTGAAACTGTGGCCAAGCCCTCCCTGAGAAATGAGCTCAAGAGCGGTTCTTGTCAGATAGTCGAGGATGTCGATGACGCGGCCATCCTTGGCATCACCGACGTCCGCCTTGAGTTTGTCTCGCAGCTGGAATTGCAATACACTGAGTGAAGGGTGGAGCCCAAGGAGATAATAATCAACTCGCCTGATCAGCAATCTTGTAGAAAACTGGAGAGAGCTTAGATACGAAGGAAGCGGTAAAGACAGGATTCATTAGACG
>Ga0307507_10011282_pt1 | contig 11323 bp, 11 predicted proteins | sample 7_EM_MG_FD_207223 | JGI IMG/M metagenome (GOLD analysis project Ga0307507, IMG submission 207223) | Populus trichocarpa ectomycorrhiza microbial communities from riparian zone in the Pacific Northwest, United States - 7_EM | ecosystem: Host-associated > Plants > Roots > Unclassified | place...
ATACAAAAAGCTTAAAAAAAATTAAAAAATTAAAAAATAAAAAAAAGAGATGTTTTGGCACATGCTCCGTCACCGCTACAACCTCAGTGTTTGAAATTTAACCTTGTCGCACAAGCCTACAATAACGCTTTCGACCTATTAAACGTCACCGTCATTAGGTGTCACATTAGTTTTTTTTAACTACGATATAAACCCTACGATTGAGAGTCTCAAGAGGGAAGTTGCTCTCCTGAGAGAGAAGCTAAATGATACAGAGAAGAACTTGGAGATCAAAGAGGCTCAACTTCGTACATTCGTTCGGAATTCTACCCCTTTTACGCCGAAAAAGATGGAAACAGTTCTAGAAAAAAGACCGGAAACGCCTAAGTCGATGAAGCGAGAAAGAGAGTCAACCACTTTCGGAGCGAGGGATGGGAAGAGATTTGAGGGAGGGGGGATACCGTTTGACCCGGTAGGATTGAGGGGGAAGAGACTGGTGGTGGGGTTGAAGGTAAATGGAGTGGTGTGGGAGGTAGGAGTCGACGGCCTACTGGCTGCATTAGAAGAGGAGGGATTTGTGATTTGTGAGGGGGCGAGGTGGTTGGAGGATGAGAAAGAGGTGGAACGGAGGAAAGGTCTTGGCAAAACATCGTCCACGGTGGTGGTGTTTGTGCGTGGGGCTTCGGATGTGGCTGGGTTGTTGAGGAAGGGTTTGTGGCTGAGGGGTAGATGGCACTCGGTTAGGAGGTTTGAAGCGGTCATCAGCAAAATGTAAAAACCACTCCTGGTCCACCAAGGGGGGTTATGGTCTCCCTGGTCCTCCTGGTCCACCTTGATCCACCCTGGTCCACATTTTCGGTAAAATTTCAAAAAGTGTGGATCAGAGCAGATCGGAGTGGACCAGGTGGACCACGGGGACCACGACGACCCTTGGTGGACCAGGAGCGTTCAGGACCACCTTGGACCACGCTCCGACATTTCCCTGATGGTGCACCCGGATAGGAAGAAGTCGGGTTGGGTGTGGATGAGGGAATGGATGGAGAAGGAGGGTAAGGAGAGGGACGAGAGGGGTAGGAAGACTTGGTTGGAAATGCAGAGCATAACCGAGCAGTTGAGGGTGTTGAGGAAGAGTGCCGAGAAAGTGGAAGACGGGGAAAAGAGGAAGAAGTTTGAAGGGTTTGGGGGTATGGGTACGGGTAGTTTTGGGGGTTTTGGAGGGTTTAAGGAGGAGAAGAAGATAAAGCCGATCAAGGGATTGGTATTGAAGAAGGATAGGAAGGACGGAGATATGGTCGCTGAGGCGGATGCGTTTTTCGAGAGTAGTGGTAGTGGGGCTTTTGGGGTTAAGGCGGGGCCACCAATTGCAAGTGGCTCAACCGTTTCCCCCGAGACGAAGAAGTTTGAGGCGGATAAAGCGTGGCAGAGGGAGTTTGGGTATAGGCCGTAAAGGGGTTGGGGTAGTAGGTGGAGGGCAAGGCGGGGGCAAACATCCGGTTGGATATAAAAAGCCTATAGTGTATTAGATAGCGGTTAAAGTAGCTAATAAATACCGAAAAGTTTAAAAAAAAAAAAAGAAAAAAAAAGAGATGTTTTGGCACAACCCCCGTCACCCCTACAACCACAACGATTGAAATTTCAACTCCATGTGAGGTGTCATTTTATCACCGTGGACCGGTCAGGTTCCTTGTTTCCAATCTCATGATGGCTTCAAGTACAACAATTCCTCTTCTGAGGTTTCGTTTCCTTTGGTTTGATGTTAACCGCAAGGTTTATCTTTCCAATTCTATCGGCATGAACTTCCATGATTAATTTTGATTTTTCAACGTTCGGCGGATTTTCGCACGCTACATTACGATGGGCGAGCAGGAGGCAGTAGGACTCCACGATACGGTTTTCTTTTGTTAACGAGTTTTGGGAAAGGAGCGGGGGATCCATTTGACCCCCAGAGTTTAGGGATAGGGGTAGGATTCCGGTTTGGTGTGGTAGGCGGCTGACGGTTTGGTGGTGGCGGTGTTGGCGGGCCAATCGCGTTTAACCGGGGGGTTAGGTTTCGCAGGAATCGTTGACAGGTTTTGGGTGGCTGCCCTTGAGGTGGCATAGTATGTCTCCGGTCGAGTAGGGTACCTGTATTTCGGTTTTCGACGAGTTAAGCCACACCGCACCGCTAAACGAACACCCTCGTGCCCGACCACGGCCTAACACGCGGCGCTACACATGGCGAGTGCAGTATGGACTAACAGGAATTTAGTGGCTTTTTTATCGTGTCGTCGTTTTTCAGATTTCGGTTACAGGTACCGCCTTACGATGAGGGAGAGGATTCGGGTGGTGGAAACCTACTTTTGACGAGCCGAGCTGGAGGCCAGGGATGGTCCACGAGACCCATTGCAAGTTTCGTGGGCTATGGCGTTGGTCGGGAGTGGGTAGTACTTGTTTTTGTCCGAGGGTGGGAGGTCGAAGGAGACCTAGCACCTATAGGTGGCACGTGTGTTAGGGAGGAGGTTGTTTATTTCTTTGGAGGAGCCTGAATCTTAGGCTGGCTTGCCGGAAAGTGGCTCAGGTATTCGGTTTGCGTTGCACGTACGGTTTTCCCCGGGCCGATCCAGTGCGTAGGTATTCCGATGTTGGGGTTATGTCGCAGATGGAAGCTTGTCAGTTTTTGGGGTTTTCGGATTGGATTTGCATGGATGCCGCTTTGGCCACGACGTTTGATCGCACTTGCTTAGTTATTTCGCTAGGAGTAGTTGTAGCGTAATACAAAAAGTTTTTCAAAAAAAAAAGAAAAAAAAAGTGTTTTCGTACAACCCCCATCTCCCCTACAACCACAACGATTGAAATTTCAACTCCATGTGAGGTGTCATTTTTTCAACCTGGACCGGTCAGGTTCCTTGTTTGCTTTCTCATGATAGCTTCAAGTTCGGTGATTCCTCTTCTGAGGAGTCATTTTCTTCGGTTTGATGTTACCCGCGAGGGTTATCTTTCTGATTGTGTCGGCATGTTCTTCTTTGATTGAGTTACGATTCTTTCCACGAACGGCGGATTTTGCCCGTTGAATTACGATCGACGAGCGGAGGCAGTAGGACTCCTGATACAGTTTTCCTTTTGTTGACAAGTTTAGGTTTTTGGCGGGGGGTCGGTTTGACCCCCAGGGTTTAGGGATAGGGTTGGTTTTCGGTTTGGTGTGGTAGGCAGCTGACGTGTTGGTAGTGGTGGGGTTGGCGGACCAATGGCGTTGGGCTGGGGGGTTAGGTTTCGGGGGAATTGGTGACCGGATTTAGGAGGCTCCCTTTTAGGGTGGCGTAGTATGTCTCTGATCGAGAAGGGTACCTGTATTTTGGTTTTCGACGAGTTATACCACACCGCACCGCTAAACGAACACCCTTGTGCCTGACCATGGCCTAACCCGCGGCGAACTGCAGTATGGGCTAATAGGAATTTAGGGGTTATTTTATCGTGTCGTCGTTTTTCGGATTTCGGTTACAGGTGGCGCCTTCGAGTGGGGAGAGGATTCGGGTGGAGAAAAACATACTTTTGTCGAGGTGGTTTTGAGGTCGGGGATGGTCCATTGCACCCATTGCAAGTGTCATGGTCCATGGCGCCGGGCGGGGGATGGTAGTTTAGGTTTCTTTTGTTCACTGCGGGAGGCATGGTCATGGGAGACCTAGGGCCTGTAGGCCGAAGAGACAGCAGAGGCGGAGGTTGTTTATTTCTTTGTAGAAGCGTGGTCTTAGGTTGGCAGGCCGGAAAGTAGCTCAGGTATTCAGGTATGTTGCTTGTTTGGTTTCCCCAGATCATTCCAGAGTGTAGGTGCCCAATGTTGGGGTTATGTCGCAGATGGCAGCTTGTTGACTATTGGGATTGTCGGTTTGGAGTCGCTTTGACGCCTTCTTTGGCCACGATGTTCATGTTCGCCTTAGCTTAGTTATTTTGTTAGGAGTAGTAGTAGTGTAATACAAAAAGTTTTCCCAAAAAAATAAAAAAATATTTGTTTTCGTACATCCTCCGTCTCTCTTACACCTCTAGTGAAAGAAATAACAACAACAGTGACACGTCACATTTCAAGTGTCGACCTATAGGATCCTTGGATTTTATCTCACCATTTCTTCAAATCTTTATCTACCTTTGTCTTGTACCAAGGTATTTCCATCGATTTTAGTGATTGTTTTATCACTTTCATCTACTTTTATCTTTACTTTTGCTTTCTATTACAACAAACAACGGTTAGAATGTCTCAGCGAAAGTCTACGAGTTTTTCGGCGGCCAAGGTTGCCAATTTTGGAGTTGTCATGGCGGAGATGGTTGTGGAGATTGGAGATTTGAGGAAGGAGATAAAGAGGCTCCGACACCATGTTTCGGTGCTTTCCAAGAGGAATCAGCGGCAGGTAGAGGATGGCAAGGGAGGGGCGGCATCATCCATTGCAAGTGATGCTTCTCTGGGTAGCGAGGATGATGAAATGGTGGAGAATAGTGAGGAGGGGGAGGATGTTACGATTAGGGTGGAAGGAACGGTGGTAGGAGAGGAGGCAAGGAGGTTGGCTCATGGGGCCGGTGGTCCGGACCCGTGGTGTAAGAGGCATCAGGAAAATGTCGGAGCATGGTCCACGGTGGTCCTGAACGCTCCTGGTCTACCAAGGGGGGTTGTGGTCCCCGTGGTCCACCTGGTCCAATCCGATCCATTCTGATCCACACTTTTTGAAATTTTACCAATAATGTGGACCAGGGTGGATCAGGGTGGACCAGGAGGACCAGGGGGACCATAACCCCCCTTGGTGGACCAGGACTGGTTTTTACATTTTGCTGATGGAGGGGAGCGGAGGAATTCGTCGTCGAGTGCCAAGAGAGAGATAGGTACATGGGACGAACGAAGTGGAAGGTGGCTGGGTTGAATGTGGCGGACGTTGGGGTGGCGGACAGGGTGGTGGCTGAGAGTGTGGCTGAGGTTAAAGAGGCGCAAGTATCCAAGCCGGTGGTTAGGATGCCTAGCGTGGATGTAGTAGAGGAGGGAAAGAAGAAGAGGAGGGTTGGGGACATGACTGAGGTTGAGGAGGAAGCGAAGTTGGTGAGAGGGAGTTTGATCGCACCATTAGGCCCGAGGGCTATTTGCGGTGGATTGATGAGAGTGGTTGGAAGAGGGTCGGTGTTGAAGGATGCTGACCCGAGGTTAGTTGCCGGTGGTGGCTCTTCGTCTTCTGCTGCTGTTGGGTTATCCCGGAGGCCGGATGCCAGGCGCCAAAGTCCTGGAGGGGATGGGGGTTCGCAGCTGAGGCCGAGGGTTGGTGGGTACGGGTATGGGGGTGGTGGCAGAGTGTTGCAGGGAAGAGGAGTTTAAATTGTTTTTCTCGCGGTTATGGTAGTATCGACACATTATCTGTTGGTATTACTATGGGCGCGAGAGGGGTTGGTTGGTTTATGTTTTTGTTTGTGTTTTGGAGATTTGTTTGTTTTGATTTTGGGACTTTTAGGTTCGTGCACACCCATACAGGGGAGGTCTGTATAACTGAGCCGCGAGAATGGTGAGGAGGCTGGATTTGGGTGTTGGTTAGGTGTGTGGGCTGGTCCAAGAGGTTAGGAGGTTGGAAGATAGACATCCAAATGGGATATAGAAAACCCGTAGTGTATCAGATAGCTGGTAGTTAGCTAATAAATACCAAAAAGTTTAAAAAAAAAGGAAAAAAAAAAATAGAGAAAAAAACAAGTGTTTTCGTACAACCACTGTCACCCCTACAACCACAACGATTGAAATTTCAACTCCATGTGAGTAGTTATTTTGACACCGTGGACCAGTTAGGTTCCTTGTTTGCTTTCTCACGATCGCTTCAAGTTCAATAATTGCTTTTCTGAGGTTTTGTTTCCTTTGGTTAGATGTTATCCACGAGGATTATCTTTCCAATATTATCGGCATGTTCTTCTTTGATTAATTCCGATTTTTCAACGAATGGCGGATTTTCGCACGCTTCATTACAAGGGGCGAGCGGGAGGCAATAGGACTCCACTATACGGCTTTCCTTAATTTTTCGAGACAGAGTTTTGGAAGGGGGGATTGTTTTGACCCCCAGAGTTGAGGGATAGGGTTGGTGTGGTAGGCAGCTGACGTGTTGATGGTGGCGGTGTTTGCGGACCAATGGCGTTGGGCTGGGGGTTAGGATTGGGGAGGAAGAGTATTAGATTTCCTGATTAGGAAGGAAACCGGCATTCTCGGCTTGCGACATTATCGCCATACCGATCCACTAAACGTTTCGTCTTTGTGACCGCCCATGGACTAACACTCGGCGAACTGCAGGCTGGGCTAATAGGAGTTAGTGTCTTTTTTAACGTGTCGGTTTGTTGGATTTCCGTTACGGGTAGGCCTTTGTGGAGAGGATAGGGTATGTTGGTGGAGGTATCACGATCTTTTTTTAGCGGGGTTGTTTGAGGTAGGGGATAGTTCATGACACCCATTGCAAGTGTCATGGTCCATGGCTCTGGGCGGGAGTTGGTAGTTTTGCTTCCTTTTGTTGGCCCGCGGCTGGAAGGTCGACGGAGACCTAGCACCCATAGGCGATAACTATGTTAGGGCGGAGGTGGTTTATTTCTTTGGAGGCGACAATGGTGGACGATGGATTCGGGAAAGTGGCTCAGGTATTTGGGTATATGGCTAGTTTGGCTTTGTTGGGAGTAGCCGGTATGGTAACCTATGATACCGGGCTAGGCCTTATACTCGAGTGGTTTTACAGCTGTAGAATCTTGTCTAGGAAGGCTCGTAATAAAGTGTAACTAAGTTACTCGCGTTGTATAAAGATAATGAGGAAATAATAGTTTTTAGACTTGTAAACATATTATATTGATAAGATCTCTTCTCCGGTACTTGATGATTCTTTTTAAGCGAGGGAGGCACTTCGATATTTATATTCCGCGTCTGAGTGTTCGCGAGCTACATGTTCTAACCATACTATCTAAGTATCGACTGAACTAAGTTCTCTGAACTCATAAGTGCGAACACCTCTTGACCCTGACAACTGTTCGAATCCATGCTCACATTATGAAGACGTAGACTGCCATATTATCGTGAGGGTGTGTCAGTCCCGCGGATAATAGGTCAGTCTAGAATACACGTAGCCGACTAATGCCAACGTAATAATATCTCTTCACTGAACCATATATGAAGCGGCCAACTTCAAAGGCGTCAGACCATTCAATGCGGGAGAGTCTGTTACTGTTCTGCGCATCAGGTTTTCGAACTGACTTGTGGCAGTAATCGCTCAAATAGCAATTTGCGCTCATGATCTTATGTTCGTACTGACTGGTTCTGTGCGGGCCCGGAGGTCTCCGCTATGTGTCTTCTGGTATCGTCTTACGATATTCTACTTAAGTGTTTATTCTGATTCCGTCCGTCATCTTAGGGAACTCTTGTTCCTACCCTATGGGCATCCTAAAACAGGAACGCACACTTAAATCTTCTCAGACGCCTTTGCACTATTATCGCTGTCATTATATGACTTGTTGCATAATAATATTTTAACTAATAATAACTATGACGCGACTGTGAATCGAACACGTGACCTTATAGTCGGAGGCACGTGACTATCATCTTAAGCTAGACCGAGATGTATCTTTTGTATTTTGACTGATTGTTACGCAGGAGTCTGTGCGTGACTGTTTATATGTCGGTATTCCTGGTATGCCTAACAGGCTTCCCCGGGTCATTCCCGAGCATAGGTACTCGATGTTGGGGTTATGTCGCAGATGCAGGTTTCAATTAGTTGCTGTTGAGTTTGGATTTGCCATGATAGACTCATCTCTCCGGTAATTATCTGTTGCACCCTTAGGCTTAGTTATTTCGTTATGAGAGAGTAGTGTAATACAAAAAGTTCATTAAAAAAAGAAAAAAAAAGAAAAAAAAAAGAGAAGTGTTTTCGTACATCCACCATCTCTCTTACACCTCCAGTGAAAGAAATAACAACAACAACAGTGACCCGTCACTTTTCGAGTTTTGACCAATATGATTCTTGGGATTTATCACACGATAGCCTCAAGTCTTTATTTATCTTTGTCTTGTACCAAGATATTTCCTTCGATTTTAGTGATTATTTTATCACTTCCATCTACTTTTATCTTTACTTTTGCTTTCTATTACAACAAACAACTATTAGAATGCCGCAGCAGAAGTCTACGAGTTTTTTGGCGACCAAGGTTGCCAATTGTGCAGTTGTCATGGCGGAGATGATTGCAGAGATGGGTGGTTTGAGGAAGGAGGTAAAGAGGCTCCGACATCATGTTTCGGTGCTTTCCAAGAGGAATCATCGGCTGGTGGAGGATGGCAAGAGTAGGGCGGCATCACCCATTGCAAGTAATGCTTCCCTTAGCAGCGATGACGAGATCTGGGAGGAGGAGGATGAGAAGGGGGAGGAGTTTGGGATTAGGGTTGAGGAAATGAGTGTGGGTGAAGAGGCGAGGGGATTGGCGCATGGGGCCGGAGTTCCGGCTCCATGGTGGAGGATGGGGGCGGAGGAATTGATGTCCGAGTGCCAAGCAAGGGAGAGGTACTTGGGGCGGACGAAGTGGAAAGTGGCTGGGTTGAACGTGGTGGATGTTGAGATGGTGGACAGGGTAGTGGCTGAGAGTGTGGCTGTGGTTGAGGAGGCGCAGGTATCCAAGCCGGTGGTGAGGATGCCGAGCGTGGAAGTGGTTGAGGAGGGAAAGAAGAGGAGGAGGGTAGGATGGATGACGGTGGATGAGATGGAAGCGGGTTTGGTGAGGGGAAAGTTAATTGCGCCGTTAGGCCCGAGGGCTATTTGCGGTGGATTATTGAGAGAGGTTGGGAGTGAGTTAGTTTTTGCAGGTGCCGACCCAGGGTTAGTTGCCGGTGGTGATCGTTCGAATTCTGCTACTGTTGGGCTATCCCGGCGGGCGGATGCCGGGCGCCACAGTCCTGGCAAAGGAGGAGGTTACCAGCTGAGGCCAAGGGTTGGTGGATATGGGTATAGAGGTACAGGTGATTGGGTTAGTAGAAGGAGGTTTTAAATTGTTTTTCCTAGCGGTTATGGTAGTACTGACACATTGTTCTGTTAGTATTACTGGAGGGGCGGGAGAGGTTGATTTTATTTTTGTTTTGTTTTTGTTTTTGGAGATATATTGGTTGATTTTGGGACTTTTGGTTCGTGCACACCCATACCGAGTGTCAGGGGTAGCCGGTAAGGCAACTTATCATACCGGACTAGGCCTTATGCTCGAGTGGTTTTATAGATGGAGAATCTTGTCTAGGAAGACTCGTAGTAAAGTGTAACTACATCAGCAAAATGTGAAAACCACTCCTGGTCCACCAAGAGGGGTTATGGTCCCCCTAGGCCTCCTGGTCCACCCTGATCCACCCTGATCCCCATTTTCGGTAAAATTTCCAAAAGTGTGGATCAGAGCGGATCGTAGTGGACCAGATGGACCACGGGGACCACGACCCCCCTTGGTGGACCAGGAGCGTTCAGGACCACCTTGGACCACGCTCCGACATTTCCCTGATTTAAGTTACTTGCGTAGTGTAAAATTAAAGTGAGGAAATAATAGTTTGAACTTAATATATTGATAAGAGCTCTTCTCCCAGTGCTTGATGATTCTGTTTTAAGCAAGGGAGGCACTTTGATAGTTATATTCCGCGTCTGAGTGTTCGCGGGCTACATATTCTAACCATACTAACTAAGTATCGACCGAACTGATTTCTCAGAACTCGTAAGTGCGAACACCTCTTGACCCCGACAACTGTTCGAATCCATACTAACATTATGAAGACGTAGACTACGATATCATTGTGAGGGTTTGTCATTCCCGCAGATAATAGGCTAGTCTAGAGTTCAGGTAGCCGACTAATGCCAACGTAGTAATATCTCTTGGCCGAACCGTATATGAAGTGGCCAACTTCAAAGGCGTCAGACCATTCAATGCTCATGAGTTTTGTCACTATCTGCGCATCAGGTTCCCAAACTGACTTGTGACTGCAATCGCTCGAATAGCAATTTGCGCTCACTATTTTATGTTCGTACTGACTGGTTCCGAGCCGGCCCGGAGGTCTCCACTATATCTCTTCTGGTATCGTCATGCGATATCTTACTTAAGTGTTTTATTCTGATTCCGTCAGTCATCTTAGGAAACTCTCATTCGTACCCTATGGGCATCCTAAGACGGGAAAATACACTTAAATCACTCCGACATCTTCGCGCTATTATCGCCATCATTTATGACTTGTCTCATAATTATATTTTAACTAATAATAACTATGACGCAGTTGTGAATCGAACACGTGACCTCATAGTCGGAGGCACATGACTATCATCTTAAGCTAGACCGAGATGTATTTGTCTGTGGTATTCTGACTGATTGGTACTCTGGGGTCTGTGCGCGAGCCTTTTTTGATTGGCATTCTTGGTATGCCTAACACCAAGGAGGTCTGTATAACCTAGCCGCTAGAATGGTGAAGGGGCTGGATTCGGGTGTTGGTTAGGTGTGTGGGCTGGCCCATCAGGTTTGGAGGTAGGAGGGTAGACATCCTGTATGGATATAGAAAACCCATAGTGTAGTAGATAGCATCAGGAAAATGTCCGAGCATGGTCCAAGGTGGTCCTGAACTCTCCTGGTCCACCAAGGGGGGTTGTGGTCCCTGTGGTCCACCTGGTCTACTCCGATCCATTCTGATCCAGACTTTTTGAAATTTTACTGAAAATGTGCACCAGGGTGGATCAGGGCGGACCCGGAGGGCCAGGGGGACCATAACCCCACTTGGTGGACCAGGACTGGTTTTTACATTTTGCTGATGAGCTGGTAGTTCCCTAATAAATCCCGAAAAGTTTAAAAAGCAAAAAAAAGAAAAATTTGTTGTTGTAGAATCGCTGTCACACCGACAACCACCACCATTGAAATTTGAACTCCATGTGAGTAGTCATTTTGGCACTGTGGACAAGTCAGGTTCCTTGTTTGCTTTCTCACGATTGCTTCAAGTTTAACATTCCTCTTCTGAGTTTCATTCTTTTTGGGTTGATGCTATCTGGCAAGGGATTATCTTCTCAATTTTATCGGCATGTTTGTTAGGGGTAGCCGGTAAGGTGACTTATGATACCGGAGTAGGCCTTATGCTTGACTGGTCCTAGATGGAGAATCTTGTCTAGGAAGGCTCGTAATAAAGTGTAACTAAGTTACTCGCGTGGTATAAAGATAATAAGGAAATAATAATCGTAAACTTATTATATTGATAAGATCTCTTCTCCGGTGCTTGATGATTCTGTTTTAAGCGAGGGAGGCACTTCGATATTTACATTCTGCGTCTGAGTGTTTGCGGGCTACATGTTCTAACCATACTAACTAAGTATCGACCGAACAAAGTTCT
>Ga0307507_10011284_pt1 | contig 11322 bp, 15 predicted proteins | sample 7_EM_MG_FD_207223 | JGI IMG/M metagenome (GOLD analysis project Ga0307507, IMG submission 207223) | Populus trichocarpa ectomycorrhiza microbial communities from riparian zone in the Pacific Northwest, United States - 7_EM | ecosystem: Host-associated > Plants > Roots > Unclassified | place...
CACCAACCCCGGACATTTCCTCTTCCTCACCCCCTCCCCACCCTTCACCCCACCTCCCGCACTATTCGACTTCGCCCGCCGCTGATCAAGCCGATTCACCCCCGCCGGGCACGGGAGTACGTGTGGAGCCCCAACAATCAAGAACGAGAGGAGCGCGATTGTGGTGAAGAGGGTGGAGGTGCTTAGGGAGCGGGGGTGTAAGGGGGATGGCGGCATCTATGTATGTTAATCTTTGGTGGTTGGAGAAGTGGGGGAGGTATGATACGGTACTTTTTGTTTATTTTGTTTTATGGTTTGGGGATTAGTTCATTGTTGGTTGATTGATCGATTGATAGGGTTTGAAGGTTGGTGCGTTGGTTGGTGGGTAGGTGGGTTGATTGTATGATACCGGTAAGTTTGCTTCCTTCGGAGGGGTGGGGTGGAAGTGGGGTGGAAGTGGGGGTTTGGTTTGTGTTCGCTCGTGAGATGGTTCCTCTCTTCTCCCTGCTGGATAGTTTCGCAATTGGGGCTCTCGCGCGGGTTGGTGGTTTTGCGCTTTGATTGACTGAGTGATTGATGGGTGAGTGGTGATGTGGGTGTCGGTTGAATTTGATGGGGGTTGTTTGTTGGACCGGTACGATACCGGTATTATATTTACCTCACGGAGTGCGAGTAACTTGGAGAGGGAAAAAAAAGGTTGAGGTTTTCCCTCCCTCTCTCCCAGTTGTTTTGGACCCTACCGTATTCTTTCCACTGGGCACTACGTGCCCATGAGAGCCGCACTCGTCCACTTTTTTTTTTTTTTTGGCAAGATGCTGCTTTGGATTATCGTTTTTGGATTGGATTGGATTGGATTGGGATTGTGAAAAAGTAATGTTTTACAAGTACAGTAGTTGTGCCGCGATGAAATTTGCAGTGATGTCTCTGAAAATGAAAGGAATTTACAGAATGCTTTTGTTCTTGCTTTACGCGGTATCATTTTTCCCGCTTCTATCGATAAATGAAACAATTCGCACACACACTTACTCGGCTGGTCGGTTTGGCTGGTCGGAGATACTGGTACCCCTCGAGGATATAGTAGTAGGTAAACCGCAACATCTCTCCTGTCTCTCGTTGTCTACGTACAAAGTTGGTTTCCCCACATGCTACCTTCATCCGTTCACACATCCATCAATTGTCCCACCACAGCCCCAATTGCAAGCCGGGGGTGTTTTTTTTTTTGTTTGTAAAAAGGAATTTTGTTGAAGTAGGTATTCGGCTGGCTGGCTGGTTAGGCTACTTCAGTTTCGCCCAGATTTGCGGAGCAGCACATTGGGCGGAACAGTGCACCAGGTGGAAGACTGCGGTATCCTGGTTAGCCACTCGATCCGAGAGAGAAGGGGTAAAGGGGGGGAAGACATACACTCCTCAACACAGTCCTCCTTGGGCCCGTTCGCCTCGCCCTCCTCCGCAGCGGTAACCCTCGCAACGCACTCGCCGTAATGGTGCTTCGCTGGCTTGCATTCCTTTGACTCGGAGCATTCTGTTTTTCCATTCAATGATATCAATTAGCCTCTCCGCTCTTCTCCGGTCTAGATAGCACATATAAGATGCATATATATACCCTCAGTTATGGCTGGCAGCGTATCCTCCGGTTCCTCCTCCTCTGCCTCCGCAGCTTCACTTTCTTCCTCCACTGGCTCCGCTTCTTTAGGCTCCGGCTCGGTGGATTTCTTCTCCTCCTCTGCTTTTGAATCCGAAGAAGGTTCCTCCTGTTCTTCAGCTGGTGGGGCGTCTGCGTGCACCGGGGAGATGGTCAGGGAGGTGTAGATGTCTGAGAAGAGGGATGAGAGCGACATTGTAGATGTATTTTTCCTCTGTCCGTGATTGGTTAATTGATTGGTGAGGAGAGAAAGGAGGGAGGGATTGAATGATGCGGATTGGATTGATGGTGATGGGCAAAGTAGAAAAGGAGGAACCCGGGAGAAAGTTGAGCTTGGGTGGGGTGCGGGAGGGTGATTGGCTGGAGGGAATTTTATGATTATGTAAGAGCACGTGATCTACCGTAGACGAGAGCCTCTGATGTGAGAGGGTTCTTGAAAGCAGGAAGCGACTTTTTTCGGGATTACCGTAGTGGGGGGTTCTGGGTTTCACTCCCTAGCAACAGGGAGAATCTATCACTCCTGCAGTGAGGGTTACCGATACCTACTCGAGCACCCCTAGCTGAGACATGGAATGGAATCTTTTGGGCCAGCAGCAGCATGGCGACTCACGTATCAGACGCGAGTATTGTAGTATCATACCGAGGCTAGCTTTCTCGAGTACTGGTACAGTAGCGAGTTTAAGAGACCGTCTTACCTGGGTACGGAAAAGAAGCGCCGTACTAGTAATGGACGTGCTGTGCTGTGGCTCTCTTTTTATTAGTATTCCACTTGTACACCATTGCACCGCAGCATGGGATGATGAAATAGTACCGGTAGCGCTTTAAATTTTTAAACAAGACATTGAATTTAGGGATCTCGACACGGGCATTAGACGGCCCGTTCTTCTCTATTTAAACTCCCGGGCTTCTATGCTTGTGCTCATAATTTTCTGACGTTTGTGAACACGACTGCTATTGCATGCCAGCAAAATCCTGAGGCTCTGGCAGATCCCCGCCCATATGCAATAGCAGCTGTGTTCATAAACGTCGGAAGACTACGACCATTCTTTAGGAATTCCGCATATCATAATGTCCGTCGTATTGCGACGCAAGAGTCGTCGATCTTCTGGGTTTGCCAGGTGACACAGCTGGGTTTGCAAGACCTGCAGAAAAACCTCGAGCGCCACACGTAAGGAACATGTTCCTGCCTAACTTGCTGAAAGTGCTGTACTAGTATGTAGGATCCATTCTATGGGCTGATTAGAATTCAATTGTTCGGCCGCGTGCATATTGTGGTGCAAAATTATACACAGCAATTGAGGTTGTGGCATAACTTAAGCTGAGCACTCAATACCGGTACCGTACGCGCTCATACTAGCATTGTGTGAGTACCATAGAATCATAGGATTCATATCTCTTTTGCCCTTGTTGTACTCACTTATATCGTACAAGCACTATTGTTGGCGATTTCTGGTCTTGGATGGGACGTTTCCGGGAAGTTTGCAGGGGCGCCATTCTTTCTTTTTTTTCCTTCTTTTTTTTCTTTTTAAAGGGTCCGTGTTTGAGTGAAATCCGCCTCCCACCGTTGTGATGCGGCTCGTGAGTGAGGCTCGATTACCGGCACTGCATTGGAATCTGGGGCTCGCAATATGGATCAATGCATGGTCTGCCCACCTCGAGTAAGCGGTGGATCGGATCCAGGACAGGCGAGGGAACCAAGGCGCTATCATACCGTATCGTTGCCTTGATCGTGCTGTGAGATTCAGCCATCCTTATTATGGTCTGAGAGTGTGTGACTTACGCCTCAACTACCGTATACGACCGTACATAGTAATGCGGTCCACCTTTGCATGGAGGGTACTTTGCCGGTATCTAGCCTTTAACCATGTATCGTAATAGGCGCGAATAATTTGAATCTGCTGTAACGCCAGCGATTTGAAAAGGGAGTTTTGATTGCTGTATCGTCGTCGTCGTTGTCGTTGAGCTGGAACATAAACAGTCATGATTCTGGTTTACTCTCTAGTTTTGTCATGCGCGACTTGAAGGTTCGATTTTCAAAGCTGGGAGGCCCTCTGGCACAAATTGGACTTGGAAAGTACCTTGTGTATTCGCGGGTGGTCGTGTATCCCCTCATGATCGAAGGAAGAGTGATCACTGAGCAAGGTGGATGGGGAGTGGAGGAGGAGGGAGAATAGGAGTAAAATAGGTCTTATTTCAACCTGATTTCACAAAAACACTCAAACCTTCACTCTCTCCATCTGGGCTTCCATCTCTCTGTCCTAAAGTTACAAATATAGCACAGGATATTGGGGCGAAGAGGGGAAAGAAGAAAAAAGAAAGAAAAAAAAGGAGACACCTCTTCTTTCTCTCATTATATTGGTTGATCCAACTGTTGCCTGCGCCCGTTGATTTTTTGCCCCTCTGTCGGTAGAGTTGGTAAGCTAACGTCAAGGTAATTTTCTATTGTGCGTGCTTGAACGTACCGTACCCTAGCAACCAACACCCTCTGCCCTCCGTACTCCTAGGTTTTCCTCTCACTTTTCCCCCTGTTACTCGCATCTTTTCATCTCCCATCCATTCTTCTCTCAACAGCGTTCTCCTTGCACTCCGAATCATCTCCTTGCCCTTCTCTTAGCACCGCCTTTTTTGATAACGTACACGCCTTGCTCCCCCTTCATCTTCATCTTTCATCTCAGCAGCTTGACCGAGCTAATCAAACCTCAACCACACAGGACTAGACAAAATATCCATCAAACGCCGTAACTATCATCTCGTCTGATTACCGCTGTATTGAGTTTCACTTCCTTCCGAGGATCTACCCCTCCCCGGCTCTTAATCATGAGCAAAGTATCAGATTTCCTAGCTGCCCATCTCGGCGCAAACGGGAACGACCAAGCTGCTTCAGGCGCCACAAGTCCTGGAGCGGAGTGGCGAGATGACGACGACGGAGATGTAGCGGCCAGATACAGGCCTCGTACCTATCCTTACTATCGTCATCTTCCATACAATACAGAGGATGAGTCCGAGCGGCAGAAGAATCTTGATGAAATCATTAAACATCTCTACATCTCTATTGAAGCCGGGGATTTCGCTCCTGGCGCGGTGCACTGGTCGAGGGAGCTCAGGAGTTGGCTTAGTCTAAAGTTTGATCCGCCCCGGAAAACGAGGGTTAAGCTCGTCAAATTATACTATGAGCTTGCCATGGCTCCAGGCCTCGACCCCACCGTTGCTGAGAGATTTGCGAGCATGTTTATGGTCCTGACAAAGTATATTTCCTACATTCCTTTTGTTTTGGGCTACTCTTGTATTACTCCAACTGGTGTAGAAACCACCCAGTGTGATCTCTATGGAGCTCTATGGTCTTATAATCATAAATGCTAAAATAATTTGCAAAGGCGAAAACACTACCTGCGTCCCGGGAAAGACCTTACATTGGATTGGAGACCCCTTTTCAAGGAGCTCAAGGTGTTTGTGCTTCCTCAAGAGTCAGGATTTATCCATTCCACTACAGTAAAAAAGAATGTCCGGACATTGACGAAGATGTGCTCATTCGCACAACCCTTCTTCAACCCGGAGGAGATTACGGAAATGTTTGAGGAGTTTTTGCCTTATGTAAGACTGCTGCCATTCCGAGCGGTTGAGTTGGCGATATACTCATGAAATAATAGTTTAGCACCTCTTTCGCCGAGGGCGCCTTTGTGGTTGTTGGGTTGCTGAATCTGCTTCTTCCCACGGTTCCCCCGCCTCCGGATAAGCCGAAGCTACAACCTTCGTATTATCTTCCTAGTAAGCACTTTTCTGATTCGACCCCAACCCACTAAGCAAGGTTGCTAACTCTATCTGCAGCACTTTTCCACCTGTGGTCACTCGTAAATCGTTCTCGTGTGTTTGATGTAAATTTCTTGGATTTACTATCCCGCCTGGCTCGGGATCTGTTGCCCGCAAAAAGCATTCCTTTTAGAGAGTATGGTATTTACAGTAAAGAACAATCGGCTTTGATATTTACAGCCATACTTCGTCTTCTGGAAATTCCAGTCGGCCAGGCAACTTCTCCATACAGCAGTGTCGTGGATACGAACATCGGGTTGGCCATGACTTTGGATCGAGACCCAAGGAAAAACCCAGTCGCGCACCATATAGCGAGATGGATTGTCATGTCACTATCGCCCTATTCCCTTAATGAACCAGACTCGATCCTTTCCAACCTTGAGGGGTTAATCCAAGCCGTGGAGACCTTTTTCCATCCTTCAAATACTGGAAATTGGACAAAGACCCTGTCTCAACTTGTATATTATTTGGCCGACTTCTTTGTGATGAGATGGAATCGGGAGAGGAGTGGAGAGATGGAGGTGCCCGAGGATAGGAGGCTTACGCCTGAACTTAAGCGACGCTTTGTTATGTGTCTGAAGGAGGTGATATTCATGGGGATATATGCCAAGAGTTCTACTGCGATGAGCTTCTCACTGTCCTCTCTGCAGAGCCTGGCTTATCTCGAGCCGGATCTTATACTCCCTGGAGCCCTGCAGCGTATATACCCATCAATGCAAGGACTAGTGGAGGTACATCGCACCACGTCCTCCCTACGCTCACTACAAGTCCTCTCTAGAATAATGGTTCGTACTAGGGGGTTTAGGAATCATGTCACCAGTCTATTGGGACTTGCTTTGCCCGGCATTGATGCAAATGACCTGGATAAGACATTACATACGCTATCATTTGTTCAGGCTGTGGCTTATAACATCCCCTTCCGTGACCTTACAGAGGATGAAGAGGGGGGTGGGAGCGGCAGCCATTTAGCTTTGGAGTGGGTTGGGTCTGAAGTGGAGAGGCTAGAGAGGGAAGGCGCCGAGGTCATGATCGACTATAACACAGAGCTTAGTGATGAAAATGAGGCTGCTATATTAAGATCTTCGACCACTGGGCTTTGCGAGTTTTTAATATCGTTCCTTGGGCGTGTATTTACGCTGTTGGAAAACTTACCCGATGCTTCTCGGGTCCGCAGTGGCTCCCCCGAAGATCATATCGCTAATACCCTACCCGCGGCGTTCACACCTTTATTAGCTGCCTTGTCGCCGGAGTTGTATGATATTGCTCTTCAGAAAATTACAGACTTTGTTAGCAGTCATGTCATTCATCAGGCTCGAGATGCTATGGCGTTCATTTGTAACTCACTTTGCAAAGTTAACCCAGAGAAAGCATTGAAACAATTGATTCCTGTGCTAATCCGGAATATCCGTACAGAGATTGAAGAAAATGGAGCGGCATCAACAAGAAACACAGGCTCTGACGTACTTCCGAGGGACCGAGGCCTTGTATGGAACGTGAGTATTCTTAGTATGTGCGTCGTCCACATCGGCGACGCGGTATTGAATCACAGGGAGGAGCTTTTGGAGATCGCTGGTTTCATGCAAAAGAGATGCAAGGGAATGCCAACTGTGCATATCTCGAATTTTATCCATCACTTACTGCTGAATCTTACTGTGGTTTATACGGTAGATTATGGTCTCGTGGAGCCTGGAAAACGTATGAGACCATAACTCTCTCTTCAACCGGGTCTATTTTATTAACTTAATATAGGTTGCGATATCGACGCATGGGGCAAGGTCTACGATCCCAAGGAGCTCACTATAAGATGGCATATACCTTCGCATGAGGAGGTCGAGTTTGCTGTGGAGCTGTTTAGGTCCCAAGCAGAGAATGCGCTGGAAGCCCTAGCCTCGCTTACGAGCGGGAGCTCAGATATAAAGAGCGATGGGACTGGGAAAGAGTGGTCTGATGAGGTTTCCCGGAACCTGGTTCTTCTGAGATTGATAATTTCTGGGATCTCCGTTTTGTTCGATCCGCAACGCATACCCGGTGGGACCCTAGTAGAAAAGGAGAAGAGGGATGACGACCTAGAGATGAAAGATATCGATGGAGAGACCGAGGACACTCCCGGAATTGAGGTCTCCGGGGCTGATGGCTCTGATGAACCCATGGGTGAGGCACAGGATGACGATGTTAAGCCAACTTATCGGTACCCCGCGGGATACTTTTTCAATGATCCTGAGGACCCGCTATATGTTACTGTTCATACCTTGAGGGATAAGGTTGGTGAGATATTGCATTCAGTACACACTTTCCTAACTTCAAGCCAAGAGGACGACGTGCCGTGCTTTAACGCTTTGTATACGGTATTTGACCCATGTCCTTTTATTGTACTCTTCGCTCTTACTGATTGTAATAGGCATATCGATCTTGGTTTATGGATGTTGGTATTGAGAGGTCGGCTTGTGTCTTGGATAGGGTCACTCGCCTGTTTGCTGCAGATATTCACCCTTTCAAGGTTAGCGGGATGCGGAAAAACTACCCCAGGCCCCTTCTTCTCCGAAGGGCAAATGTGTATCATCTTCAGCGGCTCAGACATAACGCCGGACCAAGGCCCCAATCAGTGATGGACAAAACATTGCTGCTGGATCTTGCGGAGTCGTGTGTATCCCTTTATACAGAGATTCGAAGGCACGCGCAAAGCGCAGGAGAGTCGGCGACCAAAGTTATAATTGGTGCCAGGCCGTTGGTCATCCCGCCTCTCCTAACAGCATTCGAGGATTCTATTAAAAGCAACGACTTTCGGAGGATGAAAGGTGCAATGTATAGCTTGCTGTTTGGTAGCTTGGCCAAAACTGCAGGGCGAGATTGGCGCTACACTCCTGCTCTAATTAAGGCATTCATTGCCGCAAGTACGGCGGATAAGCCCTCTGTGCAGAAACTTGCAACGAGTGCAACATACCAAGTTATGGACTACGGCAGACCCTTAGAGAGGATGGTTATTTTAAATGATGAGACTGTGAGAAGGATTGCACCAGCCGAAGATTTACTGGCCGTGATAGCCAAGAAGAGGGATCAAATCGCTCGAAAACGTAAGAGAATCGAGGCCAAGAAGCATGATTTAGCACTCGAGCTAGTGGAGCTTGCAAAGGAGGCCCACTGGAAGACCGCTAGCCGAGCCGCAACAATTGTTGTGAACCTTGGTCTAAGATTCCAGACTATTGCACCGACCTCAATGCTAGAACTGACGACGAAGGGTACCGTTGACGCGCATCCTGGGCTCAGAGGGTTATATTCCGGAGCATTAGTCGCAGTAGGTTTACCTCGAACTCATCGAAATAAATCTCAGATGCTAATACCTTGTTATCGTAGTACTTCTGCTTGATCGAACTGCGGGCTACATGTGACCATAACTATCGGAATTTCCTGATTGATAGGCTCTCTCTACCGAATAAGATTAACGTCCCAACAAGGTCAGATGATCCAAAGTGGACATCAAAGTTTCTAGATGCATTTACTAAACCCGAGGCCGAGTACTATGTGGACCACGACTATCCTGGATGGTTTGTATGGGGTAAAGACTTCCCAGCTTACGAGGTAAATCCAAAAGAAGGATTACAGTTTGATGAGGTCGAGACAAATGCGCGGAAAACAATTGCCAATCTGCTTGATAGGGAATGGTTCAAGTCTTTCTTCGGCTATCTTAAGCAAGAGCCTCGCGACGGATCACCTGATAGGTTCCGAATGGCCAGCTCAATGTTGCTGCAGTTCGCCTTCGAACTGGTTCGGGATGGCCTAACATCAGTTACATACGATCAGCTCAAAGAGGAAACCGAGGCAGTGTTTGAGGATGGGAGTGACAAACATCAACACCGCGCAACTGCAGAGATTCTTGGAGCCCTGGTCAATGCATATAGAGACTCGACAGCTAAAAATCGGGACATGATGTGGGCTCATGTATTTCCTATCGTCAAGCGGATTTTTGAGGAGGGTCTTACTCCTGAGAATTCCTCATACTGGTCGTCTTTCTTGCATCTTGTTTTGGTAATTCCCTCCCCTCCTTTGTACATTTTGTTGACTGTAGTAACCGCCTCAATAGCAAGGGAAGGATCTAAGACGGTCGTGGCCTATCATGGAATGGCTAACAAACTATCGATTGGACATGAACTCAAATGCGGCGTTCAAAGAAAGCTCCAAGATTCAGCTTCTCCAGCAATCTATTCAGGAAGCAGGCTGGCATTTCCGATTAGAGAAGCCCATATTAGAAGACTTCCTGAAGCACATTGATCATCCGTATAAAGGTAGGGGTTCACCCTAAATTCACATAAAAGGAAGTGGTAGTTGATGTGCCGTGGATAGGCGTACGAGAGGCGATGGGACAGACCCTAGGAACAATTTACAGATCTAGACATCACGAGTCATACAAAAATGTGCAGTACCTTATGGACACACAGGCTAAGGCATCCTCGGTTGGGTTAACCCCTTACAACCCGACCGAGGAATTTTCGGAAACGGTGCATAGCGTGTTCAAACGATTGGAGCAATGGAGACATGAGCGTACGCCTGGACAACAATCGCCTTCATCATACACAGCAGGAAGCAAGACGGTGTTATTATGGTTGGATACCACATTGTCCTCCCACGAGTGCACGCAACTGATACCTTTCTTCCCCGATGTTTTCATGGGCGAAATGTTGCATATGATGGACATTAAAGAAGATCCGGAGTTGATGTCTCTTGCTTACCACGTCTTCAGACATCTTCCAAATATTCCGCATCCATTCAATCAGGACCACGAGTTCGTCTCTGCACTGATACGGATCGGGACAACCTCTCCGCTTTGGCATCAACGACTGCGTGTCCTGATTAACATGCAAGTGATATACTTCCGCCGTCTATTCCTTATCACTGCCGAGGAAAAGGAGCGTATATTCACTTGTGTGTCGACGATGCTTGAAGATCCGCAGTTGGAGGTTCGGATTGGGGCGGCGACTACGTTGTCCGGAATGGTCCGATGTTCGCCGGTTAGGCTGAGAGAGGGGATCGTGCAGGAGCTGAAAAATAAGTTTACCAGAATGCTAGTTCGGAATCCTTTGCCCAAGAGATCTCCAGCAGGTACCCCAACTCCTGACTATACAAGGATCGTTATCACCCGCCATGCGGCGGTCTTGGGCCTTGGCGCGCTTGTCCAGGCCTTCCCGTACGCCTCTCCGCCACCGCTTTGGTTGCCGGAAGTGTTGGCCACACTTGCAGTCAAAGCGGCGGCAGATCCCGGTATGGTTGGCAAAAGCGTCAAGAGCGCTCTCGGGGAGTTCAAGAAGACGCGGCAGGATACATGGCACGTAGACGTCAAAGTATGTAAATCCGACCGAGAAATATGTTTGGAAGGTAACTAACTGTTATATACAGGCGTTCACTTCGGATCAGCTAGAGGATTTGGAAGGGGTACTTTGGAAGAGCTACTTTGCATGAGAAGCAGCACGAGACCAAAATAAAGCATTAGTGGGTATTGTGCTTGTTAGTGCCTCGGGGGGCACATGAGACGAGAACCTGGATTGTTTACCGGTGCATCCTGTCTCCCTTTTTGTCGATTAATTCTGTAGATAGAATTATAAACAAAAAAACGAAAGTTTCCGACTTCATGATTTATGAGTAGTTGCTTGGTCCTCTTTTTTTTTCCTTCTAGCATAGAACTCATATAGCTCCCAAGTGGGGTGCGCGCGATAAACGCAGATCTTACACATATTTTGGTCCGTGCACTCTAGATTCCTCACTGACGAGATGTATTTGTTGTCCGGAATGTATTGAAGTTGTTATTCAAGCGGCTGGTGGCATAGCTGTAGTGGTATGAGGTGAATACTGGGAATGATGATTGGCACGGGAATGGGGAATGGCGAACGGGCTGGAATGTGGAA
>Ga0307507_10011286_pt1 | contig 11319 bp, 6 predicted proteins | sample 7_EM_MG_FD_207223 | JGI IMG/M metagenome (GOLD analysis project Ga0307507, IMG submission 207223) | Populus trichocarpa ectomycorrhiza microbial communities from riparian zone in the Pacific Northwest, United States - 7_EM | ecosystem: Host-associated > Plants > Roots > Unclassified | place...
ACATCCGTCTGCGATGGGCATCGCCCATCGATCGAAACACACCAACCAAATAGCCCTGAAAGGGTGACATATCAGCCGCAGTAGCAAGAGCGGAGAGTTCAAATATTCGTCGGCCCGCTATTATGATACCTGCAAAGAGGCTTCGGTTTTCTGCGACATTATAACGGGTAACGAGTTTGTTGGAGAACAACTCCAACAAAGCGCGGGAAGGAATACCAACAAGGGCAAGGCGGTGTATCCATCAGCACAGGGCGATGCCCTGTGCTGATGGATTAGTCCCTTTCAGGGCCGGGAAAATTCAAAAATCACCTGGGTACTGGGTACTAAAATATGCCAAAACGCCCTCTACCCAGCCCTGAAAGGGCGACATCCGTCTGCGATGGGCATAGCCCATCGATTAAAATACATCAACCGAACAGCCCTGAAAGGGTGGCATATCAGTCGCAGTGACATAGGCAGAGAGTTCAAATATTCTTCGGCCCGCTATTATGATACCTGCAAAGAGGCTTCGGTTTTCTGCGACGTTATAACGGGTAACGAGTTTGTTGGAGAACAACTCCAACAAAGCGCGGGAGGAATACCAACAAGGGCAAAGCAGCCTAACCAACAGTCAACCAGCGCCTTGGGCTAAAATAAAGATCATATATCTTGGTCACGGTAATCCCACACATTTTTAACTGGACACAATCCCTTGCACTTCCATCCAGCGGAGCGCTTTTATCACATTATCCTGGGTATGCTTCTTTTTCTTATCCGAAAACGCGTAAAATTTAGCTAACAAAGCCGTATCATTAACCAATTGTTTGTCTGTTAACATCTCATCCCAACACCAGTACAGCGTGGCAACAATTTCCAATGTCGCCGACCGGGCATCTTCAAACAAATGCACCAGGTGATTAATTCCTGCTGCATGCTCACCAAAATATTTATCAAAATCAGCTTTATGGCTACCTGCATTTTTCAAAGGCCTGTATTTTAATGGTTCATCTTCATTGTAGCTAAACCATTGCCTTGCTGCCAACTCCTTATCGATATATTCCTGCAACTCCTGGTCATATGGCCCCATGGCCCGCTTTAAAAAATTTACCGGTAAATTCATTTGTAGGCTGCGATTGCCAAGGTAGATGAGTTTTTGAAGTTTGATATGCCCTAAGGTTGGCTTTTGGTTTAGCTGCCATATAATTTCTGCAGCTAATAGCAGGGATTTATATTTTTCTTTCTCATTCGTTTCTGTAGTAACTTCTTTGGTTAACGCTTCCCGTAATACCTGCTGTAATAATTGTTCATTTTGTTGCTGGCTCTGTTTAATACTGGCTTCTAAAGCGTCGCAGGTCTGCAGAAGTTGCTCTAATTTTAGGATTATTTGATCTTGCTCTTTTATAGGCGGCAGTGGTAAAACAAGGTTTGAAAGAGATGTTCCATTAACGTTTAATTGAGCCCCCCATGCTGCATTATACAATTGATTCCAATAAAAAGGACTTTCTAAGAATGCTTTCAGATATTCTGGGGAAATATTTTTTGAAGGAATCGCTCGAATCAAATAAGACGCGAATAACGATTTAACCGATAACTCCTTGACCAAAAAGGTTTTCCCAATTGTCCCCCCCGTTCTTGCTATTACAAGGTCATTCTTGCTCAATAAATAATTTTCTAAATCAGATTTGACAAAATCACAACCAGGAACACTATCCCAATCGACTTTGTTATTTTGGATGTCCGTAATCCTCAATAATCTCACATCCTTTTTATTTGGCTTAGCAGATGCGTTTAATCCATAATGGATTTTTTGACATACTTGTCCCAACCTACACCAAACCCAATTATCAGGAATTTCAAAAGGCATTTCTTCCTCTTTAATTTCCGGCAGTGCTTTTTCCTTTTTAAGCTTCTTATCTTTTATCAGTTGCTCTTTTTCGGCTTTTATTTTTTGCAGTAAGATGCTTGCCTGTTCATCGTTAGGATTTTGATCAACCAACTTACCTTGTATAGCATCATGTAATAATTGTTGGCGTAGTTTTTTTACTAAATCGAGTTGGTGGGACAGTTCGGATGTAATATTATTACCTTTGTTAAAAACATCTTCTACTAATGTTACTTGCTTTTTTAAATATTCATCTTCTATAATACCTGATCTACTTTTAATATTAATAGCAACTTTCTCTTGGGTTTCAATGTCACACTTTGGTATTTTTAGAAGTTTCAATTTCTCTGCATTAACATTTGGCATAGCAGAGCCCGATTTCATTTCAATAATTTGACTCCAGAAAATATAGCTATTGAGAAAGACATTGATAAAATCAATGTTTACACCTTTTTTTAGTCGAAGACGGATCAAGTAGCTTGCAAATATAGCATTGGAGGGTACACCTAATGCTATAAAACTTTTACCAGTTGTTCCACCCGTGCGGGCGATTAAAATATCATTGTCTTTCAAAAGATATTTATCTTCAGAATCACAATTACAAAAGGGCACATTATTCCAGTTAACGTCGCCATTATTGATGTCTGTAATTCTCAAAAGTCGGTGACTTCCGGCAGTGTTTGCTGATGCAGTATAGCCATATTGTGTCGATTCTATGTAATGGCTTAATGTTGTTTCCTCAAATTGATTAAAGAGAAATGAAAAGCAAACAGTATTCTTTATTTGTTTAAGAATTTCTTCATTGGATTTTATAAATGTTAAGGGAACAAATTTTATATCTAAACTCATTATTTCACTGCCCCCTTCAACTCCTCCAATAACAAATTGCTTTTCTCAAATGAAGCATGAAGCATTTCCATTAACTCCGCACTATTGTATTCATGCTCTTCTTCCTTTTTAGTCGGGTTTTTAATATCCAAATCATACCCGCGTTCAATAATGGTATCAATGTTTACTTTCCAGGCTATCTCACTTTCCTGCCTGTTGTTCCACCATTCTTTTATTGGGTCAAACTCTTTTACCTGAATAGGCCGGGTTTTATTATACGCCTTATAGCCTTCGGGCATTTTATGCTCATAATACCAAACGTGTTTGGTTGGCGTACCCTTATCAAAAAATAGCAAGTTTGTTGCAACTGTAGCATACGGCTGAAACACCGAGTTGGGTAAACGGATAATGGTATGCAGGTTACAATCTTCCAATAGTTTTTGCCTTATACGTTGCTTTACACCATCGCCCGTTAAACTGCCATCAGGTAGTACAATGCCTGCGCGGCCGCCTTGTTTAAGCAGGTGTATCATGAGTATTAAAAATAGGTCGGCACTTTCCCTGGTACGGTAAGTTTGCGGAAAGTTATTTTCGTTACTGTTGGCTACTATGCCGCCAAAAGGCGGGTTGGCCAGTATGGCATTTACGCGATGCTTTTCGGTAAAATTGCTCAGGGGCTGGTCTAAAGCATCGCCAAACCTAATGTTGGGTACTTCAATATCGTGTAATATCAGGTTAGTTGTTGCTAACAGGTAAGGCAGCGGTTTATATTCCCAGCCGGCTATATTGGCTTCGATGCTTTTACGTTCTTCTACATTTTTAGCCTGCTTTTTTAAATGTTCGATGGCACAAGTAAGATAGCCACCGGTGCCACATGCCGGATCGAGGATCTTCTCGCCTAATTGCGGGTTTATAATTTCGGTTATAAATTGGGTAATGGCGCGGGGTGTATAAAACTCACCGCTTTTACCGGCGCTTTGCAGCTCTTTTAAAATGGTTTCATACAGTTCGCCAAAAGCGTGGCGGTCTTTAGCTATATTAAAGTCAATCTCGTTAAGCTTGTTCAACACCTTGCGGATGTTGATGCCGCTTTTCATGTAGTTGTTATTACCCTCAAATACTTCGCGAACGATAATAGCACGTTTGTTGCCCGTGCTTAAATCCAGGTTACGCAGGGCGGGGAATAATTGACGGTCGACAAATTCCAGCAGTTCGTCGCCGGTCATTCCTTCGTCATCGCCTGCCCAATTGCCTTTTTTGTTTACCCAATGAAATTTATCTGGTATTGGAGAGGTATAGCTTTCGTCCAATAGCTCTAATTCTTTGTCCTTATCCGAAAATATTTTTAAAAAAAGCATCCAGCCCAATTGCTCAATGCGCTGGGCATCGCCATTAAGGCCAATGTCCTGCCACATAATGTTCTGGATACTTTTTACTATTCCGCTTATGTTACTCATTTATAATTTTTTATTTTTCAGTTGCTCCAATTCGGCATTTAGCTCGTCAATCAGTTCTTTTTCTGATGGTAAGTAAAGCTTGTATTTGGAGGCGAAAATTTGTTTGCTTTCTTTTAGTACCGAGTATTTAACGATGGTTTCGTTTTTCTCGGTACATAAAATAAGCCCGATGGTGGGGTTATCCGATTCTTGTTTTATTTGGTCTTCATAGTAACGAACGTACAAATCCATCTGGCCGATATCCTGGTGCGATAGCTTGCCCACTTTCAGGTCGACAAGGATAAAGCACTTCAGTATGTAGTTGTAAAATACCAGGTCGATATAAAAATGCTCGTCATCTGCCGAGATCCTTTTTTGGCGGGCCACAAAAGAGAAGCCTTTACCCAACTCCAGCAAAAAGGACTGGAGTTTATTCAGCAACTCGGTTTCCAGTTCCCGCTCGTACAAAGTGGCGTTTGGCTGTAGTTGTAAAAACTCCAAAATGTAGGGATCTTTTACAAAATCGAAAATGGTGGGTTTATCCTGCTGGCTTTCCGTTTCAGCTTGCGTAATTAAGGGCTGCTTGTTTTTTGACGATAATAACCTTTGAAAATAAAGGGAATTGATTTGCCTTTCCAATACCCTCGTACTCCAGTTTTGTTCGGCGGCTTCATTCATGTAATAATTTCTGGCCGCTTCGTCTTCTACCCGCATCAGCAAACGATAATGCGTCCAGCTCAATTCTCTACGCAATGCGTGGAGAATTGCAGGCTGGTTTTGAAGGGATGAAATATCATCTTCGAAAATCCGACGCAGTGCGTCGGATTTTGAGCTATCCAATTCCCGACGCACTGCGTCGGATTTTTGGTGGTTGGAAAACACAAGATAAAATTTCCTAAAATACTCAATATTGGCTACTGTAAATCCCTTACCAAAATTGGCGGTAAGTTTCTTAGACAGTTCTTTTAAAACTGCAACACCATAAGTAGCTCTTTCACTGCCATGCTGTTCATCTTCAACAATTCTTCTCCCTATTTCCCAATAGGCTATTACCATCGCGAAATTGACTGCCCTTACGGCATTCCCCCTCGCCTGCTCTAAAATAGATTTAATATCAGCATACAGCCTGCCTTTACCTGTTTCCATATATTATGCTGTTTGATATAACTCTTTTTCCAAGTCCTTTAAAGCTTCACGGTATTGGTTTTTGCCGCCAAAAATACCATTTACTATTTCATATGCCGAGCCAAATTCATCAAAAGGGTTAACCCTTAAAACATCCATGCTTTCCATATTGGCTATGCCTTCATCGGCATATTTATCTAACAAAGCTTCCAACACCTGTTTAGCCTGCTCCCCGTATTTGGTGAAGTAGTTACGCTTTTTAACATTATTTGCCCGCTCTTTACGGGTTAACGGAGGCTGATCAAAAGCGAGGTGACAGATCAGATCGAACAAATCAACCTCCCTGTCAACAGCTTCGTACAATGCTTCTACAATAATACCCTGCTCCTGTAATTCCATTATAATGGCTTCCTTGCGCCCGGCATTATTCCAGGTAGTTAAAAACTCATTTAAGGATGCGAATCTACCTTTTATTATCTCTTTAGTATGATCTTTTAAACTTATAGTAATGGGTTTGCCATGCTGATCAAAATGCATTTCGCGGCTGATCAAAACAGAGACATCCACACCGTTAACGTATATTTTTTTGCGTTTACGATATTCTGGCGGTGGTTCGCTAAAATCTCTGATTGGAGGTTTCTCTATTACAATCTCTTCGCCCGATATTTCGTCGATTATCGGCGTTTCGTCCTGTTCTTCTTCATCAATGATATCTGTCAGATCAGCATGCTCCGAAACAGGTTTTATGCGGATGGGGTCGCCATCAAAAGCTTTATCAGCAAATAAGTCGGTAGCGTTTCTAAAATCCAATATGGTAAAATACAGTTTGCCATATTCCTCATTTATACGGGTTCCGCGTCCGATGATCTGCTTAAATTTAGTCATCGATGATATATTAGAATCCAATACGATCACTTTACAAGTCTGCGCATCAACACCTGTTGTCATCAATTCGGATGTTGTTGCAATTACCGGGTACCGTTCTTCGGGATTGATGAAGTTATCCAACTCGCGTTTGCCTTCGTCATTATCGCCGGTTATTTGCATTATGTACTTGTAGTTGCCAGCAACCAAGTCGGCGTTGTTTTTTGCCAGTGCAGTACGCATCCGTTCCGCATGGTCAATATCGCTGCAAAACACAATCGTTTTAGCAAAGCGATCATACCCTTTTAAAAACTCGGTAAGCTTTAAGGCAACTGTTTCTGTTCGCTCGTCAATAACTAAATTTTTATCAAAATCCTTTCGGTTGTAAATTCTATCCTCAACTTCGTCGCCGTTTTTATCTTTTTTACCTTGCTCAGGTCGCCAGCCTTCGTGGTCAATATCCAGGCCTACGCGAATAACCCGATAGGGCGCCAAGAAACCATCGTCGATACCCTGCTTTAAAGAATAGGTGTAAATAGGGTCGCCAAAATATTCTGTATTGCTGGTTTCCTTGGTTTCTTTTGGTGTCGCCGTTAAACCTACGTGAGCAGCCTTTTTAAAGTAGGATAATATTTCGCGCCATGAGCTATCTTCTTTTGCGCTGCCCCGGTGGCACTCGTCGATGACTATCAGATCAAAAAACTCCGGGGTAAATTGCTTATAAACATTCGCATCTTCATCGGTACCCGAAAGCCCCTGGTATAAAGCCAGGTAAATTTCATAGCTTTTATCAATCTGCCGGTGTTTTACCACCGTCATTTTATCTTTAAAGTGTTTAAAATCGCCCCGGCGTGTTTGGTCTATCAAGGCGTTTCTATCCGCTAAAAACAGTATGCGTTTTTTAGCGCCGCTTTTCCAAAGGCGATGAATGATTTGAAAAGCGGTGTAAGTTTTGCCGGTACCGGTAGCCATTACCAATATCAAACGGTTTTGCCCGCGTGCTATGGCCTCTACCGTTCTGTTAACAGCTATCTGCTGATAGTACCGTGGTTTGCGGCTTGTACCATCAAAATAGTAATCCTGCGAAATGATTTTTTCGGCAGCCGGGGTAGTGATGCCTTTGTACTTTTTGTATTTTTCCCAAAGATGGGCGGGCGTAGGAAAGTTATCTATATCAATTTCCGTTTCAATTTCGCCATCTGCGGCGGTACGGTCATGAAACAAAAAACCATCGCCGTTGCTGCTAAATACGCAGGGGATATCTAATATTTTAGCATAATCTAAAGCTTGCTGAATGCCGGCCCGAACGGAATGCTTATTATCTTTGGCCTCGATGATAGCAATGGGAATGTTGGGTTTGTAATACAGGATGTAATCTGCCCGTTTCTGTTTTCCTCTTGCAGTTAATTTACCGCGAACATATATCTTACCATCTGTAAAAGACACCTCCTCCAATAACTGTGTAAGCTTATTCCAACCCGATTTTTCAACCGCCGGCGTAATAAACTTTGTACAAATATCTCTTTCTGATAAAGATTTTTTATCCATGCGATGAATTAGGTTGTTACAAATCTAACCTAATATAATTATTATATATAAATATTTATACTACGACGAAATACGTTCCCTTAGCGCAAGTGTTGTGCGGCTGCGTACGTGAAGGTCACTTGTGACTTCCCCACCGCTGGCAGGCAAGCACCACGGCATAGCTCCTTTTTTTCAGTTCAATATCGGCAAGTGGATAACAACACACGCGACACGTGTGCGCCAGCAAACGGGTTAGCTGTTGCAGGTGGACACTACCATTTAAGTGTTTTATTCGTCCAGGCTAATCACCCCCGCTGTATTAAAAGCGCCATGCTCATGATGCCGAACGTAGCCAAGCTGATTTGTTACCAATTGGGTTTTATTGAGTGTAAAATCGCCGGTGCCTGCATGGTTGTGCCCATATACCCAATAATCGGCACCAAAGGCGGTAACTAAATGATCAAGATTTGTTGCAAATGCCTCATTCAGTGGGCTGCCTGCGTATTGAGCCGGGTAATTCAAAAATGTTGGCACATGGTGGGTAATGATGGTGTTTCTTTCGCCCTCGCTGTTACGGGGCTTTCCGTCAAAACAGCTATGCAGGTACGCCACGCAGCCGGCATGCATCCGGTTATATTGTTGCACCGATAAACGCTGGCCTTCAAACCTGATGGCGTGAAAATCCATTAAGCCCCGTTCGATGTGCCACGCGTTTGATGCGCCGATGTTTGACCATAAGGTAGTAAAATGCAACCGGCTGTTTTTTAGCCGAATGCTTGTATTGTTCAGCAGCGTTACATTAGGGCGGATAGATTCAGAGAAAGCGCCGGTACGGTTAGCCATATCTAAATTGTAATACTCATGGTTGCCCGGAACCCAATAGGTTTGCTGGTAGTTATCGGCTATAAAACTGAAAAAATCCTGGTGTTTATCTATCAGTTTTAAGGGGATAACATCGCCCGCAAGCAACAGGATGTCGCCGGTTACTTTTAATGGGGTCTTCTTTAGGTACGCCACATTTTCGGGAAACTCCAAATGAAGATCGGATGCTATTTGTAAACGCATATTAACTGCTTGTTAGCCTTGGCTGGCGGCAAATAACAAATTTTCTGGTCCGCATGCAAATCACGATTTTTTTGAGGAGCCTTGCCCCCGTCCTTAACGTAAGTGTTATGCGGCTGGACTGCGTGAGGGTTACTTGTGACTTCCTTTAACCAAATACCGGTCATGGCACAGGTAAGCCAACGCTCAAACCTTTACTCAACACCTGCGCTAAAACGTATTAGCCGCCCCCTTTACCTTGTGCGGCTGACTGCGTGTGAGGATCACTTGCGACTTCCTTTAAACAAATACCTACCATGGCACAGGTGAGCCAACGTTCAAACCATTGCTCAACACCTGCGCTAAAACGTATTAGCCGCCCGTTACCTTGTGCAGCTGTGTGCCGGTAGATGGATTTCCCGGCGTTCGCGTTAGGGATTGTAATGGGTACCGGCCTGCGCGTAATGCCTGCAGGCGTATGAATGGAAAGCCCGGCCCGCAGGGAACGCCCATTTTAGTATCAAGTATCAAGTAGCAAGACTTTTTTTGGCTTGTCTGCGGGGATGGGGGCTTTTAGTATCAAGTAGTAAGTACCAGGTAGCAAGACTTTTTTGGTTTCCCCGGCGGGTTGGGGGCTTTTAAATTGGCGACACGCAGCACATGATACGCAACAGAATTATATTATATTTGGCGTCTGAACCAAGTCGCACTATGTATTTGAAGCCTTTTTGCCTTATCCTGTTAATAGCTTTCCCGCTGGCTATTTTTGCACAATCAAACTATCATGCGGGTTATATTTTAAAAAATAACGGCGATACCGTAAAAGGGTATATTAATTACCGCGACTGGCAGCAATCGCCCACACTTGTCGACTTTAAGGTTGAGAAAACCGGTAACCAGGTACAGCAATTTGATGCCACTGCCATTAAAGGGTTTGGGATAAGCGGCGCGGAGGCCTACCTTACCTACACCGGCCCGGTAAGTATGGATAAAACCAGTTTTCCCGATTTGCCCGATGGTTTTGATACCACCCAAACTGTAGCTTCGATATTTTTAAAGCGCCTGGCAACGGGCGAACATTTAACGCTTTTTAAACACCGCGATGATATTAAAACCCGCTTTTATATTGTCGAAACAGCCGGAGAGCCTGCCGAGCTGAGGTACCACGTTTACTTTAACCCCGGCAGGCAGATTGTAACATCGGACGTGTACAAGGGGCAGTTTTTATGGTACATTAATAAATATGCCCCCGCAAACGGCAAGCTGATTGCCCGGGCCCAGCGTGCAGCCTATGACGATGCAGACCTGGAAGGTTTGGTGAATCAGTTGAACGCCAACCAGGCCGTTGCCGGTAACAAGCAATCAAATACCAGATTATTTGTTGGCATAGCGCTGGTGAGTACCACGACTAAGGTAAGCGACGTTCATGATTTTACTACCCCTACGGTATCACACTACAGGGCCCTATCGCCAAAAATTAATTTCGGCATTGATATGTTTGGTAACCCCAATGTTCAGCAAGTGATATTCAGGGCCGAGTTGTCGTTCGGGTACATCAGACCGCAATTGCCGTACCCGGTAACCATAAATACGGTGACTACCAACGAGATTTATTCATTTAACCAGTACACTACTTCGCTTACGCCACAGGTAATATTTAACTTTTATAATAAGGACGATGTTAAGGTGTACCTGGACGGTGGGATAGGGCTTAATTATTCGTTATATTCCAACAATAAATTCAGCCTTGCCGATGTTAATGCCAATAACGGCACCACGGCTGTGCCGCGGCCATTTCCTCTTAATGCCTTATGGGTTAACTTCCCGGTACAGGCCGGGATAATGTTGAACCGGAAAGCGGAGGTTTCGTTCAGTTTTGCACCCTATGCCTATTTCACAAATGGTGCAAATTTTTACGCAGGCAACAAACCCATGAGCCTGGGGGTAAAATGGCTGTTCGGCAGGCAATAATTTTTGCAGCCAGGCACCAATATACTTCGGACAAAATAATCTTCAAAAAAATACCCGGAGAACCCCTGCACAGCAGGCCGCATGACCACAAGCGGCCTGGCAGGTACACTACAACCAGTGCAGTCTGCCCGCAAACTATCACCCCGCGAACAGGGGTACGTACCAGTACTCTTGTTTGTACATCGACATGCAAATGCCTGTGGTTATAATAAATACCCTGATGGATTTTTCCACTCAATACCCGCCAAAAACAGCACAACCAGAAACTTTAGTACCAGTAAGGAGCACACCGGTAGCATTAAGGGTAACCAGCGGTAAGCTAACGGTGACAGATAAGGAGTTGACGAGGTGTTGGCAGGTATACCATATAACGCTGTGCTGTTTTTGAAAATCGATGGATTATAGTATGGTCAAGCCCGCGAATGGAGGGATTGAATAGCCTGTGAATTTTATATTCCCGGGGAACCCGAACAATTAAGCTACTGGCTATAAACAATATAAGTGTTCGCCCCCCGAACACCCGAACGGTCCCATCCCCAACCGAACACCAATGACTAATGACTAATGACTAATGACAGCGCAGCGAAATGACCAATGAACAAATAGGCCACAAAAAAGCCCTTGACTGTTTCCAGCAAGGGCTTGATTTAAGATTGGGCACCGACC
>Ga0307507_10011287_pt1 | contig 11318 bp, 13 predicted proteins | sample 7_EM_MG_FD_207223 | JGI IMG/M metagenome (GOLD analysis project Ga0307507, IMG submission 207223) | Populus trichocarpa ectomycorrhiza microbial communities from riparian zone in the Pacific Northwest, United States - 7_EM | ecosystem: Host-associated > Plants > Roots > Unclassified | place...
CAACATTTACAAGTATTAGCATTATTCGAATAAGATAACTAATGTAATCATGTTAACAATTTATAATCTGATTGGAACCTCCTTTGTGTGTGGTTTCCGATTGAATAATAAGAGTTTATACTATACTTGTTTGACATACCATTAATGGATCCTCTAACCTTGATATTTGTTTTTATTATTGTTTAATCCTTACATTAAACTTCTATCTCAAAGTTCTCATCAACTTCTTCTTTTTTATTATTATTATTATTAGTAGTAGTAGTAGTAGTAGTAGTAGTAGTACTACTACTACTACTACTATTAGTATTATTACTATTATTATTGTTGTTGTTGTTGTTGTTGTTTATAATTTATACAATTAACCTCCCTGTGGTTCGACCTCGGTCTTGCTGGGTTATTTATTACTTCGACACTCCTGCACTTAGGAGAAGACATCAATCTTTTGATCGTGTCAATGGTCTTAGAAGAGTCACATGATATTAGTCCTCCTAAACTATCTAATTTCTTACCCCACGTGCTTGGTGTCCAGCACATCATAAGCTTAGAACAACATGTTGAGCTCTCTGACCCCTTACCTCATGCACGTGATAAGGAAGATGAAGATAATCCTAGTTTACTTGATTGTTTCCATACCATATCTGCACATATTTCAAACAATGTTTGTCTCATTCCACACCCTCGATCATTTAATGTTCATAGTTATAAACCTAAGAAGCCTATAAAACACATTTCCATATCTTCTCATGATAGGATGTCTAAGTCAACTGAGTCGTTACCATGTGGAGTTCATAATTTGCATTTTGAGTTCATGAAACAAATTCAAGCAAGTAATGAACAATACAAATGTCAAGCTGATTCACTTAAGTATCATGATGCATTTAATGTTGGAGATTATTTCATGATACAGATTAAACCTGAATGGTGCCCTTTGAAAACTGATCATAAATTGCAAGTAGTGCTAGACCATTCAAAGTGTTGCAGATGATTGAATCAAATAATTATGTCATTAAATTGCCATTAAACTTTGATATTAGCTCTACTTTTAACATGAAGGACCTCATTATTTATAAAATACAACCTATCCTTAATGCTCCTTTTGATACCCTACCTCATTATCCATATCTTTGGCACAAAAGGAACATATTAATGCTACTTTGAATGCACAAGTTGTTTTTACTAGGGATGATGAACTTCAGCAAATCCCAGTATATGGGATCGACGACCAGATTCAGACTATACTTGGATTATCAAAGAGACATCACAACAACTTGATCCTTATCTTTGAGAGCATTATTGGAGCTGCCTTGACCTATACTCGACGAGGTTGAGTTCTTCCAACCCCGGGAGAATTGATGGGGACATCGAACCAAAAACATTGTTTACGCACGCATATGATCATATACGATGGAGGATAGCCCAAACCATTGAGAAATTGAACTTTAGCTTATGGTTTTTGGTTTAATTTATATGAACTTTTAGTTAAGGTTTATTAATTTAGTTTTATTTGTTGGGTTTGATTTAATTATTGTTGGGTATTTTATTTAGTGGGCCATAAGCTCAAACACTTGCTCTAGTTAGGGTTTTAGTATTTATATCCTATTTTTCTAAATGTTTGACAGTTTTGATGATTAATAAAAAATTTGCAGACTTTGCATATCTCCAATCTCCATTATTCTCTTTCTTCGCTTTCACTTCTCAACTTTTTCTCTAAAAGCTTCTTTCTTTTCTTGCTTTAATTCTTATTATTTATTGTCCCGCATCACTGACAAATCTTAATTATATTCAATTATAAATTAGACTTGTAAAATATTGGTGTCAGCAGTAAAATAATAAAAATGGTTACTCAAACTCTCATTCTTTAGAAGAAATCATCATCCTCCACTTCTCAAGCTTTATGTATAGCAACCTCCATGCATGACTTGGTTGCTCAAATATATGTTTGTTTCATGCTTTTTTAAAGTAGCCTGGTCAAAATAGCAGTAAATTAAGTAGAAATTAACGTTATAATTATCCATGTCTTGTTACCTAAATCAAGATTGCATTGTGTGTGTGTGTGTGTGTCTATATATATTTATATATAATAGCCAAAAGAAAAGCAAAATTAATGTCCCTTGGTTGTATTTTAGGCGTCAACAAGGGCATGCCATATATATATATATATACAAGGGACCAGGGCCAAAAAGCTTGTCTCTTGGTCACGATGGCCTGCTGGTTGATAATTAGTTATATATCTACGATCAAGAGTAACTGGTACTGTGGTGGCTATTAAACGCAGCTCATATTCTTTTAATGGATACTTTGTATTACGCAAGTAAATATCAATCGAAGCCGCGATGAGTGAATTAATTTGCATGGAAATTATTATTAAGGATCACTCCACCGATCCTGCCTCAGATCACTCCACAGTCTCTGCCTCAAATCAAATCACAGAAGACTAGCCCAGAATCAAGGCTCACAATGGTTACAATCTTCACAGCCACAATTATAGCTAGCCTTCCTAAAACAACTTGTCTAATTCTATGTATATATACAGCTCTCAATTACTTGTAATTGTGTAGAAATATAATACACTTATTTCATCAATACACTGTCCTAATTCAAAACTTCAACATGGTATCCGGAGCGTCACCCTCTAACGAGAACCCGATCCTTACTACCCACCACCCCGTTTCCACACCAACATCTCCAATTGAGACTCTCTTGATTGCTTTCAATATCTCTACCCAGATCAATGAAAAGCTCACTCCTTCCACCTTTCCCCAATGGCACGCACAGTTTGAGGCTTTACTTATTGGCTACGATCTCCTTGATTTCGTTACTGGTGATCATCCATGCCCCTCGGCAAACAACACCTCTACATTCTCTTCTCACAAATCTCATTGGATCCGGCAGGATAAACTCATCCTTAGTGCCATTTTGGCTTTTACCACCCCCACAATAACCCCCTTCATCTCAACTGCCAAAATATCACAAGAGGCATGGCACAAACTGCATACTATGTATGCCAGCAAATCGCGCACCAGAGCTCTTCAGCTCAAAGAGGAGCTTACGCTGATTAAACGGGAAAATAAAACAGTTCAGGAATACCTTCATATTGTTAAGACTCTTGCAGATGAGATTACCCTAATTGATCATCCCATTTCTGCTGATGATCTCACTCTCTACGTCCTCAATGGCTTGGGACCTGATTTCCGTGAGATTGCTGCCCCGATCCGTGCTCGTGAGAAATCTCTCACTTTTGAGGAGCTTCACGATTTGCTTGTCAGCCATGAGGCGTATCTCCGTCGTCTTGAAACTGCAGCTCAACACCTGGTGGCAACGGCTAATTTTTCTAGTCGCTCTGGTGGGCATCGGCAGAGTATGGCTCCCTCATATGGTCACAATGGCTCTCGTGGATTCACCAAATATACTGGCCCTAGGACTCCAAATGTGCCACCAAACAGAAAGCCACCCTCTAATGGTTGGAAGTTTATGGGTCCATGATGTTATCAGCCCAAATGTCAGCTCTGTGACCAGCTTGGCCATGTCGCCAAACAATGTCCGAAAGTCTATTTTTCGGAGCCCACTGCCAACTATGTCTCTACCTCTCATCCAAAGGACAACAAATGGTTAATTGATTCCGCTGCTTCTCCCAATATTACAGGTGATTTGTCAAAATTGTCAGTCCACTCGGAATATGATGGCACTGATGAAGTTGTTATCGGTGATGGTTCAGGTTTGCGTGTCTCACACATTGGCTCTTTGGTTTTTCATTCCCCCACTCGTACTTTTCACTTAAAAGATACACTTTGTCTTCCCAGCACTCAGAAGAATTTAATTTCTGTCCAGCACTTTACTACCCAAAATAATGTTTTTGTTGAATTTCACCCCCTTTACTTTCTTGTCAAGGATCAGATCACGGGGGCGATACTTCTCAAAGGTGTATGTGAAAACGGTGTGTACCCATTTCCGGACTCACTAGTGGACTCTTCCTCTAAAATTCTGGCAAATGTGCATGAGCGGACGACAATTGATGGGTGGCACAAGCGACTTGGACATCCCTCCCATAAAACTGTAACCTCTCTTGTTCGTTCTTTCTCTCTTCCAATAAAAAAAGACACTCAAGGGTCTACACTTTGTACTTCCTGTTCTATCAATAAAGCCCATCAACAACCGTTTCATTCCACAAGTCTACAAAGTCATGCACCTCTTGATCTTATTTACACAGATGTTTGGGGCCCCTCCCATACTATTGGTCTTGATGGGTCACGCTACTACTTAATTCTGGTTGATCACTTTACCAAATATATGTGGTTTTGTCCCATGGTTGCCAAGTCCAGTGTTAGTACCATCTTTCCTCAATTTAAACACCTTGTTGAAACAAAGTTCCAAGGCAAAATAAAATCTGTTTACTCGGACAATGGTGGTGAGTTTGTGGCCCTTAAAAATTATTTTTCCATCCATGGAATCAGCCACTACACCACTGCTCCTCACACCCCCAACAAAATGGGGTTGCCGAGCGACGTCACCGTCATATAGTTGAAACAGGACTCACACTTCTCAAAGATGTTGACTTGCCACTCTCATATTGGCCTTACGCCTTTCAAACCACAGTTTATCTCATAAATCGTCAATTAACCACCCTTTTACATCATAAACCTCCTTTTGAAAGTCTGTTTAACCAATCACCAAATTATCTCAAATTAAAAAAAATTGGTTGTTTGTGTTTTCCCCTAACCCGACCCTACAATACTCATAAACTCCAACCCAAAGCATGTCCATGTGTTTTCTTGGGCTACTCCCAAACCCAAAGTGCATATCGGTGCATGGACTTACAAACCAAGAGGATTTATCTTTCACGGCATGTCCTTTTCCATGAAACCCAAACGGCCATCTCCTTCTTCCCTGCAGCCACGCCTGTTCATTCATCTGCCTTATTGCCACGCCCCATCGTGTCGCCTCTCATGCCACAACCACCACCAGTGCGAATGGACGGTACACCTGCTTCCTCATCACCTTCAGGTATTTCCCCTAATTTCTCCTCCTCTAGTTTACCTAATTTTCAGAACTCCTCCCTCGTCACCTATTCCCCTGTACTGTCCCCTGTTCTCTCCCAGCCTCAAACATCACTCAATCAATCCCCTTCTCTCCCTGCACCCATAGCTCATCAATCCACCGACAATACATCTCACACCCACTCCATGATCACACGATCTATGAACAACATCTATAAGCCCAAGCAACTCCATTCTGTTTCCAAACACCCAATTCCACCTGCCATTGAACCCACTTGTGTGAGTCAAGCAATCCGTGACCCAAAATGGCGCAGTGCCATGTCTAATGAGTTAACAGCTCTCATGCGCCATCATACGTGGGACTTGGTTCCACCACCCACTCACTGTAACCCCGTGGGTTGCAAATGGGTTTTTAGGGTCAAAAGCAAACCGGATGGGTCTGTTGATAGATTCAAAGCACGCCTTGTTGCTAAGGGCTTTCATCATGGGACTTGGTTCCACCACCCACTCACTGTAAGCCCGTGGGTTGCAAATGGGTTTTTAGGGTCAAACGCAAACCGGATGGGTCTGTTGATAGATTCAAAGCACGCCTTGTTGCTAAGGGCTTTCATCAACGCCCCGGGTTGGATTACAAGGAGACTTTCAGTCCGGTTGTAAAACCAGCCACCATACATACTGTTCTTATAGTTTCTGTGATGCAAGGGTGGTCCCTGCGTCAACTGGATGTTAACAATGCGTTTTTACATGGGAAATTGCATGAAGTTGTTTATATGCTTCAACCTCCTGGTTTTAAAGATTGTTCAAAACCTAATCATGTTTGCAGGTTACATAAGACCATCTATGGTCTGAAGCAAGCACCCCGAGAATGGTATTCTGCTCTAAAGATAAAAATTCTAGCACTCGGGTTTACAAATTCAAAAGCTGATAGCTCTTTGTTCATCTACAATACTGCCTCTGTTTTATGTTTCCTGTTGGTGTATGTAGTTGATCTGATAATCACTGGCAGTGACAGTGTGTTTGTGAGTTCCATCATTGATCAAATACATGGGATCCCTTCATTTTTTCCTCGGCATGGAAGTCATTCCAACCACGGCTGGACTTTTCTTGTCTCAGCACAAATACATACATGACATTCTCAGCAACACAAATATGCTTGGTGCCAAAGAGGTGTCCACTCCCTTGTCCACCACAGTAGCTCTTCAACTTATTGATGGCACCTCCTCTGTGGACAACACTGAATTCAGACGTGTCCTTGGTGGCCTTCAGTATCTCTCTCTTACACGCCCTGACATATCATTTGCGGTCAACAAACTATCACAATTCATGCATAAACCTTCTACTACACACTGGACAGCGACAAAACGACTTCTCCGCTATTTGAAGCATACCATTTACCATGGTATCCACATTAGAAAAAATTCTCGCTTGAACCTCATGACCTACACGAATGCTGATTGGGCCGGCAACTATGATGATCGCAGCTCAACATCTGCCTATATTTGCTTCCTTGGCTCCAATCCGATATCCTGGAGCTCCAAAAAACAGCGGGCTGTTGCACGCTCATCCACAGAAGCGGAATATCGAGCCCTTGCAAATGCAGCCTCTGAAACCATCTGGTTATTGTCCCTATTTCAGGAACTTGGACTCAATCTTACTTCGCCACCAACATTGCTTTGTGACAACCTGGGTGCTACTCAACTAAGTCTCAATCCCATCCAACACTCTTGGATGAAGCACATTCAAATTGACCTGCATTTTGTTCGGGATATGGCTCAGAAAGGACTGCTCAATATTCATTATGTCCACAGCCACGATCAGCTTGCTGATCTCCTCACCAAGCCCTTGTCTGCTCAACGAACTGAGCTCCTACGAACCAAGATTGGTCTTGCTGATGGTAGCCCTATCTTGCGGGGGCGTATTAAGGATCACTCCACCGATCTTGCCTCAGATCACTCCACAGTCTCTGCCTCAAATCAAATCACAGAAGACTAGCCCAGAATCAAGGCTCACAACGGTTACAATCTTCACAGCCACAATTATAGCTAGCCTTCCTAAAACAACTTGTCTAATTCTATGTATATATACAGCTCTCAATTACTTGTAATTGTGTGGAAATATAATACACTTATTTCATCAATACACTGTCCTAATTCAAAACTTCAACAATTATGAACCAAATTCATTTCATGGCGGGTGTGTCATTTCGTGTCTTCCGCACACACTTGACGAGCTCCAAATTCAATAGCCAATGATGGTTAATGACAGGTTTCAGAGGAAGACATGGCTACTATTCTTATCTGACTAACTACAAGCAATTTGGTTTTTAATGCAGTTAAATTAGATTAAAATTACAAATAATTTAATTTTCAATGATGCTAAACTAGTTTTACACATGTTTTTCTTTAACAGTACTCTATTAATTACTTGCTTGGTTAAAAAATTATGAAAACTATTTCTCTTACACGGATAATAAACATCATATATCAATTGCATATGAAGCTGTAAGAACAAAGACAATAAAAATAACAATGAATTTTTTTTTATATTCATTGACAATAAAAAATATTGTCACAAAACACACTAATTATCAAGAACATAAAGTGGTTAACAAAAACAAGGTATACATTTTTTTTATATGAAAATGCTCATAAAAAATTATACACTAAATACAACATGCCAAAAATTAAAATCACATGAAAAATAAAGCATAGTACACTCAAAGTTTACAAAATTGCAAAGAAATATTCACAATTTAAACTTACAAACTTGTCATTTATTTTTAAACAAATCAACATGTTCATAATTGTTTTTTTTAAAAAAAAAACATAGCCAACACAACAAAACCACAATCAAATTAATGGCGGTGCTTATTTATTATTCCATTTCTTTCATATAATGCTTGTAACAAAATTATTTTCAAAATCAATCCAATTTTCATTATTCATTATCTCAAAATTTCACAATCATTCATACATAATCAATTCTATTCTTAAAATGCACAACTCAATTGTTAAATTCACAAAGTTTGTTAGAGAATAATATAAATCATATCCTGGGACCTCACCTAACAGCTTAAGTTATTGGGTTGAGTTGGTTCTTTGACATGGTATCAGAACCTTGATGACCAAGCGGTCACGAGTTCAAATCTCACCATTCCTATTTATTTTGATAAAAATTAAGCACAAGGTAATGTGGGTCTGTGCAAGTTTCAAGCCCAAAGGGCTTTCACTTGAGGGGGTGTGTTAGAGAATAATATAAATCATATCCTAGGACCTCACCTAACAGCTTAAGCTATTGGGTTGAGTTGGTTCTTTGACAAGTTGAGAATAATTAGGAGGCTTAACCTAATGGTTAGCCAATCCTTTCTATATATATGTGTAGGGCAATATACAATAGCAATGGTGGAGGTTACCACACAAGAGTATGTAGACAATATTTCCTATACAATATTTTCTATATAAGTACATTCTATAATATGCCCCCTCAAGCTGAGGGTGGAGGATCAACCCAAAGCTTGAAACGAAAAGCAGTAAAGGAAGAAGTAGGAAGTGGCTTAGTGAAGACATCAGCAAGTTGATCCCGAGAGGAAATAAAACGAATCTGAATTTCCTTCTTGGCAACTCTATCTCTGACAAAATGATAATCGACCTCAACATGTTTTGTGCGGGCATGAAAGACAAGATTCGCAGACAAATAGGTGGCACCAAGATTGTCACACCAGATGATAGGAGCTGAAGCAGACAGAATCTGGAGATCTGTTAATAAGTACTGAAGCCAGATAACCTCAGCAGTTCCATCGGCTAAGGCTTTGTACTTAGCTTCAGTAGAAGAGCGAGAAACTGTGCGTTGCTTACCAGATTTCCACGAAATCGGCGTCTGACCAAAGAACACAAGGTAACCACTCGTAGATTTTCTATCCTCAACACAGCCTGCCCAATCTGCATCTGTAAAACCATGTAAGGCAAAAAAGGAACTGCGAGTAATATGCAAGCCATGGGATGTCGTACCCCGAAGATAACGCAGGATGCATTTCACGATAACCTAATGAGAATCTATAGGAGCATGCATAAACTGACAGACTTTGTTAACAGCAAAACAAATATCTGGGCGTGTAAAAGTGAGATATTGAAGAGCACCCACAATTTGATGAAAGCGTGTAGCATTAGAAAATAATGGATTGGGCAGAATGGTAGCTTTGGATGTAGAGATACGAGTATCAACAGGTTTGCAAGATAACATACTAGTCCGAGTGAGGATATCAAGTGTATATTTATGCTGGCGGAGCATAAGACCCATACTAGTAGACTAAACCTCAATACCCAAAAAATAATGAACAAAACCCAAATCGCGAAGCTTAAATTCTAAGCTCAGTAGCTGAATGAGGCGGTGGAGCAAAAGAGAGTTGTTGCCCGTAAGCAGAATATCATCAACTTAGACCAGAAGATAACAAATATCAGCACCAACAGAGAAGATAAACAATGAGGTATTCACCTTAGATGCACAGAAACCAATATATAACAGAAAATCATTTAGACAAGTGTACCAAGCCCGCGGAGCCTGTTTTAAACCATATATAAATTTATGTAAGCGACACACATGAGAGGGGAGAGTAGAATCAACAAAACCTGGAGGTTGTTTCATGTAGACCTCCTCATCAAGAACACCATTAAGGAAGGCATTATGGATATCAAGCTGATGAATTTTCCAACCACACGAAACGACAATGGAGAAGACTAATCTGACGGTCGCCTGTTTGATGACAGGACAAAAGGTTTCAGAGTAATCAATACCTTCTTGCTGAGTGAAACCCCTAGCAACTAGACACGCTTTATACCTCTCGATGCTACCATCAGATCTGCGTTTAATCTTATACACCCATCGACTACCAACAACATTCATGGAGGTCTTAAACGGTACTAAGGTCCAAGTTCTGTTTGCGCGTAAGGCCTGAATTTCCTCATGCATAGCACTATGCCATGCCTCATATTTGTTATCATCATTAAAAACAAGTGGCTCATGAGAGGGAGGAGAAACTACCCGGCTGAAGGAGGCAGCAGAGCTTGAGGTAATGGCAGTGGACAGCGCTGTCTTGGGCTGTCTTGGACGGAGGACCATGGGATGTTGACGAGCTGCTGGACATGGAGAAGTGTGACCTGTAACTGGAAGGTGCTGAAGAGGATATGAAGAGAGGTCTACACAAAACTGCAGACCAGCTGGAGATGCAATGGATGGACTGGTCGGTATTGCAGAAGATGGGGAGGCTACGGCAGAGCTTAGATGTTCTGCAGCAGAACCTGGCTGCTTTGCTGCAACAGACCGAAGAACATGTGCATCTGATGATGGAGAACCTGTTCCTGCATAATAATCATTGGAAAGACAAACATATATATGGTGACAGTATGGCAGTGTGGGATGGGGATGAAGGGGTGGCAGAAGCTATGGTTAAAGGGATGGTCTGGTGGGGTGCGGCAGAGGGCAGATTTGGATTATGTGGAGGAGCAGTTTGGGGAGTAGTAGGCGGAAAACATGGAGGAGGGTTCAAGGATGGAAGATAGGTAGGTGGTGTGGGAGGTACCGATGAGGATGTTACCTGTTCAAACTTCTCAAAAGGAAAGACAGTTTCATGAAAACGAACATGACAGGAGACATAAATACGATGAGATTCTAAATCAAGACAACGATAACCAAGATGGGATGAGCTATAACCTAAAAAAACACAAGGAGAAGACCAGAAATCTAATTTATGAGCATGATATGGACGCGAAAAGGGGAAACAAAGACACCCAAAAGTACGTAGAAAGTTATAATCAGGAGTGCGACGAAACAGACACTTAAATGGAGATTTATTTTGGAGAACAAGTGTAGGCATGATATTAATAAGGTATACCGATGATTCAAAAGAAATTGCAATGGTGCACTACACTGGCCTTAAAGTGTGAGGCTAGTTTCGACAATATGTCGATGACGACGTTCAACAGTGTCACTTTGTTCATGAGTATGAGGACAAATTAACCGATGATGAATACTAATGGTCTGAAAAAATTTATTTAATTTACAATATTCACCACCCCAATTAGTTTGAACATATTTAATTTTAATAGAAAACTGACACTCAATAAGTGTTTGAAAACGTTGAAAAGTGGAAAAGACATCAGATTTTGCAACAAGCTGATAATACCATATATATTTGGTATGCGCATCGACAAAAATAACAAAATAGTGGAAGTCATCAGAAGAAAACATAGGGGTAGGACCCCAAACATCACTAAAAATTAATTCGAGTGGGGCAGAAGTTCTGTGACCCGTAGGTCGTAATGACAAACG
>Ga0307507_10011288_pt1 | contig 11317 bp, 9 predicted proteins | sample 7_EM_MG_FD_207223 | JGI IMG/M metagenome (GOLD analysis project Ga0307507, IMG submission 207223) | Populus trichocarpa ectomycorrhiza microbial communities from riparian zone in the Pacific Northwest, United States - 7_EM | ecosystem: Host-associated > Plants > Roots > Unclassified | place...
ACTTTGCCAAAAATGCTCTCACCCCCCAATGATACACCTGTATTTTGTAAATTTCTACACAACAACACAAAAGAAGCTTCTGAAATTTGGAGGGATGGATCACACTGATTAAGAGAGAGTTACTATGTAGTTTTTATGGGGAAGGCATACTGCTCAGAATTGAGGTTTGAATTTAATGATTTCACTGTATCATTGAGAGGTGGATGACTGTATAGAAATTTGAAAGCTGAGTTCAAAAGTCAAGATGCACTTGCCACCACAAGGCAGTGCATGCCCACTGCTGCTGCCAACTTATTCATTGGTATGTGCACTTTAATATCTTTCTTTTCCATTCTTTCTCTGTTCTCCATTCTTTCTTAGTAGTATGGACAATCTTTCTGTGATATGTATGTTTTCTCTTCATTCTCAGTCTCTACTTGAGCATATGACTTCCAGTTCATTATCCATCTTGTATGATATATTCCACTTGTAGCCACAAGTGGTACATTCTATGCAGCTGGATTTAATATGTACTTAAATGCATTAGCTTTTTGCCTAGCTTTTCAATACAGTTAATTTCTCTTCATATTCTTTGACACAGCATGCAACAAGAAGTAGACAACATTAGTGATGGACTCCCTCCATTCAACAAGGACAAATGGATTGGAAAGTAAGACAGTGTTACAGGCCTTGAAAGCTTTCAAGCAAAAGGCAACTGTGGAAGATGAAGAATAGGTTGACTTGTTTATCCTCAAATTTCATAATGCATATACTACATTCACTCCTGTATATTTTACTTTTTCCTACCATACAGACCTCCAGAGAATACTGAGGAGGGGTAGGGAGGGGCCAGTGAGCCAAAATTCACTCTTTTCATGCCAATTTTTGAAAAATAGTGATTTTTATAGGCCTGGTCTGGATCTGGATAGAAATTGACCTTATTGAAGGCTGGATCCGATATCCGGATAGTAATTTGGCAAAACCATCCAGATAAAAATCGGCCGGTTTGGGGCATTTTGGGATCAGGCATCTGAGGGTACTTTCAGGGGTCCTGGCTGCTGCAGAAAATTTCTGAATTCGAAAGTGCAGCTATGGGTGCAGTGGGAACTTCCACCCTGCATGTCATGGGACTTATGGTTCTGCAAATCCCCCACCACAACATACTGTCCTCACCATTCTACCTCTTCATGAAGCCTCACACCTAACAAAGCCCTCACAAAAATCATCACCAATTAAAGTACAACTAATGTTACATGTGTTTATCATCAGTCCTGGCAGACCTGCCTTCTGGATCTTTGCCACCACCCACACTGACAGCAGGGTGGGAGATGCCAATGACTGTTGACAGAGACTGAGGGAAAACTGAGGGTGCTGCGAGAGCCACTGGTGTCACGCTCGAGTAAGGGGAAACTGGTCAGCCACATGATAGTAAGTAGTGTGTATAATGCAGTACTCCATCCTCCCTATCTTCCTGTTCCTTGACCAACATGTGTAGTTACTTACTATGCTTTGTTTATAATTGAAATCTGTGAAATCTGTGATTTCCAGCTGAGTGAGCAAGGTAAACACATTGTGCATGTATCTTGGACTTGTGTTGATGCATCTCAATTGTTTGGCAAACAAACATGTGACCTGGATTGCTGCACAGATCTGCCACACAATGATCGCTGCACTTTCAAATTCAGAGATGTCCTTGGCTGCCGGAAAAGGTCATCAGGGAGCTCGGACATCATTGATTAACCCTAACATTGGGTCCCAAACCCAAACTATGTAATCAAGGAACCAGGTGCGTCACATTTCAGTCATGAACATCATTGTGGGAAAAAAGCCCTTGTCTGGAAAATCTACAGCTATGAGCACATTATCTATACCTAATCCAAGTATGGCTAGTACACCTTGAGAATGGACTGTCCAGGAGATCCACAACCTTACATATATAATTTTGAACTTGACACGACATCAGTGAAATGTACACATTGGAGACTGGGGATGACAAGTATATTATCATGGCCTACTGTGGCACAGTTCTGTACCTTTCATCCTATGTGTTCTGTAGCCTCTCCTCTACTGCCAGACATAGTATTTTTGGTTCATTGACTTCAAGGCCAGAGAACCTTCGAGCCACAAGTCCAAACTGGCCTGTATGAGGATCTGTCACGCAGGCCCAGAAAGGCCTTGGGTAACATTAGGGTTAATCAATGATGTCTGAGCTCCCTGATGACTTTTTCTGGCAGCTGCTCTCTCGCAAGTTTGAGTTCTTAGGTTTGTTTATTTGGTCTTTCCCATCAGATTATATAACACTCACAAATATAGTTCTCCTCCTATGTAGTATGAAAACCTCATGAGATGAGCAGCTGCTTTTAGGAGCCTGGTCACCGTCATGACTTTAGTGACTAGTCACTAGCTTCAGTTTTCATAAGCTGATGGTCAAATTGTAAGCAGTGACCCCAGAAACCCCAAGCTTCCAAATCAATACAGCCAATTTTGGACCCTTGCCCATGAAATGTGGTTGTTGTTCCAGAGTCATGCAGGCAGCAAGATATGGAGTGCATGGTTAACTCTTTCACCTATGTACTATCCATGTTGCTAATCTTACTTACAAAGAACTCATACAATGCAGACTCTGGTTGACATGACAATGCCACACTGTTATTGTTCAATGTTGGATCAAATTGTCACCACTCAGTGAGTAATGGCAGTGTTTGCTCTTCCTTGGAGAGAAAAATTCTTGTAGGGATGTGTCAACATTTGATTTCTTGGGCCATAGCCTCTATCCAATTCATCCACTCAACCACAAACACAAAACAAGCCTTTGTCGCCGCCTACCACTTTCAATGCCATTGCAGGACCATCTTCCCCTTCAACCTCTGTTCCATCTAAGCCTGCACCCCTCACCCAGCATATTACTGCTGTAGAAGGCATCATACCCACCCTTCAGAATATTGTTGCAATGGTGAATTTGGCTGTTGCCTCAATCTGAAGACCATTGCACCCCATGCTTGTAATGCCAAATACAATCCAAAGATTGGTATTGACCAACCTTTGATGCATACAACATTGAACTATCTGTCTTGTTTGTGTTTTTAGTGTTTTTCAGCTGTTATCATGCCTAATCATGGCACCAGGTCATGGTGCACATCTCTTACTCATTCATTATCAATTTCTCTTGTGATTTAGAGTCTGGACAGGTGAAATGTCATGCAGTATGACTGCCAACTCCATCTGGCATCACTTAGATCATCAAACAACTCTTTTCCATTTGCTATCAATCTCCCCTGGCTCAAGACTCTGAGTTGCACTTTGGAAACCTCCCTGGCTTTGGGTGTGGAATGACAATGCTGAATTGTTCCTGATGACATTGAACTCCTGCCTTGGAGATACAGTTGCCTTTTTGTATGTGTCCTATTATAAGTATTGGATATCAATTGCCAATGATGATATTGATGGTGTTGGCAGGATGCAGTTGATTGTTCTGTGTGAAATTACAATGCTGGCCTTTACCAGCTGACAGACAAGCCTGACTGTGACAAAAAGGTGAGTGGTCTGCATATCTCACATACTGTCAACTAAGTTGTGTGATGCTACATAGGGTTTCAAGTCTACCATTGCTGCAAAATGGAAGGAGGAGGCACTATCACAAGTTCAACCTGCCCCTTCCAACACATTGGTACCACCCAGTGCCAGTGAAGGAGCTTCTGAGAACATCAATATGACAGAGAAGATGGTGGATTGGTGTATTGTGGAATTGCAATTCAAAGTGAAAGCATTCCAATCTTGTGCCAGCTGGAGATAGTGATGAGCAACAGTGTGTGTATGCACAATTTCACATAGTGGTGAGTGTGTTGATGACAGAGGATTGCTTAGAGCAAAGAGGTCTGCTTGCTGTGGGGAAAAAACCTCAGAAAAATAGTGTAGAAATCTTCAAAAAAAGGTGAGTGTCAGTACAGATATTCAAATATAAAAAATGCAAGCAAGGACTAACCTTTGTTGAAAAGAAATGTGCAGCACCTCCCACGACAACCTGAGATCTTTGAAATAAGTGAGGCTGAGTACATATACTCAAATTTCAAGAATACAAACAGCAGCTAACCTGTGTTGAAAAGACATGCAGTGCTTGAGGTCATGCACACCTCTCGAAATGACTGGAAACAATGATGCAACACATTGAACTGTTTGTCTTGTTTGCATTTTTAGTCTTTGGCAGCCATTATCATGTGCATTCATGACACCAGGTTTCATGGTTGTGCTCTGGACAGTGGACGGTGGGAAGGAAGGAGCTGGGGATGCATTGTAAGTGATTCTGGTCCAAAGTGGGGCATATAGGATGTTGAAAGATATGGACTCTAGATCAAATGGATAGGTGCCTTAACATCAGTGAGTATCTGTGTGTCATGTTCCCCAGTCTAATAGAGCAACATGAGGCCAAAACCTTTCACCTGAACGACAGTACCTTGCTTTGGGATGGGGAGTGACAATGTGTCTTCTGATCAACTTCCAATGCCATGGCACCCACAAAATAACTTCTGGTTACTGATACCTTGCAGAAATTATGTTCTATGTAATGTAATACAATACAACATATGGTGATCTGAAAATGCCCTGGACCTCTGCATCATGCTGAAGCTTGGTATTGTGTTGTGGAAAACTATATTTAGGGTCCAATATTTTGACATTTTGATGTAGGTGCACAGAGTTTCTGGGGTCACTGCTTACAAATCAGATCATAGCTTACAAAAACAAAGCTGGTGGAAGACTGTTTCTGTAAGTCATGACTATTCATTGACATTGATTTTTTATTGACTTACATGTGATCAATGACTTTGAGGGAAGGGTGATGAACTGGTAAGGGTCTGATGGCAAGGGTCTGCCTGACTTAGATAGTGGAGATTATGAACAACATACTAGCAATTTGCATGTGTGTTTGCATATGCACCCTGTAAAGTATATATGATCAATCTAACATTTATCCAGAGTGCCTGGAGTGATCAGAGCAGGGCCAGAGTAAGGGGTTGACACAGAGTAGCCTGAGCAGGAAAAGAAATAAAAGGACAGGAATGTGTGCTTGCATCCTCAAATTGAACAATTGACTCTGTACACTGTTCTACAATTTTTCAGTAAATTGTGAGCCTGTCATGAACCATCCATCTTGTGCCCCCATGTGACAGGAGCCTTCAATCCCAACATGTGCAAATAACCCTTTGCCAACCCCTTTGCCAACCCTGTATTCCAATATCTTATGCAGAGCACAGCAACACCTCATCAAGTCCAACCATCACCTTGACATTGCCTCCAATAAAACCAACACCACATGCAACCCATGCCAGCCTTGTACTCCAGTGTCCAATGCCAGCACAACAACCCCAAAGAATACAAGCACTTATTGTCCTCTACTCACCAAGACTCCTTTCCATTGCCCTGACATCACCTACTCACAATAACAACCAACTCCAACTCCAACTCCCTTCATCTCTTGTCTCCATCTCCATTGTACTCCATCCATGGACCTTGTTTCCCTTGTCTCTTACCTTGTACCATCATTACCCTTTCCCATTTTCCTTTTAGAGATTATATTCTTTATGAACCATATTAATATGTCTTGCATGTACCAGTATTCCTTATCATTGATATTAAAGTTGTTTCTGTCTCATTCTCTCATCTCTCTCATCTCAGTTATCCTCTCACATCTCTTGCTAACTTGCCGAACTTGAAACATGCTAAGTTCTTTAGCAACTACAACTATTGCTTACATCGAACTTAGCACTTAACACACATATCCTCAGCCAACTCCAATGCTGAGCCCACACTGCTGACCTACCTGACCTATGCCAGCTACCTAACCTATGCCAGCTACCTAACCTATGCCAGCTACCTAACCTACACTGGCTATCCTTCCCCAGTGCCTACACTGCCTACCCAAGGCTGAACCTATGCTGGCTACCTAACCTACACCAGCTATCCTTCCCCAGAGCATATGCCACTTATCCAAGGTTGAACCCACACCACCTACCTAACCTATGCCAGCTATCCTTCCCCATGCCTACGCTGCCTACCCAATGCCAGAGGCCCAAACCCTACACACTTCCCTTGGCATTAGCTCATCCAACACCAACTCTAACCAACTCCCTTATTAACCCATCCAGATGTATCTACCAGTGGTATCTATGCCAAATCTTGACCTCATCTTTATCTTCACTAAAGGGAATAGGACAGATCCTAACAGAGCCTCTGAATTTATGAATGTAAAAATCTACTGATTTTTTGAGGAAGAAATTATGACAATTTCTGATGTTGTATACCAACATCAGGAGATCCTGCATTATCTTGATGATGTCACCAAACAGGATCTCATGGAAGCTTGGAAATTAAATTTTGATGCTACATTTGCAAGCAACATGGTGCAGTTGGAATGTGAATGAGAATGTGTTCCCCTGAGTTCTGAATAGGTGAAAGAGATTGTCAATGAAGTTTCTTTGGTCGTACAAGTATGCTTGATAATTCTATATAATTGAAAGTTGCTAATACTGTCATCACACTGTCTGGAAATGTCTTATCCAAGGAAATCATGTCACAGAGCACCATCATATCCCAATCACATGCCATTTGTCAGCTGCACTTGGATTACAAAAAAGAAAGACCACCCCCCCAAGAATAATGACAACTCTGATCTTGAGGACCTTCCTCCCCTTGTAGATTAAAATTTTCAAACATAGATTCCAGTCTTTTGTGTGTGTTGCAGTGACCATGCTGCACAAAGTCTATTGCTTATCTAACATATCCTGCCTTATTTGAGGTCTTTATTGTCCCCCTGTAATTCCTGCCAAGCTTGGGTGGTTTTCAGAGGTAGAAGTTGGCAGGTGGGTCTCGCCTGAGCTCAGCAGGACTGAGACCAGCCCTGAGGGCTGAATTTCACCTCTGCCAAGGACTGGACCAGGACTGAGGGGTTTTTACTGTAAACTGCAAGAAAATCACATGAGATTGTACATGTAATCTCATGTGCGAGTTTAAACATCACACTAATGTCACAACTTGTGACATCACTACTTTCTTCAACCAACCACAACCACAACCCAACAACGCTGCCAACGGCAACCACAACATGATGCCCAATGCCAACAACAACCCATGAATGCCCTGTCACCACAACTGGCCAAAAAACAAAGTTGACTGCCCACAAACAAAGACAGCTGCCCACAAACGACAATGAACACCCACCAAAACTAACAACCACCCAGCTCATGAACAATGGCCAGGTCCCACAAATGGACATGGGCGGCGACTAGCCCAGGTGAGTAAACTCACCCCTCCTCACTAGTCAACTTGTTAATACAAAATCCAGGTGCCACGTCACAGTCTGTGACATGGCAACTAAACAACGAATGATGACATTGGTCATCATTTGTCTTTGCTGTTGTTTTAGCCACCACAGTGAGTACCCCCCATCTCACATTTGTCCCAACCCACTTCGCTGAGACCCAGGACAACGACGAACAGACACAGGTGACATCGAGCCTCAGTGAGCCACTGATGCAGTGCAACCACATGATGAGGACATGGCACGATGATGACCCAACAGCAAGGTGTAACAACAATGCAGGGTGATGAGGCAACAATAACACCTGACGATGATGTGACCAGGACACAGGGCGATGAGGGAACCACAACATGTGATGACCAGGAGATGATGACAACACACAAGGACTAGGCAATGCCAACACAGTACAACAACAGACAAGGACCCAGCCCCATCACCCATCAATGGCAACAAAGGCCTGGCACCACGAAGTCACCACTACCCACCAGTCTGTCTATCCCTCTACATCCCCCTTCCCTTTATCCACCTTCTCTTTAACATTCCCCCTACATCCCCCTTATCCCCTTCAACACCCCCTTCCCCTCAACATCCCCCTTCCCTCCTACATCCCCCTTCCCTTTAAATCTTTTGTAGTAAAATGTATCTTATGTAGTTTTCAATACACTTCAATTTCATATGTCCAGATTTGAATATCATAAGGAACTCATAGGCATAAGTATAAGCATAAGGTTTGAGTTGTTTGATAAATACAGGTCAAGTCACATGACCATCAATCCACACTTAAGGCATCTCATGACTTCTGAGCTTCTGCATAAATGTATATAGCTATAACTTCAAGATTTTTGCATGGACTGGCCTCTATGTATGCTTGTTTTAATTGCTTAATTTACATGAATGCAACCCACTTTACAGCATAAAAGAATTTGAAGTATTTCACAAACTGTAGCATAAACTATTTTGTCTGTATTAAGAGGTCTGAAATATATATTATTATCATGAGTTCTGATCTGTTTCATGTGATTCTGGGCTTGTTAAGAATGCACAAATTAGAGCTTTAAAACAGGTCTGAGAGCACATAATATTTCAATGTTTGAGGTGACCTCTGACAACATTTACTGTTTTTACTTAGATTCTTCACTAATAATTGGTAAATAGCTCTGCGAGTTTTGAAGTGAATACTACACACATGGACACATTGTAATCTTCTTAAAAGCCACTTGCCAGAACAATAGATATCACAAAGGTGTGAAACAAGAGGAAAATAGACCACTGGCCATTATTGGTTGACCTACAAAGTTGCACCCACAAAGAATGCCAGGTATCTCTTGCAGAACATATCCAATTTTTGTGATATCTATTGTTCTGGAAACCGACCTTTAAGCAAATTCCAACATGTCCATGTATGTAGTATTTGCTTCAAAACTTGCAGAGCTATTTACCAATTATTAGTGAAGAATCTGACTAAAAATAGTAAATGTTGTCAGAGGTCACCCTAAATGTTGAAATATTATGTGCTCTTAGACCTGTTTTAAAGCTCTAATTTGTGTGTTTCTAACAAGCCCAAAATCACATAAAACAGTTTAGTAATAGGAACAAGTTTTCAAACCTTGAGCAGCAGGAGCCAAACAACATATCATTGTTTGGCAACATCATCAATCACAAATATTATGAGTTTATTTTTGCCCTTCTGCCCACCTACTCTCCAGGGCCCTGATGTGGCTCATTATACTTCATCATAGGCTTGTTTGGTTGTCACTTTAGCCAAGTGGATGACTCCAGGAACAGAAGAAGTGTATATTAGTCCAAACTCTGTCTGAATCCTGCCAAATCCTGCCAAACTCTGCTCAAGTCCTGCCAAGCTCTTCCAAGCTCTGCCCAACTCTGCCAAGCTTGGCAGGACTGGCTACCAATATTAAAACTTTGGCTTGCAATCCTGCAGAGTCCTGAGGAGTCCTGCAGGAATTGGGGGGGGACTGAAAAGTACAGTGCACCTCTGGGATGTGCCCAAGTAAAAAAAAATATCCTTCAGAGGGGCCAGTGTTGAATAAAAGTAAATTCCCTACATACTTAACTGATCTCATAAAATATTTTTACCCAGTGAGAAAGTTGCAGCATGTCTCTTCCAGACTATTCTGTGTAACCTGGTGGAGATGGTGCCAGAGTTTGGGTGGAGTTTAGAATTTGTTGATGACTTGTTTACCAATCAACAAATGCTCAACAGCTCTTGCAGGAACCCAGAACTTGACATGGACCTCCATTGGGAGCTAATGCCAACACATTTTTTAATGTGTCTTCATGAGACTAACTGAGTTTCTGGGAACTTTCTGCCCATCCTTCTGCACTTTCAGACTTTCTAATCCACCCACCTTTGCACTTCAGCAGCAAAGTACAGCTTGGGAAATCATAAGCATTTTTACTCTCCACTGTATAGATGGAGCTATTCCTGACTTATATGGCTCAGTGCTACTCTTTTAATTCAACATATTGAGTTCACCACACTCTGTGAGTTTCTCTGTTATGATGAGGTCCTTCTGGTGACAAAAACTTTAGCAGTTGTCATAATCTCACATGTGGAGTTTTTAATCCAGCTCTCCTCATCATTTATATTTTATTCCAGTCATCATCCATTGGAGGACTTTACATTGAGCCACAGATTCATCAGGCTTAGTTAATTAACCAGCCAGACTCCACATGGAGTCCAGCCAGATATTCATTGGTATTATATAATAACAAAAAAAGTGCAATGGAAGTGAATCAAACACACAACCTTGGGAGAAGGGCCAAACTATCAAATACTAATGCTCAACCAGTTGCACTATGAAGGCTTTACTACAGTGTTGCATTTCATGCTACACATACCAATGGTGTGGCAGCTTTTGTAGAAAGGACGTCAGCAAACCACGACACTTGATTTGGTGTCAACAATCCATCACCTTTCTCTTGCCACCACCACCACATGCATGACAACCACCCTCACTGACCACGCACAACCCACACACTGACACCTCCACTGCTGATGATGCCCACACCCACAATGACCATGACAATGAAGACTGGCAACGGTGATGGTGCCCCACCAATGGTGCCACCACCAAACCACTAACATGGCACACAAATGGTGAATCTGACTGTGCCATGTCAACGGCAATTTTCAGGATGACCAACACCCATGATGCCAGACCCCACAATGGGATGACAATGACAACACCACCACCACCACTGATGCTCACAGACCACGAACAATGCCCATGCAGCATGTCAACCCAGCCCAGGTGAGTAACCAAACCTGGGCCCCCTATGATTTTCTCATATGGAAACCAGGTGCCACATCACTGACAGCAATGTGGCAACTGAATGATGAATGACGACATGTGGTCATCATTCATTGTTGTTTATACTATGACACTGGTGAGCACCCCCCTTCCCACCTTCATCCTGACCCACCCACCTACAGATCACCCCCAACAAACAACACCCATGGACGACAACCCTCACAAATGACAACCCAGCACCCACAAATGACAACCGAGCACCACGAAGAACAACCCAGCACCATGAACATGGCATGGCTGTGACCAGGACCCACGATGATGAGCTGATGACCACATGTGAAGATGAGCCAATGATGACATGCAACAACCACACACAGACACATGCGAACACAACAGTGACAAGGGACAACCAGGTGACAACAAGACATGACAATGACGTGTGACGCCAACACAGGACAACAATGGACAAGGGCTCAGCACCACCGCCCATGAACAGCAATGAGCATCACCACTGCTCACCACTCCCCTTTTCCTCCAGCATCTCCCTTCCCCATCACATCCCCTTTTCATCCCCTTTCCCTTTACCATCCCCCTTCCATCCCCCTCCCTTTACCATCCCCCTTCCATCCCCCTCCCTTTACCATCCCCCTTCCACCCCCCTCCCTTTACCATCCACCTTACCTTTAATCCTTTCCTCTAGCACTCCCCTTCCCTGTAACATCCCCCTTCCATTAAACATAGTAAAATAATTTTA
>Ga0307507_10011289_pt1 | contig 11314 bp, 6 predicted proteins | sample 7_EM_MG_FD_207223 | JGI IMG/M metagenome (GOLD analysis project Ga0307507, IMG submission 207223) | Populus trichocarpa ectomycorrhiza microbial communities from riparian zone in the Pacific Northwest, United States - 7_EM | ecosystem: Host-associated > Plants > Roots > Unclassified | place...
CACTTGATTTTTCTTTTAGCTAATGTTTTTTTTTAAAAAAAAACTCCTTTTTTCTTTATATTAGATTGATATTGAATTGTTTGATAATTTAATAAGCTTAAATATAATTCTTTTTTTCCATTAATTTTTTGTTATTTTTTTATATTATTTAATTACCACTTCGATCTTGAATTTTTTTTAACCAGACACCTTTTTTCCATTAAAAATCACTTTCTTCCATTAAGAAAAAAATTGTTACACGGGCAACGTATCCAGTACTTTCTATTTCTTAAGAGGGTAATGCCCTTTCAATCTCTAGTCAAATGAACCCACACACTGTGCTACTTCTCTTTCCCGTGGGTCACTGGACCTCTGCTCAAAATAAATTGCACAGTAACGATGATTTCTGCAAAAAAATTACCAAATAAAAATGCTCTCTCGAGTCTCAACTTGCGATGCCTCTACTGCCAGCTCCACCTTTTCTGATACCTACATTTGCTTGCAAGGTTGACTGACCGCTTAAATACATTCGTGCTAAATTCCATAGGCACAGCAAATACTTTCACTTAGTGGAACAATGGACAATTAGGATAAAAGGAAAAAGTCTCAAGATTCATTACCTTAAAAAATTATCTGAAAAACAAAACATGCTATTTAGATAACATCATGAACATAACGAAAATTAATGAAAAAATCTGAAGCTACAGAAAACAAACGGAAAAGTTCGCAAAAGCAACCACAAACATGTTAAGACAAGTACAGACAAAATGAGCTGGCGGAAAATCCAGAATACAAAACAAATATAGACTCTGTATTCCAGCACTCATTGCAATCGAGAACATGGGAGTTATGCCATCTAAGCCTGCAGTCAGAAAGGCACAGTTTAGTTAACCAAATTATCAATCATCACATTCGAATAATCCAAATGTAGAGATAGATACCACATGATTCTACCTTGTTTGCAATGTTGTTTGAGAGCCAGTCCAATCCCTCATACAGCCCTTCACCAGAAGTGGCACATGTGCTTTGGATATACCTGCAATGAATGATATAAACAAGTCTGTTAACATGAGAATGGTGGATTGCTGGATAAGGGCATCTGACAGCTACAAGTTAGCTTACCAGTGGCGCTGACGAAGAGAGTGAAGACCAAGCTTATCAGTTATCTCAGCAGCATTCATTGCATTTGGAAGATCTTGCTTGTTTGCAAACACTAGAAGCACAGCATCCCTCAACTCATCCTGTAAATACAACAGGAGGTATTATTGTCACAGAAAATCACACAAAGGTAACAAGTCAAAGTACAGCATGTATATTTAAGCTTAATCTGCAGCTTTTCATGGTTCCACCATTGTTAGTCCTAAGAAAATCTGAAGCATTGTGGTACCTCATTCAACATCCTGTGTAGCTCATCCCTAGCTTCAACCACACGATCCCTGTCGTTGCTATCAACCACAAAGATAAGTCCTTGTGTGTTCTGGAAGTAATGTCTCCACAAGGGGCGGATCTGGAAAAGTAAAATAATAGGTCATCAACTGATAAATAAATTAAGGGATAGAATATTTAAATCTTTTGACTGATTGTAATGCATCTGAATCAGTCTATGCTTTTATGATTTGGACATAACAAGAAAAGAAATGGCACAGGGATGCGAAAGCAAGCATCACTAGGAGAATTTGGCAGAGGCCACGGTCATGCATTTGACTATCCTAATAATCAAGCATAAGATTTATAAAAACAATGTATAGCATGAAAGAATGTGATACAGCTGCTGATGTTGTCAAGTGAAGAGGTGGAACAGCTGGAAAACTCTAGCACTGGTGAGTGTCTCAAAATGTAAGCCACCAAATAAAGCATTTCCCTTGATAATCAAAGGAAACAGCAGAGCATACAAAATGGCATAACATATTTAGCTTATGAATATGTTAAGTGCTGATGGAAGAAAATCAAAACAGCACTAGACCGTCCATAAGCACTCATTTTCAAGTACATAAATTCAATAGCTAAAGAAGAAATTTCGAACCATGAAGGCTTAAGTTCTAGAATGCAAACATATTTCATGGCTTTCCTTGTTATTAAACCCAACCCATTCAGCACCATTTAGTGAAAGATAAAAGGTTTCTATATCTACTACACCCCAAAATGATAATGACCTTCATGCAAAAGTAAAAAAAGGCCAAATGCACACTCATTAAGACACACATACCTTGTCCTGACCCCCGACATCCCAAACAGTAAAGCTAATGTTCTTATACTCCACAGTCTCCACATTGAATCCTGATCAAACATCATCATCAGATCTAAGCCAACAGAGAATTTATAGGGGATAATAAATTTAAAATCAAGGTAATTAGTATCTTCTCATAATAATGTGAGACTTACCAATAGTAGGAATGGTGGTGACAATCTCACCGAGCTTGAGCTTGTAGAGAATGGTTGTCTTACCAGCAGCATCAAGACCCACCATCAGAATACGCATTTCCTTCTTAGCAAACAGTCTACTAAACAACTTGGTGAAAGACAGCCCCATTTTCTCACGTCTGCCGATTACAACAATCCAAAAATCAACTCACTAATTGTAAATTCCCATAGCTAAATCAAATGCAATTCCACATCATTATCAGAAAATAGATCTCAATCACCTTGATTTAAAACATTGCACATTTTTAAAGAAAAAAGAATCATGAATCGGAATCCTAACAAAAAAGAATCATATCAACACACTAGATATGAACCCAGAGATTATCTAGACATTGAGTTAAAAAAATCGCCACAAACCTAGATAATTCAGATATTCAATACATAAAACATTAAACTGAAGACAACTTAGACATGGATTTAGATCTGATTTCCTACAGATCAGGTACCAAACAGGATGTGTTGCATCCAGTGATCTCCAGATCTAAGGTATCATCGCACGATTTCAGGTCATACAAAAACAAAAGCATAATATAAAGCAAGATCCACGAGGCAGCATCACATCAAAATTAAGATCAAGCCATTACGAAACCAAATCGCGCTCTAAATCTTATATCAGACAAAATCAACAACATAAAATCCGAATCACAGAAATTTAACAATTCGATTGAGAAAAATATGGCATGAATTGAGCAAATGATCAGAATCTAGGGTTCCAGACTGAGGGATCATAGAAGAGGATAGCACTTGCCTGACAAGGAGCCAAGAGGGGGGAGTGAGAGAGAGAGAGATCTACCTCGGCAGAGAGTACAGGGAAATTAAAATGAGGAGGAGGAGCTGTCCTTCACGGCAAATATTCACACGATCCAAGAGACTAATTGTTTGTATTTATAGGACTTAACGTGGATCCTTGCCCTTTTGGCCCTTTTCTATTTTAAGTTTTTAACTGTCAAGTATGCCGTTAACTGTTACCAAGTGGTTGCCTGTTTATGGGTTGCTTTTATTACGCCGTTAGTACCACGTTGTGTTTTACATTTTGATGCTATATATTTTAATTTGCACTAATCTTAACAAATTTTAAAAAATTATACCTTTATTTTTTTACATTGAAGGATACAGTAAAATAAAAAAAATTGAGAAAAACATCGGAACAATGATTGTCCTAAGCATTTTAGTTTATGTTATGATATATACTAGGTTCGGGTTTATGCTTCGTTGCGGGTTGGATCAAGACCCAACGATTGCAAAAAAATATGAGCATCATTATTTTTTTTTGCACGTGATAAAATATTTAAAATGAGGATTAAAAACTTGCCCAATATATCTGATAAAATTAATCAACTATCATATGCGTTAATAAAAAAAAAAAATTGATGCGACTTGTTTAACCTAATAGGCTAATAGCGAACTAGTCACGCTGTTGAAATGACAATCTAGTTAAAAAAATCACGTCATTGTCGTTTTAATCCCCACTTAACCCCTGCTCAAGTGTGAAATAATGGAATGTTAAAAGATCAAATCACAAAAAAAATTAGGGAGCAATATAGAAAGATGAAGGCATACTATACTGACCCATGCTAACTCATGAAATTAACGATTCAAGAAAAGGATACAACACAATGAGTTAACCTAGTTGGACAATCTAGTTCTTTCTTTTTCCTACCTTTATTCTTCTATCGGCTAGGCCTTGTACATATTTCAATTGATTCCCAGTTTGATTAAAGAATGGAGATAAAATTTAAGAAATAAATAAATGCTTAAGAATAAAATTGAAAACACATTAACTAGAAAAAAGAGGAAAAAAAACCAAGGAAACTCAGATAAATTTTCTAGATTAGGGTTAATAATCCAAACACGCAATCCGTGAAATTCTAGACCTTGGTTCAATAAAAGAGCTCAATTCCTAACCAATTTAATGTTGGAGGATGAAATAATAAAAAAATCTAAATTAAAAAATTTACCAAAGCAAAAAAAAATTGCAACAAAAAATATGGAGACCAATGCACATGAAAAAATAGAAGAAAAGAGAATAACATTGTAAACAATCATCAATTCTAAAAGTCATCTAAAACAAATCCAACCACACCAAGGAAGTTTTTTGTTGGCTGCCACAAGTCGCTGCAGCGTGCCACCTAAAAGCGGTAGAGTGCATGATATGCTGACACATGCTATACATATTTCAGCTATTTTTTAATATTTTTTTATTTTTTAAAAGATAGTACTTTCACCGAGTCAACATAAATATAACAAAAAAAAATGAGTGAAAAGATAAAAATAACACCTAGGTGACAATTTATTATTTTTTAAGGGTATAATTGTTATTTTACTATGCAAAATGAATAAAGTGACAAAAATGAGCATGGATGGTAATTTAATATCTTTTGCTTTTTAAGGGTAACTCTACTATGTTAAAAAAAATGAAAAGACTAAGTTGCTTCTAGTTAATTTCATAATAACTAATAGATCACGTATAAAGATCATATTACCTCTAAAGACAAGTTCATTGGTTTTTTTTGGAAAGGGCAAAAATATAATTAGACTATCCACCATCATAAAATATGAGCATGATCACAATGTTTTCCTTTTAGTTTTAATTTTTTTTTGTTATATATATGTTTTTTATAAATTAATTGTTAATATGATCATAAAAACTCTAATCTTAATTGAGAATTATGAGAAAATTAGATAATTTTTTAAATATTTTAATAATTTTATTTAAAGAGTACTTTTATAAAAAATAAAAAATAAAAAATTAAATAAATAAAAGAAAAAAAAGGATGGGTACAAAAAATTTGGAAGGCTCGCGGGCCTGCAAGTAAAAACAAAAACCCAGCATTTGAGGGTCTGGAAAGCCAGGACCCACACGTGGTCCATTAACAAAAGCCCTAGCGAATCTGGCCTGGAAGGATGTGATATATATAAAAATTACGGACTGCACTTTTATTATCAAAATTCTTGGAAATAGTGTGTGTTGGCTATTGCTTTTTGAGGGACACTTCCAAACTCAGGAATGAAGTCTCACAAGATTCAAGTTACTGCAATTTGAAGGTGCTACTGGAAGAATAAGAGCTGGTGAAAACAGGAATGTGTAGAATCAGGGGAAACTCAGCAATGAAGTCTCACAAGACTCAAGTTACTGCAATTTGAAGGTCCTATTTTGAAGTACATGAATCTGTTGGTTACATATACAGTTTCCTCTGTTTGAATTGATTACGAAGTTGCATAGCAACAACGCTGAAGTTGCATTGCTCTCATGATCTCAATTCCCCGCTGAAATATCAGTCTTCTAATTTACGTGCATGTTTGGTGCAGCTTATTGATTGATTGGTATATGAGGTCGTGGATGGTACCAACAGCTTCCCTCATTTCCATGGCCCTTCTCAGAGTTTCATTCCTCTCTCTTTAGACGTAGTTATCAAAGCAGAGAAGCTTGTTCTAGAAGATGGCCAGTTCAGTTGTAGTTTGCTGAGTTAAGGTGCTCCAATTCGAGATCTTGACACAGTGTGCCGTCTTGTTATGAACAATTTTTTGCACTGAAAATAAAGGAAATGTGTTTGTGATCATGATGTGTCATAAACCGAATATATAGATACAAGAAGAGATATTTTCAGGGTTTATTCTAAGCCTTACAATATAGACGGCTAAACTCACGGTTGACCCTTGAACTAAGGGATTTGATACAGCTAAAGTTCCTATTTTCTTGATGAACTAGAGGTAGCAATCCATGATACAACAGAGACAGGATGAAAGTTTCTTCGTATGCATGATCTAATCTAATTTTTCGTGTAGTAAGAGGAAGTTAGGAATGCTCTGCCCGACCATGTTCATCTAGCATCAGTGACAAGCCTTTCGATTGCTGAAATGAAGGAATGAACGAAACATTACGATTTTACCCCAAAATTGAAAGAAAAAATAAAAGAGGGAGGAGGAATGGAGAGTCCCAAGTGCACCTCTTCAGTCTTTTCACTCCAAAAGGCCAAAGACCAGGAGAATACTCTGGGGCATATGAGCTGAAGGTATCTGTCATGCACATACATTATACAAGCGTGTTTGGCAGTGTGAATGGGAGTGCTTTTCAAAAAACTTTTCGTGTCAAAATGCATGCTAATAATATTTTTTTATTTTTTAAAAATTATTTTTGACATCAACATATCAAAACGATTCAAAACATACAAACCATATTAAATTTTAATAAAAAAAAAATTTTAAATTTTTTAAAAACACAATCGTAGCCACGTTTCCAGACAAGCCCTACGTATCCCTATAAAACTTTCGTGGAAATCCTTCCATGTCGGCTGAACTTATTTCCCCGTGGAAGAGAAATGACAGTGAATAGAATTAAAGGTTTAATAATTAAATAACAATAAAACTGACCAGATAGCGGGGATAGCTCAGTTGGGAGAGCGTCAGACTGAAGATCTGAAGGTCGCGTGTTCGATCCACGCTCACCGCATTTATATTTTTGGGCCGGGGATTTATTTATGCCTCTATTAAGTCGCAATATACCAAGCAACGTTTTTTGTTGATCTCTCTCCCCGATACAACAAGCTTAATTTCTGAAACCACATTGAAATCTCTCTCATTTCCCTCCTAGCATTCAGAAAAAAAATTTATCTTCTTCTTTTGTTTTAGTTTCTCTACAATCATGATGAAATCTTTCGGCGATGCAGCAGCAACGGTTAACAATCAAGACAATCTTATGCAGCAGCAGCAGTCGGTGCAGGTTAAGGATGACGATCATTTTAGTATCCGTGAAGTGCAATTGGTAAGGGATTAGCAGGTGCACTTCATAAACTTTTTCATTCTATTAATATCTATTCTCATTTACACTTGCTGCCCCTGCAGGATAAGAACAAGAAACGCAAGTTCAATGATGATGATATGAAAAAAACACTTTGAGAAAAAGGAGAACGCGTTGATAGGAGAGACGAGTTTGGAAGGATCGTGACTGAAAAACAAGCCTTTAAAGCTCTTTGTCATAAGTTTCATGGTAAGGGACCAGGGAAGACTAAGTAAGAGAGACGACTGAAGAAATACCAGCAAGAGATGAAACGTACCTTGCAGATTTCGGAACAAGAATTACTGTCCGTCTAGAAGATGAGGGAAGCTCACCCTTCACCATACTCTCCCCACGTTCTTCTTTGTTTAAGCTTATTAATTATCCACCACTGGCCTATGTTTAAGATTAGTACTGGTACTTGATGATTTCGAGAATGTGTGTCAACTACGAACTAGTTCACGTGGTTTCATTCTTAATTCAATGTTAATGTTTTTATACTCTAGTTGATTAGTTTTTAAAGTAATGTTGTTTTATATAATAGCACTACCGCCTGTTACCATGTTCCAGACATTTTCCTTTTATTTTTGTAATAATTTGGGTTTCCAATACATAGGGCAAAAACCATAGACAGTGAGCACGCATGTGAAGGGAAGAGGGAAGAGGAACAATACTTTGTTTCTATATCACTATTTCCCATGCCCGTCCTAGAGTTTTTCCGTAACTATCGGAGTAGTATATTTCTTGATCCTTATTTCATCGTAATGCCTATCTTGTAATCATTCACAAGCCAACGGATCTCGTTCCTTTTAGTGGTTTATGATGAATTTAGTTTTGAGGCCTAGTGATTGACTGTTTGACTAGAGGACAAAACCAGGTCATCTCCTTCTTCATCTTGCTATTGGTGTGTTGTCGCCTGTTTTCATCACGGGTCTCCGATCGATCATGTCAAGTAATGAGAATCACTCATCGAGTAAACCAAAAAAATGAATCATGCCCTAGTAATACTGTACTAGCAGTGTCTTTGTCCTGGGACGCTTCTGTTCCTATGCAGGAAAACCAGTTGCGCCCACATTCTCACCCATGGCGAAGCTTTCAATGCCTATATGATCAACTTCACTTCAGAAAACACAAAAATACAGCTTTATAGTCATTCTAATCAAAACAGAGCAAAATGAGTGCAAATCTAATAAAACCTCCACTTCTTTTTTCCCTCCTCTCAGGGCTCCTATAGTAATGGGGTTCTTCTTTCCCCTTCCGATTAACTGTCAGCGCTACAGAAATCCAGTAATATTCATCTTTGGTGACTCCAATTCTGACACCGGTGCTTATTATTCTGGGCTTGGTTTGATGTTTGGAATTCCTAAGGGACTCACATACTTTAATAATTAGCCATCAGGTCGATTATGCGATGGACAATTGGTCATTGATTTCGTATGTAATTAGTTCAACAAAGCCCTAGCCCTTCATTACCCAATAAAAAAGCCCTTTGCATTTGTTAACCATCTTTTACTTTTAAGGAGTTTCTACTTTCTTCAGAATATTACGTAAAATAGTGCTAATATGCCGCATCAAAATTGTCATCTAATGCACAGCATTCAGATATTTAGTCCAAACATTTTATAATCAAGACCAAGTTCGTTTGATGCCCTAGACAATTTTGATTTCTTCTTGTTCATCATTTTGTGAGTGTTTCATAGTCCACTCTTTTATTATCTTCTCACGCGCGCAGGACATCACTGAAACGTATACATTTATATTTATGGTTCAAAAATCCAATATGTTCAGTAGAGAGTTATTTGATATTTGGATAATGGTTAATTAAATTTTTTTATTAATATTTTATTTTTTATAACCTAAGAAATATATAATTGATGGTAAAAGTTTTAGTGTCTCTAAAATAGTCTTATAGTCTTATTTGATGGGATTTAGAAACTTTTTAATTATAAAGTTAATAACTTTAAAGGGAGATTGTAATAAATAAAAGAAAGAGTTTTAAATTTTAAAAATAAGAGTATTTGTTCTTATTTTTATATGATAAATGCTTCAAAGGTTAAAGTATGAATGCTTGGAGAGTAAAAAAAAATCAACTTTTTAACTTAGTGATTCATAAGGTATTTATAATCCATGAACCTTGTTATTTTGATGGAATGAAGAGTCTAGAAAATTATTTTCTTCTAATAGCATTAATGAAAGATAAAAATCTCTTATACATTATTAATAAAGGATAAATATCCCTTATAGATTATTAATAAGATAAAAATATAGTAGTTTCTTAAAGACTTTTTACACTTCTATAAATATAAAAAGATAATTATTTATGACATGAATAATTCATGTTAATACAGTAGTCTTAAGACAAAACCTTATAGTTCTTATAAGGATCTTTAATGACCTTTAAACCTATTGGGTTTGACGTGTAGCTAAGTCCAGGGAATACAAATTTGATAGTTTGCAAGACCCATGTTTCCTTGAACTCAGCATATTGTTAGACCAAAGTAAATTGGGTCTGACTAGTTGTTAGATTCATGTTATCTTGGGTTCAACACATTACTAAATCCAAGTATATTGAGCTTAATACTTTATCAGATTTATATTATCTTAGGCTTAGTACATGATTGAATCTAAATATATTGAGTCTAGTAACCTTCTATACTTATGTTGTCTTGGATTCAACACATGACCGAGTCCAAATATATTAAGTGAGAAAGCTTTTCAAATCTATTTTTATTTACATTATCACCGTCATCATGTTATGAGTTTAACTTTTTTTACATATTATAAAAAAAATATAGAGTAAAATATACTAACTCAGTCTCTTGTAATTTTTTTTTGAAAAATTGCGTCTGCAGAACCTAGAAACTAGACCTGCCTGATGTTTGTGGTGTCAAACTGACCAAACAGCCCCCTCTCTCACAATTATATTCTGTGTATACTGCAGGCGAAAGTTTGAATACAAGTTGCTTGGCCCCTTAACTAGAACCAATGGGGTTAAATTTCAGAATTGAGTCAATTTTGCTTCTAGTGGTGCCGCCACTCAATCTAGATACAAGCCTTTTAGTTTAGTCGTTCAAATTCTTCAGTTCCCTCGATTCCGACCTTGCTCCCCAGAGCTAGTTTCAACAGGTACATTGTCAAAGAAGATTGAACTACACCCATGAGTTCCTTCCAAGAAGAATTTGAGTGCCTAACAGAGTTCAATTCTCTCTCTCCTTTTCTTCTCTTGCTTTTATTTTAGCCTATAAAGACTTTGTTGATGATGATGCCTTCAAGGATGCACTTCATATTATTGATAATATTGGACAGAACGATTTTGCTGGTTCGTTTGAATACCTTTCATACGTACAAGTTATAAAAAAACGTAACATCTTTCATCGAAGAAATCAACTATGCTATGCAGGTACTCTTCAGTCACTTTTCACTAGCAATGGTTTTTTAAGCCCCTTGAAGTGTTGTTCACATAATTGCCAATTCAATTCAAATGTAGAATATATATCAACATGGTGGAAGGAACTTCTGGGTACACGATACGGGGCCTCTGGGTTGCCTTCCAAAAAAGCTTGCTGCCTTCGACCAAAAAGCTAGTGATTTTGATCAGCATGGATGCCTCAAACCTCTAAAAAATGCAGCAACACAATTTAATGACCAGTTGCGCATTCTGTGTGAAGAACTTGAATCTGAATTGAATAATAGCTAGCGTGGACATGTATTCCATCAAGTATGACCTCATCGCGAATGCTACTACATAATTCAAGATCCACACAATTTATCAAGCAAATTCAAGATATTTGCGTTAGTTTCATTGTTGAAGAGAATAGATCTTTCGTTTAGTACATGTGTGTGGAGCGCATGTGCTTGTGACCTCAAGCTGACAGTCTGCTTAACAGGTTTTGAGAATTCATTGAAAGTCAGCTATGGGGGGTTAGAAAATAATAATAATAATAAAAAAGTATTTTAGAATACCAGCGTTGATCAATAATTAATTAGCATATATAGCCCTCATCATCATCATTATCATCCAGCCTTTGAACCCTTGATGTGTGGCATGTGAATTACACAAGCCACTGAGCTACGAGAGCGGCTGGTTGATAAGACAAAACGGTATTTTGGAGTGTTGTATTTGTTTCTGTCCTGGTTATA
>Ga0307507_10011290_pt1 | contig 11313 bp, 1 predicted proteins | sample 7_EM_MG_FD_207223 | JGI IMG/M metagenome (GOLD analysis project Ga0307507, IMG submission 207223) | Populus trichocarpa ectomycorrhiza microbial communities from riparian zone in the Pacific Northwest, United States - 7_EM | ecosystem: Host-associated > Plants > Roots > Unclassified | place...
ATTTTAAATAAATAAAAGCTACTTTAAGGCTATTTATAAGGCTAGCAAAATAAATATTATTATTTTAGATAATTTAATATAATATAGCGATGGTTCTCTTCTACCTATCTACCTATTAACTTACCTATCTACCTATCTACCTACCTACCTGCATCGCCTACCTGTCTGCATCGCCTACCTATTTGCATCTGCCTACCTGTCTATATCTGCCTACCCGTCAGCATCTGCCTACCTATCTGCATCTGCTTGCCTGTCTGCATCTGCTTACCTATCTACATCTGCTTACCTATCTGCATCTGCTTACCTATCTGTATCTGCCTACCTGTCTACATCTACTTACCTATCTGCATCTACCTACCTATCTGCATCTGCCTACCCGTCAGCATCTCCCTATTTGTGCCTACCTGTCTGTACTACCTTAATTCGATTAATCGATCAAATCGTTTATAGTGTTTGCTAGCTAGTCGTTGTCGTCTAGCTTTGGCGACGGTCGTGTGGTTCTGGTAACAGTCGGTCGTCTAGTTCTAGCGACGGTCGTCTAGCTCTGGCGACGGTCGTCTAGTTCTAGTAACGGTGGTCTAGTTCTGGCGACGGTCGTCTGGTTCTGGTAACGGTGGTCTAGTTCTGGCGACGGTCGTCTAGTTCTGGTAACGGTGGTCTAGTTCTAGCGACGGTCGTCTAGTTCTGGTAACAGTGGTCTAGTTCTAGCGACGGTCGTCTGGTTCTGGTAACGGTGGTCTAGTTCTGGCGACGGTCGTCTGGTTTTGGTAACGGTGGTCTAGTTCTGGCAACGGTCGTCTGGCTCTGGCGACGGTCGTCTGGTTCTGGTAACGGTCGTCTAGTTCTAGCGACGGTCGTCTAGCTCTGGCGACGGTCGTCTGGTTCTGGTAATGGTGGTCTAGTTCTAGCGACAGTGGTCTGGTTCTGGCGACGGTCGTCTAGCTCTGGCGACGGTCGTCTAGTTCTGGTAACGGTCGTCTAGTTCTGGCGACGGTCGTCTAGTTCTAGCGACGGTCGTCTAGTTCTAGCGACGGTCGTCTCCTACCTGCCTGCCTACCTACCTACCTACCTACCTACCTGCCTGTGTCAGTGTATAATTCAATTTGGGGGAGGGGTTGGCCTAATTAAAGGCCCTGATTATATTCAAACGGTGGTCATCTAGGGTGCCTCCCAAGGAGGCCTTAATTCGATTTAGTAATAGGCCAATATTAAAGCTCTAGTTTAATTCAATCAATCAATTAATTAAATTATTCGTGGTGTTTACTAGCTGGTTATTTAAACGGTCATTATCTAGTTCTAGTAACAGTCCTCTGCTGGCTGCCGTTCTGGTACCTCCCTAGATAGGGAGGATATAAGAAAGAAAGGGTAAAAAATAAGGTGGCTACATAGGGCGCTATCGGGAATATAGCGGGGACCCAATACAGAGCTTCGCGTAGAGCCTCTGTACGCAGAGCTTCGCGCAGAGCCTCGTGCAGAGCCTCGTGCAGAGCCTTGTGCAGAGCCTCCGTACACAGAGCTTCGCGCAGAGCCTCTATACGTAGAGCTTCGTGCAGAGCCTCTGTACGCAGAGCTTCGTGTAGAGCCTCTATGCGCAGAGCTTCGTGCAGAGCCTCTGTACGTAGAGCTTCGTGTAGAGCCTCGTGTAGAGCCTTATGCAAAGCTTCATGTAGAGCTTCGTGCAGAGCTTCGTGCAGAGCTTCGTGCAGAGCTTCGTGCAGAGCTTCATACAGAGCTTCGTGCAAAGCTTCGTACAGAGCTTCATGCAGAGCTTCGTGTAGAGCTTTGTGCAGAGCTTTGTACAGAGCTTCGTGCAGAGCTTCGTGCAGAGCCTCTATACGCAGAGCTTCGTATAGAGCTTTGTGTCGAGCTTTATATAGAGCTTCGTGTAAAGCCTTATACAGAGCCTTATACAGAGCCTCTAAGTAATAAGACTATATAAGATTATATAAGATTATATTAGATAATATATAATAGTTAAATATATAATTGCATGTTAAGAAATATGTAGTTACCTTTTAAAGTTGCTAAGTAGGTTAACTGCGTGTTATTTAACTTTTAAGTAGGTTAACTGCATATTAAGAAATATATAGTTAGCTTTTAAAGTTGCTAAATAGGTTAACTGCATATTAAGAAATATATAGTTAGCTTTTAAAGTTGTTAAGTAAGTTAACTACATATTATTTAACTTTTAAATATGTTAAGTTAGTTAATTGCGTATTAAGTTAGTTAAATTACGTGTTAAGTTAGTTAATTGCGTGTCAAGTTAGTTAAATTACGTGTTAAGTTAGTTAATTGCGTGTTAAGTTAGTTAAATTATATATTAAGTTGGTCAATTGCGTATTAAGTTGGTTAATTGCGTATCGAGTTAGTTAAATTGCATGTTAATTACGCGAAACGCAAAAACCAAAGTCTACTTAAATCTCATCCTGCGAATATTTTCCCGATGTTAGTAGCTTTCCGTTTGCATTATAAATAAATCTATTATCTTTAATATTTGATATGTAAGGGACCCAGCCTTTACTTTAAATACTAGCTTCTAATTCTTTTTTAAGTGTTTCTTTAGGACTTTCTTTAATGTTTTACTGTCGAGCTCTCTCTATTTAATGTTATAGTCTTCTTTTTGCTAATGGCTCTGTCTAGTGGATATCCAAAACGGTAAGTGTCTATATTGGAGCTGCACCTCATTTCCCTCCTCTTTAATCTCAACGTCCTCCTTATCCTAATATGCCGGGTTATAAGTAACCCCGGATATAATCCTAGCAGTTATACCAGTTATACGTTTCCTAAACTGTTGTTTATACTAATACCTTTATCTAGTTTAAAGAACATTGTATCTTTATAGGACGTTAAGAACCTTATTTCAACTCTACTATCTTTTAATTAAATAATACAAGATACCTAACCTGTTGCGGTGCGTTTTATTACTAGTTTAGCCCTTACTAACTATAGCTTACTAAGTATTACCTTATGTAACATTTCTCCTACAGTAATAAACGTTGTAGATATTAAGATGTTACCTATTACTATAGGGACCGCATGCACTAATCTAATAAACTTAGACTAAGTCCTATTAGTAGATATTAGATATACACCTTATAGTTATAGAGGTAGACTTAATATTGGTAAGCTATATTATAGAGCCACGCTTTCCTTAATAAGGTTAAGCTCCGCTCCAAAGTTAATTAAGCATTTAGCCCTTCCGTCTCCTATCCGCGCTTCTACTTTTAGGCATTATCTTTAAAACTAGACAAATCCTGCTTCTTATTCAATCTGGTCCACTTTAGTAGTTATTAAGCTAGCCTAATCAGCATAGAATGCTAGGTGTGCTAACAACACAGATACCTTAACGTCCTCTTACTTCTATTAGTAAGGCTCCGCAAGGGGTAGTGGGAGAGGCTTAAAGAATAGCCTTGCGACCTTAGGCATATATACAAGGCAGTTACCAACCATAACTTTAATAGTTTTTGATAAAATCTTATCCGCCATTATAGCTGGGCTTAGGACATTTCCCTTTAGTATATCTATTATCCTAACTAGCTTTAGTTGTGGTGCTTTAGCTATTATTATTACATCCACTATTTGCTCTGTCTATCTTAACTATTTAGTATAGTCTATTTCATTAATCTTATTATTGCTTGATGGTGGTTGAGGAGCTTACTACTAGGGCTATAGTGCAATTTGGATATATCCTCCTGGTTATATATTTTAAACTACTGCTAGTTGCTAACTAGATGGTTTTAAAGGCGGTTTTATTACTCTTACTTCCCCTTACGGTTTCCTAAGATTATATAACTGTGGTATAGGCTGCGACTAGGTTGCGGCTCCTACTAAATTAATGCATATTAACTCTACTTGGTATATATCCTCCTAAGACTTACTAAGTTCTTCCTTACTTTTAGCATTGCTTCCTTCTACAAGCTCTACTAAAGCTGCCTTTAGTTGGACGCCTATTACTAGAGTATTAGGATTAATATTCACGTTTTGCTTTAGCTAGTCTTTAAGGAACTCAATCCAATTATCGCTTAGTAAATACGGAATTGTATTTCCTAGGCGCTCTTATATTCTAGCGCAGATTCGGTTATTCTTATTTATATATAGGAAACCATGATAAACTAATTCCTGGAGCTATAGACACTAATTAATAAAATAGTAGAAACCCCCGCATTTATAACACGTCTAAGCTTATACTAGGTATATGCTAAAGTTTCCTAGCCCTCTATACCTTCCTAGGCCTGGCTTATATCGTTCTTATAGCGCTCCCTTATAGGGCGGCTGCGGTCTGTTATTATTTAGTGCTAGTTATAGGCCTATTTATTCTTGCTATACTAACGCCCTATTTAGGAGCTGCGTGTACTATATTAGATCTTGGTAAATCCTATCTAGAAATAGCATTAAAGATATAACGCCTACTAATTTAACCGTCCCAAGATTAAGCTTTTGGAGTTAATTAGTAAGTCTCTCTAGCTTAGGGTCTATTTCTTAAGTCATTTAATAGGTACCTACTAACTCGCTTAGCGGAGAGACTATAGGCAGTTAAAGGGCAGCATCTCTTTAGTTAGTTATAGCTAGTTACTAATTACAAAATTGTCTAACTAGCTAATAAAGGCCTTACTTCTTAGGATTTATTATTAATAACCAATCTGCGCCTTTATATAAATTAAGCCTGTCTTCTACAGCTCTCCTTATTAGATGGAAGTTAAAAGACTCTTATCTATCCAGGTCAGCTTCTGTTTTAGTTATAGCATATCTTTAATATTTAAATAGGAGTCCCCTTGCAAACCAGTACCCTTAATTACGGTTTTCCAAATTACCAGCCTTGGTAACCTTTTAGGAAATTAACGTAAACTACCTATAGTATTTACGTATACTGCTAGGTGGATTATTCCTATACTATAGCACATAAACTTCTAAGAATTCTACCGTTTCAACTTGTTAAAAGTAGTTACTTTTTTAGTAGTCTGTCCTAAGCTTCCTTATAAGTTCCGTCTAATTGCTAATTATAAACTTAGGTAGGCTTTAGATCCATATCCCTATCTAATAGTTATAATACTCTAGAAGTCCTTAATGCTTCTTATTATCCATAACATAATATTAAATATATAGTCGTTTATACTGTTCAACGAATTGCGACACGTTTTGTCCTATAAAGTAAGGGGTCCCAGAAGTTCCTAGAGCTAGTATAGGCTGGGCTATAACATATACCTTATCTCGTTCTATTAGTGGTCTAGTAGGATGCGGCGGACCTATAGATTCTCTAGGGACAGGCAGGTGGACCTTATAACCCTTATCCTCTATTTATTAAGAGTTGTTGGTCCCTAATATTATAGGAGTTAGGGTTGGTATCGCATCCCCTAGTTTAGGAGAGACTTGCGGTTTAATAGGCTACTTACTTTCCTCTCCCCTTCTAGCACCTTTACTGTTATTATAGAATGGACCTAACATCCCTAACAATCCCTTTACTGGTGCTATCGCTATTGTTTCTATAAATTTAAAGGTAGCTTCTATAAACGCAAGAATAATTGTATAGACTGTTGCAAATATAGTAAACAAAATATAGAAGACTTTTCTCTGCCGTTTCTAGCGTACTATAGTCCTTTCTTTTATCCTCTATCTTGCTGCGCTACGTACTTACATTCCGATTGCTGTTCTCTAACAACCGTTCCCGTACGGAGACCGAAAGTGTTGTTGGTTCATTCCTATAGTGGTAGCTGCGCACTAGTTGCTAATATGCCCGTGCTTCTCTGCCTCCCTTTTCGCGCGTCCTTTTTCTGTCTGTTGGTTCTTTCGCAGTTCCAGATCGTTCCTATGCGTCTCCTATATATATAGCACTAGACTTCTAATCTAAAGAGCTTGCCATCGTCCCTATATGGAATGCCATAAAATATATAGGAGGGTACGGTCTCTCTTAGATAGGAAGTCACGGTGTAGTTAGTTAGTTAGTCAGTTATAATCAGGCAGTAGGGAAGCAGTTAGTAAAAAGAGAAGAAAAGAGTGTATTAAAGAGAAACTATATATCTATTGGCCCTATTAGAGTTGTTAAAGACTCTAAGGGCTCTAGACCAATCTATATAAAATATATAGAAGGCCTAGGCTCTCCTAAAGCTACGCCCAATCTAGATATTAAATCTAGGGGGCCAAATCACACCACCACACTAGTACAAAGTCTAATACGTCTATCTTAACAACCGTCTCTAACTTTAGTTGGTAGATCTTAAGGATTAGTTCCTAGGTAAACAACTCTTTAAGTTCCTTAAATAGTTTCCTCTACTTAGTTCCCTATACCTACGGTTCCTCTTTTTTTTATTAGTCTTATAAATAGTTTAATGTTCTTTAACCACTATGCTATAAACCTCCTATAGTAGTTATAAAACCCTAGGAATAATCTTAACTGCGTAACGTTCTCTAGTTCTTGCTAACTTACTATAGCTTTAACTTTCTTTAGGTCCATACTAATTTTTCCTAGTTTAATAATAAATCTTATAAAATCAGTTTTTCTTATAAAGAACTTGCATTTCTCTATTACTACTAGCATCTATTCTTCTTACAGTCTCTTTAAGACCCATTTAACGTATTCTCCATGTTCTTCCTTACTCTCTAAGTAGATAATAATATTGTTAAGGTATACCATAACAAATTTATTAAGGTGTTCTCCTAATATACTATTAATTTGCTTTTGGAATGTTACTGGTGCATTTATAAGCCTAAATTGCATAACTAGTGGTTTATATAGTCCTTTCTTTAACCTAAAAGCTGCCTTCTATTTATTGCCTTCCTTAATTCTAATCTAATGGTACGCCTACCTCAGATCTATCTTTATAAAGATCTTTACGTTGCCTATTCTATTTTAGATTTTGCTAATTAAGGGTAAAGAATACCTATCCTTTCTAGTAATGCTGTTTAACTATCTATAGTCTATACATATCCAAGTTTTCTATTTTTCTTAGGGATAAACAGTACTGGATATCCTGCTAATAACTATAATAGTCTAATATGTCCCTTTTATAAGTTCTCCTAAACAAACTCCTTAAGCGCTACTAACTTAGTTTTAGTAAGCTTATAGACTAGAAAGAATCTTAGACTTATTCCTAGTTCTAATTCTATTTTATAGTCCTATACTATATACTCTAACAGCTTTTTACTTTCTAGTAACTATAACTTTTTACTATACTTATGGTATCTTTTTGGTATATAACTTAAGCCTTACTTAGTCTCTTTGTATATTGCTCTAACTTAGTACTATACTAACTTAGTTTATTATTACATTTTACGTTATTAAGTATCCCTAATATTAACCTGACCTATAACCCAATTAATCCTTAGATTATATTTCTATAATTAAGGCATTTCTAGTATTACCTTATCCTATCCTAATAGTAGGATATTAAAAAACATTCTAACTTATCTCCCTTTAATAGTTAGCTAAATAGGTCCTGTTTTAAGATTAATAATGCCTTCTCTATAGGCTATCTAATCTCCTAAAATTGTTATAAGTAGATATAGGTATTCCTTTTATCTATATAGTAACCCTATTCTTTCCACTGCTACTAGTAATATGTAGTTCCTTATTACTCTACTATCTATTAGTACTTTAAACTGCTAATCTTGCCACTTAACTTATAAATTTAGGTATTATCCTTAAATTCCTTTAAGGGTCTAAGGCTTTAATACTAGTTCCCTCTAGTTCTATACGTCTCCCCTTTTCCTAACTATTAGCTGCTAGATCTTATCTATACTTAGTCTAACTTAGACTAATACTTAGTTTACTTTTTATCCTCTATATACTATAGATAAGTATTCTCTAGGCACTCCTACTACTATTATCTATCTAGGCATTCCCCTATAAGGAATCTTCCTAGTTAAAATATTAGGTCTCCTTAACTCTGTACTTCTACTAGGTACTATCTATGTATATACTTAGCATCCCTAAACCGTCTTTCTTCTGGTACCTAATATATCCTTACTAGGTATTTCCGGTTCTTGTCTTTTAGTGCTCTATATATGTTACATATATTATCCATACAAGCTATCCATAATAGTGTATAATACGCTAGGTGTCTTAGATTAACTCTTAGCTTATCTTTACTCTTAAGTTTAAACCTATACCTAGTTAACCTAACTACTAGTAACTCTACTAGAGGTACTAAGATTTATTACTTACTTCTCTAGTCCCTAGATCCTTCTTCTAGGTTCCTTAATATTATAATTAATACTCCTTTAATATAACTTATACGCTTTTCCGTAATAGGTTGGTCTTAAATAACTTTTTTATCTAGCTATATATAAAAGTCTTTCTATTCGTTATTATGTTATTACCTATACCACTTTCCATATAACTGGTTTAGTATATATAGTCTATCTATAAGAAAGTACCTTATTATTACTGTGTTATAATATCCTTTAGTATATCTTTCTTTAAACCTAGTTGGGATATCTAAATCCTTTTCTTACTCCAGTTTATCTAACTACTTTACCCTAGGCGTCCCTGCGCTTAGCCTATTAGTAACTCTTTATACGGGTGCTCTATCCCTAGTATAACCTAGCTTAGCTAATCTCTAGTCTAGCTTTTGCTCTTACTATATAATAATTCTTTGTGTAAACTTATCCATAGTTTCTTACTTTCTATATCTTGCAGCTGGATCCTTAAAGTTATCTTACTTCTTAATCTTAGTATTAACTTTTTAATCTTTAGGCTGAATACTATATTTACCTAGAATTGCTGTGGACCTTATTTGTTTATTAAAATCTTGGTTCCCTAGTGCTAATATTCTTATTTATTCCCTAAACTTATAGTTCTTAAACTTGCGTCCTATACTCATTTGTTTATTACTAAACTAAGTTATTACTCTTTCCCATTAGTTTTTGTCTATTATGGGTTTCTAAGCTGTCCTTATTGCGTCTTATAAGTCTAGAGCCTTTCTTATCTCTTCTTAAGAATCTTAGACCTATGGCCTTTTGCCTTTATTAAGTAGTAAGCTGGCACTAGCAGTCGTCTACTTACCTAATCCTTTATTAATGTTGCTCCTTCCGTCTTGTAAAGTAATAGATGCTATATCCAATGGTATTATAATACCCGTTACTAAACCCTATTCTATAATGGTCTTAGTTTTTACTTTTATTTTAACTTTTTTAAGGTCTATATACTCCTAGTAAGCTGCCTTTATTGCCTTATTATTGGTAAATGCTTTACCTATATTAAACTTATTGTCTTTAATGTCCGATCTATAAGCTAGTTTATTGGTTCCTTTAAACTTAAATAATAATAGCTCCTATGGCTAATAGCTTGCGCTATACTTAGCGTCTTTATAAATTTGGCATGCGTTATTATAACAAAACGCAAAACTGTTAATTAAATACTCTTTTGTTCCTTACAGTGCACCGTTGTCCCTCTATATATACGTATCTTCTACTACTAGTCTGGTTCCCTTTACTACGTAGTTACTCTAACTACCTCTATAGTCTCTGGCGAAATGACCCTATTTTCCGTAATTTATGCAAGCTCTGTCTCTAAACTACTGGTTCTGCTATAGAGTCCGCCTAAATATCTTCTGCTTTTAAGATCCCTAGTTTAGCCTCTACTCCTTAGTCCTTTAATTACTTAATCCTTAACCTTTAGGTTTCTATAGTTTCTTACTCCATCTCTTAGATTCTTTAGTACCGCTTAGGTCTATTAGCTCTATGCTATACCATAGTTTTTAACTCTGTGTCTGCTAATGCGTATTCTGCGCCTTATATAACTATGGAACTCTATCCTAACCTTTCTTAGTCTACTCCCTTTAGTAAATCCTATTATTGATCTTTATTGCTTAATCTATTAGTTCCCTTAGGGTGTCCGCATCTTCTATTAGAATAATTATGTCCTGGACTTTAGCCTTAAGTCCCTGTTTATACTATGCCATAAGCGCCTTATTGTTCTATTTAACCTATATAGCTAGCATCTAAAACTGTGTTGTGTACTTAATTACTAAAGTCCTCTATACTAGGTTCTAAAGCTTTTATTCTGCTATGGTTATTACCTTAAGGTCTTTAAACATTTATATTAACTGTTCTATAAACCTGTTCTAACTAGCAAACACATACTACACGTCTTAGTTAGTAGTTGTCATACTATTTATCTATATTTCTGTAAGATATAGTTTAAACTACTTAAGTGCTCTTCCTGTTAGGAACAACCCTATATACGCCACTTAATCCAACAATGTTGCTAGCTTCGCTCCTTCTTATATAACCTTAAAGTGCATCTGCGTAAGAAACCCTTTAAGCTTTAACTTCTCTCCTAAGAATCGTTTGATTAAAGGTAACTTAACCTTTACTGCTCCAATTCCATTAATGCGTTCTTTAAGTATCCTATTATTATCCTATAAGTAATCAACTATTTCCTATAACTGACCTCTTGTAATTAACTGCGAATCAGTATCTGCTATACTGGTGTCGTTACCGGACATAATTGCTGCCATCAATGGCGTCGTGACTGGTGCTTTAGGTGGCATATTATTTAACTTTATTAATACCGTAACTAGGTAGTAAATGTATAACGGAACCTTATAGTAGGTACTACGGTGGATTTATTAATAGGCTAGGTATATAGGTAAACAAGAAGTTAACAACGTAATAATAACTAGTAGAGTGGTTGCCTAATAGATTAACTCTAATTATATTCTAAGATTTACTATAAAGAGAGAACTATCTGGGTAGGGACTGTGGTCCTTTAAATACATATCCATACGCCTAAGAAATCCCTTTACTCTGTCTGCTCTGTCTGCTCTGTCTGCTCTATTCGCTCTATTGCAGATCTTATAGATTACATAGATTACACAGATCACATTACGTGACCTCGGTTACCATTCCTCGTCACATGGTTCTACCGGCTCCATCCTAGACCGTGCCTATATTAACCAACTAGCTTCCTCCGACCCCTCTCCAAGTAGTTGTAACATTGTACTTAAGCTGTCCGTAATATAAGGCCTTAGGGATTATGGAGACTATATACTATGGGCACGTGCCTCTAGTACGTGACTGGCGACTATCTAAGGGGCGTCCGGAGGTTATCCTGAGGGCAACCCGAGGTGTCCGCAATAATATCCCTTACAGGTCCTTATATATAAATATAACTATAAGTAATCTATATTACTTATATAAGGCAGAAAGTTTATTAATGCTAGTTCTATAAGGCTTATATAGCAGCTCCACGTTATCTAATAGGCCTTTACCTTACCCCTTTATTAAGTATTAGAGCCCTAGGGTTCTATAGTAGGTGCTATAGAAATTACAAGTGGCGGGATTATAGGGCTTAATGTTTAGCATATTAAAAAAAAT
>Ga0307507_10011291_pt1 | contig 11313 bp, 9 predicted proteins | sample 7_EM_MG_FD_207223 | JGI IMG/M metagenome (GOLD analysis project Ga0307507, IMG submission 207223) | Populus trichocarpa ectomycorrhiza microbial communities from riparian zone in the Pacific Northwest, United States - 7_EM | ecosystem: Host-associated > Plants > Roots > Unclassified | place...
CATTTTGTTGCTGAACAAGACGGCAATTCTTTATAAATGTTATCCTCCATACGTTAGCATAATTGGAACCAGATTATGATTGCTGGTCATTTTAACTAGTAATCAGTAGCTGTAGTAAACTGCGATGTCCATTTCTAACCTCTCCAGTTCAGAGACACAAGAGGTCCGAACTCCACTCCTAAACGACACTGTTGATGACTGCGTTGATTATAAGGGCAACCCAGTTTGTAGATACAACTCTGGTGGATGGAGGTCTGCATCTTTCATTATAGGTAACACAGCTGTTTCTTTTTCTATATGTAATCCAGCCGAAGCCATTATTTTGTGTTTTAACTAGCTTGTTTGGTGTACAAGTGCAGGTGTGGAAGTTGCAGAGAGGTTTGCTTATTATGGGATCTCTTCCAACTTAATAACGTATTTAACTGGGCCGTTGGGTCAATCAACCGTTACTGCGGCTAAGAATGTGAACGTATGGTCAGGCACAGCGTCGTTGCTGCCCTTGTTCGGTGCATTTGTTGCTGATTCTTTTCTTGGAAGATGCAGGACTATTATTATTGCCTCACTTATCTACATTTTGGTAAAAAACATCTCTCAAAAACTAATTTTACTGGTTAGAGAGTTTGATTTCTAGATGTTTATAATTGTTCCTAAGGACCAATTGAGGTGTTGGCTTAGGTAGTATGAAAGTTTGTTCTCTGTGTCATCGTTGTAGGTTCCAATCTAGAAAGGGTGTGGGAAAAAAACTTCTCCTGAATACACCAATTTGAATATGGATGACATGCCAACAAAAATCACTTAGTTTCAATCTATGAAAGCTTGGCTAGGATACCAGATCTTTGGATTACAAATAAAGTAGGCCTGCAGTCTCAAAAAAGCAAATAAAAAAGTTCTGATTTTTATTATTTTATTTTATTTTATTTTATTTTTTGAGTATCATCAACCTAAGTTAGCTGATGTATCTGCTCAGCTATTTTTCTTAGATTTAGCTGAGTTTTCTAAAAGGAAAATATTCATCTATGATTGTTGAGTAACTGAAGTAAATATTCTAGTCCTCGAGAATTGAGATGAAAGTCGCCATCTACATTGGCTTCGAGTCCCATCATTTTAGTAAACTATGGATGACACACACGCACACATGTAGTAAAGAATTGACAGCTTAAACAAAGTTGTGCATTGGCGAAACAGCACTCCTTCCTGCAAATTTCTTGATCACCTGACCCTTTTAACTATCTTGGGTTCATTTGAAGTACCAAGGTATTTGGAAATTGAAAACAGTTCTCAAAGCTTAATCTTTGCAAGAATCAACTGAACTATAGTCTATTCGGGAGGAATTGAGATAGTTGTGGCCAAAGTTCAGTAATTGCCTACTATACTTCGTATTGGTTGCAGTTTCTTTCACTGAAACCAAACCTGAGTTCACAGGTTGATAACATCTTCCTTTAGGTTTGTTTTCTTGATCTCTATTTGGATTGGCTGGACATAAATTAAGGATTTTAAACCTACCCTATTAAATAGTCAGCATGATTGTGTAATGTCTTTAAGACACAAGATACAACATACTTATCCTTTCTTTTCTGTTCTTGAGGAGTGGGTAAACAATTTGTTCATGATTCCTGGAAATTAATAAACTTATGCTGTTCAGCTTTGGCTTTAAAGTTTCTGTCATATTTTGAATTTAATTGTAGGGACTTGGCTTGTTGACTCTATCAGCTATGCTTCCTACATCTGACTGTCAAAGTGACAGTATGTCCTGTTCTTCTAATACACTGCAAGTGATTTTATTATTTATTGCTCTCTATCTAGTAGCACTTGGCCAAGGTGGGCACAAGCCTTGTGTCCAGGCTTTTGGAGCGGATCAATTTGATAGACAAGACACCAAAGAGTACAAAGCCAAAAGCTCATTCTTCAATTGGTGGTATTTTTTTATGAGTTCAGGCATCTTAGTATCACTACTGGTTTTAACATACATTCAAGACAATCTTAGTTGGAGTCTTGGATTTGGAATCCCATGCATTATGATGATCTGTGCACTGATCATCTTCTTACTGGGATCAAAGAAATATCGGTACAGTGTTAAAAGGGAAGGGAACAACGCACTTTTGAGAATTGCTCGGGTCTTTGTGGCAGCTTTCAGGAATTGGCGATTTACTCCTTCCTCACTAGCTTCTGAGGAAGAAGGTCGTGGAACTGTACCTCACCAAAGTTATGAGCAGTTCAAGTAAGAGAATTTATCGTGTCTTTGAGGTTAAAAATTAAACACAAATTGCATCTAGTTGACCTGAAGATTTTCATTAGATGAGAATTTTTAAGTAAGACATTGATTGAAAATACTTTATTTTGTGAGCTTTAACCAGTTAGGATCAAATGCAAAGTCCGTGATATCGTATTGTGACAGCAATCTGAGCTCTGATATTCTATTTAACCCTTCGTATGGAAAACTAGTATATCACCGTGATCCATTTTGGGGATCCAAAGCGCATTGTAGTAGGTGGAGATCCTGCAGCCTAGCCTCTAATAGCCCTGGTGCTTAAGTCGCCTTGCACTTTTAACACTTTCCACAAAACAGTTAATCACCTCTGAAATGTCTCTGATTTATGTGCTATTAGCATCAGTGAACGGCTGTTTGTTATCCTTGGCAATTGTTTGATGATATCAAATTTAGATTTTGTTAGGAGATACACTTAATTATTTGTTGATATGGGTCTAAGATGCTGTATTGTCTTAGTGTGCTTGTTGATTTGCATCAACCACTGGAGATTGTAACACTGATTACGGTACAGAAGGGAGTGATTTCACATCACCATATAGATTAAGTTGTGATGCTCTATGATATTTTATCAAGTGGGAGATTACTTCTGCTCTCTGTGGTCTTGAATCAGTGAAGTTTTACTCAAAAGACCTTTTGCTTTACCATATCAAGCTTCTCTAAGATAAAAATTGATTCCAGGTTCCTAAACAATGCGCTGCTTACAACAGATGGCTCAAAAGAAGATCAGAAGGTTTGTACCTTTCGTGATGTTGAAGAAGCCAAGGCAGTACTCAGGCTTATTCCAATATGGACTACATGCTTGGGATATGCTATTGTGTTTCCACAGTCCTCAACTTTCTTTGTCAAGCAAGCAGCAACCATGGATAGATCAATTTCACCAGGTTTCGAGATACCAGCAGCTTCACTTGAAAGCTTTAGCAGCATTTCCATGATCCTCTGTATTGCTATCTATGACCGTCTCTTTGTTCCTGTTGCAAGAGCTTTAACAAGGAAACCATCTGGCATTTCAATGCTTCAGAGAATTGGAACTGGGATGTTTTTATCTGCTGTTTCGATAGCATTTGCTGCTCTAGTTGAGATGAAAAGGCTCGAAATCGCTCAAGAATCTGGTCTAGTCAATGAACCAAATGTGACTGTTCCAATGAGTGTTTGGTGGTTAGTTCCTTCATATGTCTTGTTCGGAGTTGCTGATGTCTTTACCATGGTTGGTCTGCAAGAACTTTTCTATGATCAGGTCCCTAGTGATTTAAAGAGTGTTGGTCTTTCACTATACCTCAGTATCTTTGGTGTAGGAAAATTTCTTAGCAGCTTTCTCATCTCTGTCATTGAGAAAGCGACTGCTGGCATTGGCTGTTATAGCTGGTTCGACAATAATTTGAACCGGGCTCATCTTGATTATTTTTATTGGATACTTGCTGCGCTGAGTGTGGTGGAATTGATTATGTACATGTATTATACAAGATTTTACATTTATAGTAGGGATGAGAGAATCTAAGGCAATGTTTTTCTTATTACCATCTCCCTGGAATTACAATTGTTGCAAGCATGTAGCTTGCGGGGAGAGGAGTGGCATATATAAGGAACACAACATCCTCGTTTGCTGCTAGTCTGCCACTGCTGTAATTGGTCAAAATATTTGGTTATCCATTTTTGTTTCAAATGTAAATGGTCTCAGTAAATTTGTAATTGGCAATAATTTTCTAAATGTGTATTTTATATGGTGACTGATTGTCTGGTTTTTGTAATTTAGTTGCCTATAAATGTAGTTCTCAGCTTGCTGACATCCTGAGCTTTTGAGCTGTGAGATATTTGCATGCTCATGACCTCATAAGTTGACGCAGTTTAAATTCAGCAGGTGTCGGATTTGAGCTCAACCGGTTATGCAACCTTGTCCAATGTTAATAAGTTGCATTATGTGTGTCAAGAAAATGTGCTGCATGATGTGAAGCCGTGGAAGATGATGTTCGATCTTGAAGACAGAATGTGCTGCATTTGCTTTGGATCCTGCTGAAATACAAAGAAAGATGGAAGAGGTGAATATTGTTATGGGGCAGTGAGGGAGAAGGAGAGTGTGATCAGTGAGGAAGAAAGGGAGAAAATATTTATTGTGACTTAGAAAAAAAGTGGGCGGTCAGGATTATAGTGCAGAGAGGTTGAGGGATCCGTTCTCTTAATTTGGTGAGGTTGGAGATGTTTGTCATAAAAAAGGTAAAGAAGAAAAGAGGTTTGGCACTTGTTGCGATGGCTACTAAAGATGCAGCGGTAAGTTCATTGTTCTAATCGAAGTATTTGCAGTTTTTACATTGCATGCACTTTGGATTCTTGCAATTACTTACGTTGGGTTTTTTTTTTTTTTTGGACAGGTTGCTGCTGCTATGGAAATGTGAATTGCAATCTTTTGAATCTCTTATAGTTTTTCCTTGTCAAAAGTTGAAGAACAAGGTTTCATACCTGGGAATCTGATGACCTCAGAAATTTTGCTCTGATTAATCATCAAGAACGTGAAGATTTCGTCTTAGGGAAGCTCCAAAAGATTAGTTAGACCTTCATTTAATCCCTGTTCCTTAATACTTATTGTTCTTTAAAGACATTCTTAGATAACATGGATGAAGCTTCTATTTTTCTTGAATTATATGTTTTTGCTCATGTTTAGAATTTACCATCCATGACATACAGCGCAATGTGCTCAAATTCTTAGAGAACCTCACTCACTCGACTAGGACAAGACTGTCAATTGGAGTGCTTCTTGGAGTGGCTATTAGCCCTACTGTGGACTGTTTTTCCTTAATTCTGTGCCCGCAGCTCGCAAGGAAACTACTCAGTAGGTCCTTTATAACATTAATGACCTTAATTTTGTTAGAAATACTTGCACTTTCCATGTCTTACAAACTATGAGGAGCATAGATGTTTCATTTTTATGCAATAGACAACTATTTTCCTGATATTATGTGTTTCTATAGGATATAAGAAAATGATATGATAATTTCCTGTTGTTCTTTAATGCTTCTCATGCATTTGTTTCCTGGTTTGTGTTTCTGATTTTCATCTCTTCTTGTATACAGTCTGCAGAAAAACAAAAAATGGAATGCATAAGTACTATTCAGGGTAAATACCAGAACTTTTCTTTTTGTAGTTAATTGTTTTGAGCTAAGGGCATTGTCAGATCTAAATTTTCTTAGCAAGAATCTGTTCCTCGAGGCTCAAAAAAGAAACCAACAACTGCAATTTCAAATAAGTTTTCGTACTCTTCTCCACATCTGAATTATTACTATCCATGTTCTGTTTGTATGAATGATTTAACTTTGTGAAAATGGGAAAGTTCCAGAAAGGCGTGGCAGACTGGCTTTATAGTTTGTTCTGTATATTATACTCCTAAGCGGCTCTGCCCAAGGGGATTATATAAAAAACATTCAATTGATTGAAGAACTTGATGTATAGCTGTAAATTTCGCAGGTTATTTTGGTAGATTGGCATATCATTTCATTTTTTATTGTCTGCGATGCATTGTAGTAGTTTGCATCAGGCAACTCCATTTCTATTCTCTAAGGTGGGTTTGCAGTAGCAAGATATGAATTTACTATGCTAGCCTCTTCTCTTAGCTGTTTGCGTATGGTCTCGCATAAGTATTTTAAGAAAGCAATATGGTAGCCTTGTCATTCCCTTCTGCACTTGCATCCCTCACTGACACTCCAACCAAAGAATTTCATTTGCTGGTTTCTGTCTTGTCTGGCATCATTATGCGCAAAAGGCCTTTCAATTCTCTAGTCGTTGTTTGTAATCATTTTTTATTTAATCTCCAATACTTATCATCTTTGTTTGGTCCTGTAGAATTAGTCATCAGGGTGCTGATTTTATTATCTAATGTGCAGAGATTAGTCGACAATCAAAATTTGTAGAGAGCATGGCTGCATATAAAAACCAAAAGAAAGCAGCGATACGACTTGCTTTTGTTAACCTTTTGTGCTTCGAAGTCTCAGTGATGCGCAAAGAGTTCAATGAAACAGCTGGTAGAATTGCTTTCTACATCGATCCTTCTTCTATTTCTGCATAATTTATCCTTGTCTAATGTTCAAGTTCTCTGCAGGCATAAACTTTGATTGCCTTTATGGTAAAGGGGTTCTCTACATTCCATGTTTTTCCTTTTCTGTTTCATCATTTTCTCTATACCACCCTGCTGTTAGCGGGTCTTTCTGATGAGGATTCGTCAGCTGAATTAATTTTTAATTGAATCTGATGTAAGCCCTTTTAGCAATTAATTTTTCATGTTCACATGATCGCAGTGAAATCAACAATTGTTCGTATAAGGTAGTTGTACTGTTAGATTCAAACAGTGAATGTAATCCTGTCAGTTGATAGTATCAACTTCACAGGAAGAACACATTGTAGTAATTAGAAAGGGAAGTTCTGGTCTTTTCTTGATTTCTTCACTTATGTCCATCTTAGAACACTTGAATTTACATGTGGTATTAGTGTTGGCTTTCCCGAATATCATACATGCAACGAAGCGAAAATTATAAAATAAAATTATTCGGGAGTTTTTATGATTTTGTTAGATAGATTTAGAATTATTTAGAGATTTATTACTTGAAGATCTGATCTTCTTCGGCTTTGTATAATTCTTTAAAGGTTATGTTGTTACAAACCATAAGTTATTCAATTGTCCGACCTCCAACTGTAATCCAGACAAACTACAGTAAGAAATCTTCTAAATTTTCATTTAGGAGAGAAGAATTAATGTCTAGAATGTTTGTTCTAATTTTGTGTTTGCGTAATTTTTCTGTCTAACAAACTACTTCCAAAAAAAATAAAAGGCATAACTTACTATTTATAGGGAAATCTAAAAAACCTTATAATATCTATATATTAATTTAGGATAATTTTAGAAATTAACTCAATTAAGTCCTTACATGATTTTTCTAGGTCTATAAATATAATCCATATATTGATTATATTATAATTCTTAATTTTTAAAATATATTTTAACCAAGTCATACTTAATTAAATTATCATAGTTTAATTTCTAACTAATAGTTCTTAATTTGTGTGATTCATTAGGTTCATAATATGTTGATCCAAATATGAATTATAATTATAATTAAATAATTTAATTTATTATCAATTAAATAATTGATTAATTTATATTTGAAGGTCAAGTATATTGTGTTATGATCCCCCAAATATTAGAAAAATCATTAGTGATTTGACTTAACTTTTCAGTTACCGGTTTCTTAATGTAATTAATATTATTTCATCAGTAATGTTTTGATTTAACATTAAAGCATGAAGTATGTCTGCCATGTTAAATCATCTTTGTTCTCTTCATAATAATCATTGATTGTTTGAATAAGATTTGGAACTCTTTTTAAATCTTATTCTATCTTAGCCAATAATTTATCAGTTAATACTATTTGAGAATAGATGAAATATTTTTCTTAATTCACCTAGGATAATAAATTCTCTCTTGATCATTCAAGTATATTTATATAGTTCATGTTATACCATTTTATGTCATTTCGTTATCTTAATTAAGATAACATGTAACAAGATTAAAGTATAACATGAACTATATAAAATAACTTAGTGATCTTAAGTCTAAGTATCATTTATATAACCGTCGCGTGAGCCTTTCTATAGATATAGATGATCTCTCCATATAGAATTCTCATGTGGGTCAGTTTAATGTACATGTCTTATGACAAGTACCTATATATTAGTTATAGGTATCCTTTATACTTCAGCTTATGAAAACAATTGTTTCTTTTCATAAAGAAAAGAACATAATAAATATTAGTTTTTACGACTCTAATGAATATCCAATATTTAAGAGAGCATCAACCAATAACATTTCAGTAACAATACTTTAATGCAATATGAATCTTATAATTATAACAACTTTATAATTTTCATTGAAAAACATTTTTGTTCTATAAACTTTATCTTTACTGTAGATTCATTAATTTAATATTATATGAGTATTAAAGATAAATTAAACTAACAATTAGTATGTATATTTATATAAAGATAAAGATAAATTAAATTTTTATTAATAATAAATATATATTTATATAAATATAATAATAGCACGTATAACCAACTAATTGACTATACAACATATTAAAATAACAATTAACATGGGACAACCGGACAAACATCTTCTCAGTTGTTATGTAAAGATTTTAATCAATTGTTAAAACGAGGATTTTACAAAGATTTAGATTTTACTATTCTTATTTCCCCCATTTGTTAATTCATGTGGATGCTGGGCTGAGGGGGAGAAACTTCGAATGCAATATCCCAACTTCCAAAATCTCAAAACTCATAAAATAGTTATCTTCAACAATGAAATGCAAACATAATACATGAAAAGTCCAACTGTATGAGACTCGTACGTATCAGTTGGCTCCCAGAGACCAAACAATAAGAACATTAGGCTTGCTGAAAGATGTCCCAAAGGCAAGTAGAGTTTCCCTTCTTGGCAGCTGAATGGCATTTGACTTCAAACCCAGGTCCCAATATTGTCCTGAGATAAAATGTACCTTAAAAAAAAACAAATTAATTCAATACTTGTCCTACAAACTGCATGCAGGCTATTCAATTCCTGAGAGGCTGGAGGAGAACTGGAAGGCCTTTTACTGGCATGGCAAAAGAAGTGTACATAATCTTTTCGTTTGGAATCACTTTCTCCCATTTGACTCTGTTCACCAGATTGTGCATAAATACAAGAATCTCCAACCGAGCGTATTCTTTTCCTGCACACATAAAAGGTCCTCCACCAAAAGGTACAAATGTGTATGGTGCAGGGCCTTTCCCCTCAAATCTTGAAGGATCAAACTTCTCTGGATCTGGGAAATATTTGGGATTTTTGTGTGTTGAGTATACACTCCAATATGCCTGCAGATAAGTTCATATACATCATCGTTTAAGTTATTACATTCAAGATTTGAAGGGTGTTTCTGTTCATTGTATATTTATTTTTTCGTAAAATACCATTCTAACAACTTGTGAACGATGACATACCTTCCATCCTTTTGGAATGGTAAAACCTGCAAAAGAGAAGTCTGCTATAACCTCTCTAAATGTTCCTGAAACAGGTGGCGAGACCCTCAATACCTCACAAGCCACACTCCAAGAATACTTCATCTTTTGAACATCATCCCAATTCAACAACTCTCCAGGAGCTTTTGACATTGCAATCTCCTTCTGTTCTGTTAATCAAAAACCATATTGAATTTCAATTTATTAACCTTCCACAGCAATTTCATAATTTTCATTTCTATGTGATAGATAGGCCTTTGATAAGAAAAAAGCATAGCTAAATTGTATGCAATACAATATCAACATTATACATTTTAAGTGGATTAAAAGCCTTGGCAGAATATATATTATATGAGCCACGAAAATGGAAATTGTTAGCAACTAACTACCTACTGTACACATTCTAAAAATCAGTCTGTGTTGGCTTGCAAAGAATAAGGCTAATTAAGGATATTTACCTTCCAAAACCCCCTGATAGATATGGGGATACTCAGCAAGATAGTACATGACCATTGTGATTGCACTACTGGTTGTATCATGGCCGGCGACAAGTAAACCCAAAACCTTGTAAGCAATATCCCTTTCATTTAAAGGTTGTCCATTATCGTCCGATGCAAGAAGCATCAGGGTCAATAGATCAGTAGCTTCAGCACGTTCTTCATAATTCTCCGATGCTAGCTCCCCTTTCCTCTGCTTCATGATGGCTAGAAGCTCCTCGCGAATGATTTTTCCTCCTTTGACCGCACGGTAATAGGTTGTACCGGGAAAATTTATAGGTACTGACACAAGGCCATTAGTGACAAGATTGAAGTGATTTTCAAGCCTGCTAACATGAGCAGGATCCTTGATGTTCATAAACAATCTACAAGCCAGTGCAAAAGTGTATTTTTTGGACAATGGCAACACCCTTACTTGTTTGTATGGGGACCAATCTGCCTCCAAATGATCTTTCGCCATTGAATCCATAACAGGAATGTAATGTTTCAGAGCTTCTGGCTTGAGAATTTCAGGAAGAAATCTGCGCAATATGGTACTATCATCTTTGGAAGAGGTAACAATTTCCTCAGGAAAAGACAATATTCTCTGTATTGGGCGAGGCCACCAGGTGGTGACATACTTGTTTTCGCTCGAGAATAAAAACTTGTTGCCTGAGACACCACAGAACATAGCCAAATTATCTCCAAGAAGGGATGTATGAAACACATCCGTCGAGTATTTACTCATTCTATCATTTACGAATTTCTCAGGTGTTCCACTCCTGCCAGCTCTCACAAAGTCCCATGTTTCTCCGATGATCGGCCATCCTGTTTTTCCCGGCGGAAACTTGGCATTGGAGGATTTTCTTCTGTATGCTGAAACGACAAGATAAAGAGATATACAGAGTACAGCAGGAGGAAGGAGATATGAAAAGAGGAGTCTGAGATCCATGTCCATATACTTGGCCGCAACAACCAAAAGGATTATCAGCGGCATGGGGGGCACATCACGTTGCCATGGCATAGAAAAGGATGGTTGATATATATCAAAAGAAGAGGTCGATCAAGTCCTTTTGGTCAACTTAGATATTTTTGGCTGGTCAAAACTGGTTTGCTCAACGTTTCTCTTTTATGTTAGTGACTTCTCCGGTGCCGGGTCAGTCACGGTGGCGTACAGATACTTTAAATATTAAATTAAAAGAAATCTAAAAGATTTATTGATTTAACAGTGCATCCTCTCACAACAGTGTTCTGTCCCTCTTTCTGGTTTTTTAAAGAAGATTTTGTCAAACCTTTATTTTTAAAAATTATATTTTTTTTAATTTAATTTTTTTATATATCAAATTATAGGATTGTGAAAAGAAAAGAAAAGTTATTAAAAAATAATATACGAGTGAAAATATTTGGTTTGGCACATTCTAGTAACTAAAATAGTTAATGTAAGCATTAACAAGTTTTTTTAATGAAAATAATTTGATAGTGATGATTTTTTTTTATAAACATACTGACGCATATAAAAATACAAATAAAAAA
>Ga0307507_10011292_pt1 | contig 11312 bp, 4 predicted proteins | sample 7_EM_MG_FD_207223 | JGI IMG/M metagenome (GOLD analysis project Ga0307507, IMG submission 207223) | Populus trichocarpa ectomycorrhiza microbial communities from riparian zone in the Pacific Northwest, United States - 7_EM | ecosystem: Host-associated > Plants > Roots > Unclassified | place...
TGGGCTCCTCATGAAAGTTGTAGGCCTATGTCTTATCTTTCCATCCATATAAAATAGACCTAAATCCGAGATCTACAGCTCCAGATATCACCCAATTACCGAACAATGTTCCAGTTTGGACTGCACCAACATCTCTTTTCTAAGTTTGGTCATCTCTTTGTCCTTTCAATTTCAGTACTTCAACTCATCAATCAATTCTTTCATTTATGTGATAGGCCTGCATTTAAGATGAACATTTACCATAAATTAAAGGTATCTTATATTATTAGATATGTTATTATAAAACATGCTTTAGTTAAGGAGTTATTGATACTTCAAGTGCAAAATGATGATATAAAACCTTGATAAAAATGCACTTTTAAGTACTAATCATTTATTAATAGCATAATATTTGTGTTTTGTTCTTTCTTATATTTGTTTAAGTGTGTTTCAGGTTTGTCACTAGTTGCTGTTTCAGGTGATGTCTTCTATACTCTATCTTTCTGCCTTAGAACATTGAAGACAACGTCTCGTTTTGGTTGGGGGGAGAGTAGTAGTTGATATTAAAAAAAAATTATTAACTAACTGTGTTTTCTATTATTAAAACCATTTGTAAAACTGTTGTTGCTAGGATGACAGAGTAAAGGAGGAACATTAGTGACTCTTGAGACGCATCTTAGTAAACATTCTTAACAAGGTCTATCACAATACTTCTTGAAATATTCAGGTTTACAAACTCTCGCATTGCTATCACTTGATTCTGCTGATATACTTATTTAACAAGTATTCCTATACCTTTATTTTCACACACACACTTTAACATATGATTGTGGGTTACACATTGGATTATTACATTATTCATGTTCTTTTGTTAAAGGTAACAACTAAGGGAAAGAGATAGTATATAATTTGTAAAAAAAAAAACAAATTGAATAAAAAAAAAGTAGATAAGTTTGGTTTCGTAGCCTCCTTGACTTAAGCAATTAAGCCCGAAGGGGTGTTTTAACATCTAGTACTCTAAAGTCAACTGACTTGGGAGCTATTGGCCTAGTGCTTGTTACATGGGTTGAGGAGAAAAGCTTAAGGGAATCAAACATTGCACTATCTATAACCCGAGTTACTAAGCTCGTAGGGGTGTCTCAACACCTGATGCCCTAAGACCAACTAGACTAGGAGTCATTAGCTGAAAGCTCGTTACATGGGTTCAAGATACATTGTGTTATAAATTCTTGTTTTTTTTTTAAAAAAAAAAGAAGATAATAATCCCAACCTAAGGAAGTTAACCTTAAACATTGGAACAAAATTTTGTTTTCTTCCATGAAAAGCTCCATAGCTATGTTTTGATTTCTTGAGCACAAAAGAAGGTTTATTAATATCTTGTTTTAGAAGTATGAAGCAGATATATAAATTTAATGAGAGTTTGTTTATTTGGATAGATTAATGGAAGTTAAATGATGAATGCCTTACTTTGTGGAACTTGCAAATTGTTTTTATATTTTAACGCTTAGATTAATAGGGACTAGTAATAAGCTGGTTGGGGGGTGTGATTAGTACTTAAAAGTGCATTTTCAATAAGGCTTTATATCATCATATTACACTAAAGTATCATTAAATTCCCTAACTAAAAGCATGTTTTATAATAACAAGTCTGATAATATAATATATCTTTAATTTATGGTAAATGCTTATTTTGAATGCAGGTATATCTCACAATTCAAATGATTGATTGATGTGATTAACTATTGAAAGTGAAGAGACAAAACGAGGACTAGGATAAGAGAAGAGATGTTGGTTCAGCCCTAAAACAAGAGAAGGTAAACAGACCAGTGGTTGCTTGGGTCAGTGGAACTTGTGCACGACTCTTTAAATCAGAATTACAATTTGGTCATGTTGTAAGTGGTTGCCCAACTATATTGTAGGTGAGGAACCGTGCTATGCTAGTGTGCTAATGTCTTCCATTGTTGAACAGGGTTATGGTGTGGGTGATGTCATCTCTCTTTTATGGTTCAAGCACAGCCTTCCACGTTACTCTACCCATTTTATGGAGGTATGTTTCTCATAAATTTTGAATTGTATAACCTTCATTTACATTTTTAACTGGTCATGCCAAGCTTTAAGTTCAATATAGCTCTTCTTACCTTGTTTCATTATCATTTAGGATTTGACATGCATTTAGAAGCAACAGTTGGTCTAGCTGCTTCATTTAGGATTTGACATGCATTTAGAAGCATTGTTGGTGTTCACAATTATATATTAGCAATGCTTGCTGTGATGTGGGTTCTGTACCCCTTGAGCCTAGTGTTCTTTTTTGTTCGTTGCATTTTTTTTTTGTTTTTGGTATAAGTTCTTGCGGAAGCAGGAAGAATAACTCCATCCAAAGGCTGTTATCAACACTTTTTGTTAGATCATTTTTTGTTGTTGTAATGTGTCATTGAGCCATTTTCTACTCTGATGTTGCAGCTCTTTATTTGTATTTGATAGCCTTTGCTGCTCTATATTATATTTTAGAGTTGTTCTTAGCTAATTGCTACTGTATTTCAAAAAATATTGTAATTCTTCACTCAAGTTTTATTCATTGTCTTCGTATATCATGACTAGATGGATAAATTATGTATGAATTTTTATTTGAAGCATGTATTTTAAGGTGATCGAACTATGTATGAAAAAAAATTCCTTACGATTTTACGATCCGAATTTATCTTGTATTTTTCGTGCCGTGTCAACAATACGTTTTTGACAACCTTGATTGACCCAAATAAGTAACAATAACCTAAAGACTAAGAAGAAAATAATAAAAATCTGAAAATTACTATCCTAAATATGCTAAATCAGATTTGTCACCCTTAAAAAGTCCCAAATAAACTAGGAAATTTGATTTGAAGAAAGAATTAATTCTGAAGTGTTCTTTCCTTGTTACTAGGATGAATAAGGAATCCTTGTAAGAAAAGGATTCTGAAACATTTATGAATCCTTACCACACTTAAAAACTATATTGCAGCCCATTAAAGATCCTTGTAGAGCTAGGAGATTCCCAAAACAAGCTGTAATATCCTTGTAGGAAAAGGATCATTGCCAAATAGAAAGTCCACAAGTCAAAAGGAAGTAAATAACAAAATTCATACAACCTCTGTTGACCCGTATTGCGATGCCTTTCCGAACTTCGATTAACCTGAAATTTTAACATAAAGTAAGACAACATGTCAGGAGACTCCAAGTAAAATTTCAGTCTGATCCAACTGTCGAATTGAGAATTATGATTGTTACTGTAAAATTGGATAGCTGCACATTTTACATCAAAATCCGAATTTGACCTTGCCTGGATCGTATAAGTTCTTTATTGAACTTACAAACTCTTTGAAGGATTGATTAATATAGTTATGATTTTATACTACTCGTTTGTGTCTGTTTATAGGTATAGGGTGAGAGTGATCATTGCATATAAATTTGGTTCTTCAAGGCAAGTTCTTATTGGGTCAACTTGTAAACCATTCAAATATGATTTTAGTGTATCTTGGGAGGTGACTATATCAGTTAGTATCAAAGTTTATGCTATCATCAAGTTATATTCCTTTAGTCTTTAGTATGTGTCATTTCTTAATTTTATTTCTTCCAAGTTTCGGTTAGGGTCTTGTTTTTTTTTTAAAAAAAAAAAGAGAGTATATTCCTCTATTATTATTTTATAGTTTGTGTCAAACCCTATATATATATAAAAAAATCATATTGATTAGATTCTTGATTTTCCCGAATACATCAAAGAAAAATTATGTTCTTGATCTTCATCTTCTATTTTTCTTGATTTTGGCCTAGTGATGCGAACCTCATGATCTGAGGAATATAACTTGAGATTGTGGGTCACGCAACCCACAATCAAGATTGAGATCTGATTCTAGAAAGCTGATAGGAGTGTGACACAATAGGAACCTGCCCCAAGGCACCAACACTATTAGAATGAGTAGAATGACACCACGAAGCCAGTTAATCTTCAATAAGTCGGATTTAGTTCGTTCAAAAACTAAAGAATGCAAGAATCACTCTCACACGTTAAAACTAAAAAATTCAGAAGTCATATTCATCAATGGCTACTGAAATTTTGGTTACATGAATTTAAGTAATTCTTGAAAAATTAACCCTAATGGACCCCTTATGTGGACTTATATGAGGTCCACTCAAAACTGACCCAAAAACCTTAAACTAAAAAGCCCATAACCTGATCCAAACAAGCATTGGATCCTAGCTGAAAAACAAAATATTAATTAAGCCCAAACATAAGAGAAAATAATAAAAATAACTAATCTGTCATTAAATACCACCAGCCTTTTTTTCCTTGTGTAGCTAGGATGAATAAGGAATCCTTATAAGAAAAGGATTCTAAAACATTAATGAATCCTTGCCACACTTGGAGATTATATTGCAGCTCATTAAAAATCCTTGTGGTACTAGAAAATTCCTAAAAAAAGCTCTTACATCCTTGTAGGAAAAGGATCCTAGCCAAATAGAAAGTCCACAAGTCAAAAAGAAGTAAATAACAAAATTTGTATAGCCTGTTTTGACCTATATCGCAAGTCCTTCTCGGACACCGATTCACCTGAAACATTACCCCAACATGGACCAATACCTCTGGTAAAGTTTCTACTCGATCCAACGGTTGGATTTGGAGTTATGCTCAGTAGCGTAAAACTGGATGATAAACAATTTTACGCCAAAATCCAAATCTGACATTGCTTAGGTTGTACCACCACCATATCACAAAGTGTAGAAAAAAGAAAATATTGCATGAATTGACAAGTTAGGACTTAACCAAATACAAGCTCTTGATTTTTAAGTGGGTGACACGATCAAAGAGTTGATGTCTTATCCCAAGTGCAGGAGTGTCAAAGTAATAAATAACCCGGCAAGACCAGGGTCGAACCACAAGGAGGTGAATTATATAAATTACAAACAATAAAATGATATTGATTTTGAAGAGAACTTTGAGATGTAATAATGATGAAAAGATTAAATAAGAATAAAACAATTGTCAAGGTTAGAGGATCCACTAATAGTATTTCAAATAAATATAATATAAACTCTTTTTATTACTCAATTGGAAACCACATACAAAGAAAGTTCCAATCGGATGATTTATCGTTATTAGCTCATTATAAATTATTAACATGATCATATTAATCATCTTATCTAAGAAACACCATACTTATAAATATCATCAAGCATTCATGTTGCTAGCTTATGTTAACAACAAATCAAGTTCCTATCATAATAACGATGTCGGCCGAAGACTATGAAGGATCAAGCATTTGATGTACCAAGTGTTATACAACACAAATCTAAACTAACCATTTAACAAGCAAGGTATTAAGAATTAGTAAGATAAAAAGATAAAACATGTCAATAACAATCTTTCTTGGATATAAACATTAAAGTCCATGTTGAGTTTATATTATACCTATTCTAACACCACTAGTGAAACCTTTTCACCTTGACATAATTAACTTAGCTAAACATAACGAAGAAGAAAAACATAAATAAACAATATAAGAACATAAACATGATATAAGTTAACTAAGTATAGGAAAGGAAATGAAAAAGGCATAAACAAGAGATTAATATAGCATGAAAGAAAACTTGAACATTACAAAGAGAGAAAGCAAGAAGATGATTTTGATCTGAAAAATAATATGACTAAATACATGGCAAATGCCTCCTTTTATAGGCTAAAATTTGAAACTATTGATTGGTTGACAAACTATTTAGTTGGTGGCCAACCATTGATTTGGTGGCTGGTTATTGACATTGTTGGCTGCTGGTTATTGACATTGTTGGCTGGCCAAAACGTCATTGCTAACATCAGAATTTAAGCCCTTTGTTCTAAGAAAGTTGTGGGCAATTGTCGTAGCTTTCCAACAAAAAAAAAAAACCAGAGCTCATTTGGACTTCTAGAACTCAAGATATGAACTAAAAACCGAACAGTGTCTGAGCTGCAGGACAAATTCCGACTTCTCCGTTGTTGCTAAGATTTGAACTTGAAAACGGCAGAATTGAGTCTTGGACTGCAAAGTTTTAGGTCTATGGCTTAGCTTTCCATCCATATAAAGCAGACCAAAATCCAAGGTCTACAGCTCCAGTTATGATCCAATAACTGAATGGTGTTCCAGCTTGGAATTGACATTGGGAAAGAGGGGCGCTGGGAGACACTAGGTTTTTTACTTTTTGGTGTTGTTATTGGCTTACTGTAGTGCAAACTGCAGTGTGTGTGTGTGTGTGTGTATTCCTTTTAAACACGTAAAACAGGGTTCAAAAACGCGATTTTAAATGATTTCAACTGATTTCAATGTTTTTATACGATTTTACCACTTTTCGAGTTTGTAAGCCGATTTAACACGATAACATATTTTAACTCGTAAAATCATACGATTTTACGAGTCAAAACACGATTTTAACAACCTTGGGGTCAATTGTAAGTGGGCATCATATAAGTCCACCTCAGGAGGGTCCATTAGGATTTATTTAAATCTAGAGTTAGTATAAATAAAGCCATAAACAAACATGTAAGTTAGACAATTCAGATTAATAAAACTTCTTGTTTGCCAATAGTGTTGGTGCCTGGGTACAAGTTATCTTTGTGTCACATTTCTATCAAACCTGATTTACTTGGCTTTCCGAGAATTGATGTCTTTGCGTATGGGTTGCGTGACCACGTGATCACGAGGTTCGCATCAAAAACTTAGTATGGGAATCACTCAACCACACAAAAATAGCAATATTATCAATTTACTTATTAAAAAATAGTTTTGTTTTTTTTCAAAAAGTCTCTACAAAAGAGTATTTACACTATAAATAATCCTAAGTTTAATAGGTTATCTCTAATGAATATGGATAAACCTAATAAATAATAATAATCCAATGAACCAAAATTTAAATAAAGGTTCTAATATCTTTAAAAGCCTAATGATAACTAAAAGATAAATAAAACAATATCCCAACTAATTTAAATAAGACTAAAGTCATTTTCATAATCCATATGCAGAATCAAAACCCAACTTCAAACACACGATTCTCTATCATCTTAATGAATTAGAAGGCATGTTATATATATCATTGAAAATCTATGGATGTCTACTTTCCAATGTAACTAGAATCACATTAAAAATCTTTCTCTAGTTCTATTTATGAACAAAATAGCAGCAAAAGGTCAAAATTGGTATATTTGAATCTTCTTATTCCATTCCTTTTGTAATGTTTGAATCTCCCACCTTTAAGCCTTTCTCAAACATGAATTAAATTAATCAATGCTTGTAATTTATTATTTAATATCTTTTAAAGTTCACCTTAACCCATGTCTTAAAACAATCCATTGATAGACTCTTTGAAACTTTTAGTCCTAAGTCTTATCACCGAACCAACTGAAACCTCTAACGGATCTCTTGGTGTTGTTTGGATCATATCATTAGAGGCTTTGAATATATGCATTACATAAAACTACTATACAAGAGAGGAGGTGTATGACTACTATATATGTGGAGTTGTATGACTTTCGTGAATGACTTTCATATAAGAGATGACAGAGGCAACAAAATATATGACAATGCTTTAACCTTGAAGCTATTAGGTATGCATGAAGGCAGAGAGGAGGTGTATCTATATATATCATCATATTACACTTAAAGTATCATTAAATTCCCTAACTTAAGCATAGTTTATAATAACAAGTTTGATAATATAAGATATCTTTAATTTATGGTAAATGCTCAATTTTAAATGCAAGTTTGTAAAATAGGCATAGCTCACAATTTAGAAGACTGGTTAATGTGTTTAATTATTGAAATTGGGGTTTTTGTGAAGAGACAAAAAGAGAGCTAAGTTTAGAGAAGAAATCCTAGTTGGGCTGGTTCTATTCAAATTAGACCACCATTTGATTTTTAAGTTATAACAGTAGCTATTGACCTTGGATTCATATGTGGTTTATCTTGATGGAAAGATAAGACCTGCATATAATATTTATGAAAAGCCCAAGGCTCAATACTACCTTTTTTAAATTCAAATTTTAGCAACAAAAGACAAGTATGAATCTGCTTTGTAGCTTAGACACTGTTTAGTTTCAGCCTATATCTGGAGTTCTAAAAGTCCAAATATGTCTTTTTTTTAAGATAAGACAAATACCTACAACTTTCATGAAAATCTTTTGTTCATATTATGAAATTATCAATGACATTTTGTTCATCCACTAAATCAATAATTAGCCACCATATCAATAGTTCTAAATTTTAACCTATAAAAGGAGGTATTTTCCAACCATTTAGGCATGTTGGTTTTCATACCAAGATCCATGCTCTTGCATTATTTATTTGTATTTTTATAGTATTTAAGTTTTATTTTTTTGTTATATTATCATTAATTTCTTGTTTATACTTATCATTTTTTTATACTTAATTAATTTATATTATAGCTATGTTTTTATCTTGTTTGTTTATGGTTTTATTTTTAATTATGTTTAGTTAAGTTTATTTTTGTCAATGTAAAAAGGTTACACTGTTAGTGTAAGAATAAGTCTAGTACAAACTCAACAAGGATTGTAATGTCTTAAGCAATCTTAATACTCTCCTTGTTAAGTGGGAGTCTTGATTCGGAAAGCCAAGTAAATTAGGTTTGATAGGAGTGTGACATAAAGATAACTTGTACCCAGGCACCAGCACTATTGGAAACGAAAAACCCCCACCCAACGAATATTGATTCGCGAACAAGAAGTATAAGGATGACACCATGAACCTAGTTGTTCTTCGATAAGTCATTTTCAGTTCTTTAGAGAACCATGGAAGGGAGATTATCTCACCAACAGACACACACAAAGTGTGGCAAACACGAAGTTTATTTAATCTGAATTCTCTTACTTACATGTCTGGTTATGCCTTTTTATTTATACTAACTCTAGACTTAAATAAACCCTAATGGACCCCCTTAGGTGGACTTATATGAGGCCCATTTACAATTGACCCAAATAAGTAATAATAACCTAAAGACTAAGAAGAAAATAATAAAAATCCAAAAATTACTATTCTAAATATGCTAGAATCCGATTTGTCACCATTAAGAAGTCCCAAATAGACTAGAAAATCTGATTTGAAGATAGAATTAATTATGAAGTCTTCTTTTCTTGTTACAGCTAGGATGAATAAGGAATCCTTGTAAGAAAAGGATTTTGAAACATTTATGAATCCTTGTAGAGCTATGAGATTTCCAAAACAAGCTAGCATATCCTTGTAGGAAAAGGATCCTTGCTAAATAGGAAGTCCACAAGTCAAAAGGAAGTAAATAACAAAATTCGTACAACCTCTGTTGACCAGTATTGCGATGTCTTCCCGAATTCTGATTGACCTGAAATTGTAATCCTTGTAGGACAACATGTCAGGAGACTTCACGTAAATTTTCAGCCCGATCCTTGAGAATTATGACTATTGCTGTAAAACTGGATAATTGCATATTTTATATCAAAATCCGAATTTAACCTTGCCTAGATCGTATCAAAAATGAAAAGGAAAACGATGAATGTGGATCCAACTACTGGTTTTAGATGTAAAAGGTTTAGTTTACAGTTGATGGATCAATAAAGTTTGAAGAATGTCAAGTTTTTTAAAATGTAGCTCCATAGTTTACATATAGATATCATGTTAAAATATATATTAATCAAACAGTTAAGGTTAGTGATGAGGATCAGCCCAACATCATGGCTTTCTGGGAATTGATGTTTTTGCGTGTGGGATGCGTGACCAGTGATCACGAGGATCGCATCAGTTAGTGCCATATATATGGGTAATTGTCTTCTAAACTTCTATGCAGCATTTACAAGTAGCATGGACATAATTTTAGGACATACCAATGAGATAGTGATGCGAACCTCGTGATCATAGTCACGCAACCCACACACAAAGACACCAATTCTTGGAAAGTTAAGTAATTCAGGTTTGATAGGAGTGTGACACAAAGATAACTTGTACCTAGACACCAGCACTATTGAAAAAGGAAAGCCCCACCCAATGAATATTGATTCGCGAACAAAAAGTATAAGGATGACGCCACGAAGTCAGTTGTTCTTTGATGGACTTATATGAGGCCCACTTACAATTGACCCAAATAAGTAATAATAAACCAAAAACTAAGAAGAAAATAGTAAAAAAAATCAAAATCAAAACTTAATATGCTATAATTAAATTTGCCATCCTTAAGAAACCCCAAATAGATTAGGAAATCTGATCAAAATGTGGAATTAATTCTGAAGTCTTCTTGCCTTGTTGTGCTTGGTTTTCTTATTTTGCATGGATAATTAATGATGAAAATCTTCCTCTTTTATACTTACCAATTTAGTTTCCTTCCTAGAAACCAAAATGCCATTAAATACCCCAAACTCTTCTTTCCTTGTATAGCTAGGATGAATAAGGAATCCTTGTAAGAAAAAGATTCTGAAACATTAATAAATCCTTACCACATTTAGAAACTATGTTGTAGCCCATTAAAGATCCTTATAAAACTACAACCACGAGGCGATAAGCCATTTCAAATCCTTGAGAGGATCAACGACAGTGCTTATAAAGTTGATTTGCCAGGTGAGTATGGTGTTAGTGCTACCTTTAATGTTTCTGATCTTACTCTGTTTGATATAGGTGATGATTTGAGGTCGAATCCTTTTAAAGAGAGAGGGGATGATAAAGATCAGCCCAACACCAAGCGTAACTATGCCAACGACCCATTGGAGGTGCCAATTGGGCCAATTACAAGAGCTAGGGCAAACAAGCTTAAAGAAGCATTGAATTAGCTTTTTTTCATAACATATGGAGCAAGATGGACCTGGAGGTGATACGGTCCAGGCAAGGTCAAATTCGGATTTGATGTAAAATGTGCAACTATCCAGTTTTACAACAATAGTCATAATTCTGAATTCAACCGTTGGATCGGGCTGAGATTTTACGTGGAGTCTCGTGACATGTTGTCCTACCTTGGGTTAAAATTCTAGGTCAATCGGAGTTTTACCAGTGTTGGGATAGGTATAGAGACTTGCTTAACATATGTCCTCATCATGGTTTTGAAACATGGAGATTGGTTTCACACTTTGATGAAGGGTTAACACCTAAAGATAGGCAAATGGTGGAATTAATGTGCAATGGAACTTTTGAAGATAAAAACCTTGATGAAGCAATGGAGTAAATATACTTATTAGCTAAAAATGCTTAGAATTGACTGGAGGTACTTGTGAGGCACCGGGTAAAACTCAGCCCTATACATCTAGTGGAGGCATGTACAACCTTAGGGAAGATCATGACCTCCAAGCTAAATTTGCATCTCTA
>Ga0307507_10011293_pt1 | contig 11312 bp, 7 predicted proteins | sample 7_EM_MG_FD_207223 | JGI IMG/M metagenome (GOLD analysis project Ga0307507, IMG submission 207223) | Populus trichocarpa ectomycorrhiza microbial communities from riparian zone in the Pacific Northwest, United States - 7_EM | ecosystem: Host-associated > Plants > Roots > Unclassified | place...
GCCGAGCCGCTGGCACGCGGCCTTGGCAACGGCGGCCACGATGGGATGCGGCGATTGCACGAGGGCAACGAGCTCGTTGACCAGCGCCTCCGCGCCCAGCTCCGCGGCGACGATGGCCGCGAACGGCCGGGGGTCGACCCGTCGATCGGTGCGATCGCGCAGGATGGTGCGCAGGGTATCCAAGGTGCGCGCGCTCGGGCAGCGCGAGGTGATGCGCCGGTAGCCGGCGGCCTCGAGCCCGAGGCGCGCCGATGCGGACGACGTTTGCACGTACGCATGCGCGGCACGCACCAGCGGCTCGCAGTCCGGCTCGTAGGGACCGCGGCCTGCCTGCGAACCATCGAGATCGAGCGCGATGGAGTGCGCCGCCTCGTTCGCGTACGCGTCGAGGTGCACGGTGAGCCGCTCCAACGGCACCGCGCCGGGCGTGTGCCCGGTGAAGCGCTCGCGCGGGGTCTCGATGACGACGTAGCTCCACAGCGTGGAATCCGTCGCTTGGTCGCGCCCGAATGTCGCCTCGATGTGCACGCGCGTGATGCCCGCCCAACGAAGGACCCGCGGCTGCTCTTCGTGATCGACGAGCAAACCCCATGGCACGATGGCCATCGGCACACTGCGGGGCGCCACGCGCGGGGTGCGCCCCCAACGCAAACGATGCATCGAATACGCGGTGGTGGCTACGGCCACGAGGCCCGAGGCGATCGCCCCCCGAGGACCGAAGGTATGCCAGATCCCCGCTCCGACCCCTGCCCCCGCGGCAACGACGCCTCCAAGCACGCCCAAACCGTGCCGCGGGCCGGGAAAGAACCCGACGTAGCGAAAATCCGGTGCGGGGGCCAGCATCTCCATATGATCCTTGATCTTAACGCTCTTGCTACCCTGGAGCACGGAGGCACCCTTTGTTCTGCACGACATGCGGCACGGACCTGAGCTCGTGGGGGGAAGCCTCGGACCAGCCGATACGGTTCTGCCCACAGTGCGGGTCCAGGGTCAGCATTCCGCCGGAGGAGCGCCGGGTGGCGGTCTCCACACCGGCGACGCCCTCGTCGAACGCGCCAACGGTGGCGGCCACACCGTCGTGGCCGCATCCGCCCGTAGCTCAGGTGGTTAGCCGCATTTCCGAGCCGGCGGCGCCCTCCACGGGGGTACGTGGTGGAACGAGCCAGATTTCGAGCCAAATTTCGAGTCAGGTGCCGAGCCATGTCGCCGTGAGCCAGCAGCCCGCCGCGGCGCCGGCGGCCGTGGCCGCGACCGCGGCGGTGCCGGCGTCGGAGTCGACCTTCGTGCCCATTGCCGCGGGCGCCACGCTCGAGCGCGGCTACGGGCGCATGGTCGTCGACACGCGGGTCGGCGAGGGCGGCATGGGCATCGTCTGGCGCGGCTGGCTCTTCTACCCGCCGACCGATCCACGCGGGGGCGAGCCACCCGTGGCCATTGCCCTCAAGGTGCTGCGCTCGCAGATCGGTGCCCGCGAGGACGTGCGGACGTTCTTCCGCAACGAAGCCGAGGCGCTGCGCGCGCTTTCGCATCCGAACATCGTGCGCTTTTTCGATTTGTTCGAGTGGCCGCCGCACCCGCCTTCGCCGCCACCGAGCCGCCCAGAGCCGCCGGAGCTGGCGCTCGCGATGGAGTACGTCGATGGCGATACGCTCGAACAGGTCATCGCGCGGCACGTGGCGCGCGCACAGCTTCGCGGGCCGGGCGCGCTGCCGGGCATGCCCTTTCGCCGTGCCTGGTACTACTTCCAGCAATTGCTCGGCGCGCTCGCGGCGACGCACGCGCTCGGCATCGTGCACCGCGACGTGAAGCCGTCGAACATTTTGATCCGGCGCGACGGCATCGTGAAGCTCACCGACTACGGCATCGCCCGAATGAACCAGCCCAACGGCCCCGACGAGAGCAACCTCGCCCCCGGCACCGGTGCGTACATGTCCCCGGAGCAGGTGCTTTCGCAACCCGTGGACGGGCGCAGCGATCTCTATTCGGCGGCCATCGTGCTCTACGAAATGCTCAGCGGCCGCACGCCCTTTTCCACCGAGAACAAGAGCGAATTCTGGATCCGCCAGGAGCAGGTGCAGCGCTCACCGCCGCCCATTCGCACGTTGGTGGCGCAGGCGCCGCCGGTGCTCGATGCGCTCTTCTTTCGCGCGCTGGCCAAGGACAAGGCCATGCGCTTCGACAACGCCATCGAGATGGGCAATGCCTTTCGCGAGGCCATGGGCCTTCCCGACTCGGCCGAGTGGCGCGCCCAAGCCGAAATCGCCCGCGACGCCGTGCCCGCCCACGCCGCTCCGGCGGAGGCCGAGCGCCAAGCGCGGCTCGGGACCTTGCGCGAGTTCCTGGTCAAGAAGTACCCAACGTTGGGCATGACGGCCGCGTGACGTCAGCGGCGGGCGCGGGCGTGGGCCAAGGTTCCCAAGGTGGCCACGACCGCGGCGATGGGGGCGATGGCGAGCGGCAAGAAGCCGGCGGCGATGGCCAAGGTGACGGCGACGCCGGGGGCGATGCCCACGATGACGGCGATGCGCGTGCGTTCACGCGTGGTGCGGGCCAGTGCAAGGGCCAGCGCCGCGTGGCGGACGTCGTCGGAGGCCAGCGCGACGGACCATTCGCCGGGGGTGGAGCCCGCCGCGGACAGCGCGACGGATACGTCGGCTGCGCCCAGCGCCGCGTCGTCGGACTGCGGGTGGCCGAGCACCGCCACGGCATGGCCGCCCTCGCGCAGCGCACGCACCTCGGCGCCGCGATCCGTGGGGAGGACCTCGGGTCGAATGTGATCGATGTCCAGCGCGCGCCCCAGCGTTTCGCACGTATCGCGTGCCTCGCCGCTCAGGAGCACCGGCTCGATGCGTGCATCATGCAAGCGTTGAACGGCCGCACGCGCACCGGCACGCAGGCCGTCTTGCAGCGCCACCAGGCCGACGAGCTTGTTCCCCAGCGCGACGAGAAGCACGCTGCGACCCTGCGCTTCCAGCTCGGACACGCGGGCGTCGGCGAGCGCCACGCTCACGCGCTCCTCGAGGAGCAGGGCGCGGCTTCCCACGACGAGCCGCTCGCCGCGGGCCGAAAGGGCCGTGACCCCGAGGCCCGCGTGCGCCGTCGCATTGCGCACGTTCTCGATGCGGATCCCGCGCGAATGCGCCGCACGCAAAATGGCCGATGCAAAGGGGTGGCTCGACGCCGTCTCCGCGCCGGCGGCCAGCGCCAGGACGCGGTTTTCCTCGAGGGAACCGAGCGGCTCCAGGGCCACGATCTCGGGCTCGCCCATCAAGACGGTGCCGCGGGAGCAGACCACCGCGACGTCGGCGATGCCCGCGTTCTGGAAGGCGCGCGCATCCTTGAAGACGATGCCGTAGCTCAGGGCCTCCGCCTGACCTTGCGCATAGTACGAGGCCAGAGCGGCCCCCACGCCCCACACGCCGAGCGCCATGGCAGCTGCCGCAACGGCGGCCAGCACGGCGGGGCCGTGGCCGTCGTTGGCGATGACCGCCACACCCACGAGCAGCGCCGCGATCGGCGTGCCGCGCTCCAAGAGAAGCCGCGTGCCTCGGGCGAGCGGCGCGGCCACGTCGATGCGCAGCTCGGGATCCAGCAGAAGGCGCACCCACGCACGCTCGTGCGCCGCCCACGTGGTCATCAGGCGCAGCGTGCCCGAGACGACCTTGGCGCCGGCCACGATGGCGTCGCCCTCTTTCTTGCGCGCCTCCGCAGGCCCATCGATCCACGGAATCACGGTGGCCTCCCCCGCGGCCACGATGGCGTCGACGCCCACCACCTCGCCGGCTTCGACGAGGACGTGCTCGCCCGGTTTTACCTGGGCGGGGTACAGCTCCAACGTTTCCCCGCCGCGCACCACGCGAACGCGCACGTCGAGGGCCTCCGCGATGCGCGCGCGATGAAGCGCAATCGGCTCGAGCGCGCGATCGACGCGCACTGCGACCACGAGCGCCGCCGCCGCGCACAACCCCGCGAACGAGGCCAGCGCGCCGGCATTCGGCTCGTGCGCCCACATGGCCCAAAGCGCCGCCACGAGCGCGAGAACCGGTGGAAACGCCGCAACGTAGGGGTGCGCCAGCGCCCGATCGTGCCGCGATGTGAACACGCGCACGAGCCAGATCGCGCAGGCCACCACGACCAACGGCTCGCGGGCCACCTGCGCCGCCGTCCCCGCGAGCGCCACCACCGACGCCAGCACCCCCAGCGCCGCACCCGCGTACGAAATGGTGTCTTGCTTGGCCCGCAGGAACACCCGCCAGCCGCGTTCTTCCTCGGGCCTGTTCTCTCTGTTTTTTCGGTTCGCGATCCCGAACGTGATCCCGATTTCCTCTTCCTCCTCGGGAGCGGGAGGAGGAACAGGAGCGGGCTCGTGTGCCGGTAGCTCCTCCTCCGCCGGCAAATCTTCTTCGGGAGGCGGCTCCTCCTCGGGTTCGGAGGGCTCGTACGGCTCCTCGATCCGCGCCGCGCGATGGCTCAGCGCGGGGGACTCTTCGTGGGGCAGCAGCTCCTCGGCCGAGTCGTAGGGCTCGTGGCCCGTGGGCAGGGGCTCGGTCTCGGGCAGCGAATGCGCCGACGGCCGCGGCTCTTCCAGATTCGGCCACGACTCGGCGGCCGTGGGAATGACTTCGCGCGCGCCGTTCGTGTGCGGCCCCTTGATGATCGGCACGGCGATGGGCGCCACCGGCGGCGGATCCGCCGTAAAGCGCTGGAGCACCGACATCGAGCCCGCGCTCGAGACGTAGTCACGCTTGCAGGTGCGATCGCAGAAGTAGAAGAACTGCCCCTCGAGGATCGCCACCTCCCCCGCCCGGAGCGGGTCGATCTTCTTGCCGCACGCGGGGCACGCATGCGTCGTCGAAGCGGGGGAAGGTGTGCGCCCGTCCATCGAGAACCTCAGGCTGAAGCGCGTCGCGCCTTGTCGAGCTCCGACACGACGTGACGAAGCGCCGTCACGCCGCGTGCCAGCTCGGCTTCCGTGACCACGAGCGGCGGCGCAAAGCGAATCACGCGATCGCCGGCGGCGATGAGCAATACGCCCTTCGCCTGAATGAGCGGCAGCACCTCGCGCGCGACGAAACCTTCGCGCAAGAGCAGCCCCACGAGGAGCCCGTCACCGCGAACGCCCTCGCACGTCTTGGGAAAGTCACGGACCAGGTCCTCGAGCATCCCAACCAACGCCGCGCCCTTGGTACGCGCGCCCTCGACGAGCTTCTCCTCGTCCAGGATGCGCAGCACGGTGAGCGCCGCGGTGCAGGCGAGCGGGTTGCCACCGAACGTCGACCCGTGCGTGCCGGGCGGGAGCGCATCGGCCAGCTTTTCCGTGGTGAGCATGGCCCCGATGGGAAAGCCTCCGCCCAGGCCTTTGGCCAGCGCGACGGCATCGGGCATCACATGGTCCTTTTCGAAGGCGAGAAAGCGCCCCGTGCGACCGATGCCGGTCTGCACTTCGTCGACGACGAAGAGCGCCCCGGATTCGTCGCACAAGGCGCGCAGGCCGGAGAAGAAGCCGGCGGGCGCGGGGAAAACGCCGCCCTCGCCCTGCACCGGCTCGGCGATCACGGCGGCCACGTCGGGCCCCATCGCCTTGCGCACGGCCTCGAGATCGCCGTAGGGCACGTGGGTCACGTTGCCGGGAACGCCGAAGCCTTCGCGGTACTTCGGCGTGCCGGTCATCGACACGGCGCCGAGCGTGCGTCCGTGGAAGGCGTTGTCGAAGGCGATGATGCGCGCGCGGTTCGTCTGGCCTTGACCGTAGAAATAGCGGCGCGACATCTTGAGGAGCGCCTCGTTGGCCTCCGCACCCGTGTTGCAGAAAAACGCGCGCGCGAAGCCGCTGCGGCGACAGAGCTCGTCCGCAAGGCGGATGTTCGGCTCGTTGTAGAAGTAATTCGAGACGTGCATCAAGCGCCCGGCCTGCTCGGCGATGGCGCTCGTCAGGGTCGGATGCGCATGCCCTACGCAGTCGACGGCCACACCCGCACAGAGATCCAGGTAGCGATTGCCATCGACGTCGTAGAGATCGCACCCCTTGCCGCGGGTGAACACGACCTGCGCGGGGCGGTAATTTCCGTAAAGGCGGCGCTTGGCAATCTCGAGGAGTTCGTCTTGAGGGGATGGCATGGTTTCCCCTTTATAGCAGTCGTCGCGGCGCGTCTCCTTTGCTGCGGCGCTCGAGCAAGATCTCCGCGATTTCGGCGAATCCGTCGCCCATGACTTTTTCGGCAACGTAGCGGGGCGGGACTGTGAGCCGTTCCAGGTACGGCCTGACGTTGGCCACGCCGAACGTTGTGCGAAAGGCTGCAAAACAAGCGGCATCGTTGCCGCTGTCGCCGGCAAAAGCGTACGCGACGAGGGCTCGCCCCGCGTCCTCGCCGAAGCGGTCGCACAAGAAACGGACTGTGCCGGACGCCTTGTCGTCGGTGTCGAAGGTGGCATGCACGTGAACGCTGGAACGCGTGGTGCGCGCACCCTCGTCCACGATGATCGCTGCAATGGCATCGACGCGTTCACGCGGAAGGTGCACGCGCTCGCCGATGTCCCACGTCACGTCGGAACGCCGTGCATCGACGTCGTCGGCGAGGCGCGCCTCGGGCACCTCCGCGCGAACGCGCTCGACCAGCTGCGCGAGGCGGATGCGCCGCCGCCGCCGCTCGGCCTCGTCGCACGCCTCGAGCCGTGCGATGCTGCGGCCCTCGCGCACGAGATGAACGGCACCATTTTCGGTGACCGCTCCGTCGATGGGCCACTGTCGTACGATGATTTCGCCCCAACCACTGGGCCGCCCGGTCACGGCCACCAAGCGAAGGCCGGCATCGCGCAGCTTCCAGAGCGCCTCGTAGGCTGCGCGGGTGAGCAGGCCATGCGAGAGGAACGTGTCGTCCAGATCGAAGAGCAGGCCGCGCAGCGAACAGGCCGTCGCGGTGTCGAGCGAAGAGACCGGGATCATCGTTTTTCGATGCGTGCGAGCAGCGCCTTCAAGTAGAGCCCCTCGGGAAACGCTGCGCTCACGGGGTGGTCGGCGCCCTGAAACGCGCGCTCCCAGACGAACGCCTGCATGTTGGCGTGAAGCGCCCCGATGGCCAGCGAGCGCGTAAGTGCTTGCATGTCGACGGCCGAGGAGCACGAGCACAAGATGAGGTCCCCGCCCGGCTTGGTCGCGCGGCACCCCAGCTCGGCGAGCTTCGCGTAGGCCATGAGCGCGCCCTCGCGTGAGCCGCGGGTGGGGGCGAGGCGGGGTGGGTCGACGATGACCAGGTCGTGGCCGCCCTCGTTGCCTGCATCGCGCAGCGCCTTGCGTGCGTCGGCTTTCACGAAGTCAATGCGCCCCTCGAGCCCATTGTCCCGCGCGCAGCTCTCCGCGACCTGAATGGCCAGCCCGCTCTCGTCGACGGAGGTCACGCTGGTTGCGCCACCGCGCGCCGCGGCCAGGGCGAAAGGCCCCACGAAGCTGTACGCATCGAGCACGCTCCGACCGCGGGAAAGCTGCTCCACCCGCGCCCGAAGCCCGCGCTGGTCGAAGTAGTACCCGGTCTTTTGTCCCAGCTCGAAGGGGATGCGAAACGACAGACCGCGCTCGAAAAAGGCGAAGCCCGCCTCTCTGTTCTTCGCGTCGGCCTCGCCACGGACGATGCCCGCGTTGGTGGTGAAGCCCTCGTGTTTGGCCGTAAGGCCCGGTGTGCGATCGACGATGACCCGCGGCGAGAGCAACTGCTCGAGCGTCGAAAGGACGACATCCTCGCGGCGCTTCATGCCGGATGTGAGAAATTGCGCCGCAAGCACGTCGTCGAAGCGATCGACGATGAGGCCCGGTAGGCCATCTCCCTCGGCGTGCACCAGGCGGTACCCGGTGGTCTTTTCCCCTTCGTGGCTGGGCAAACCAAGCCCCGCGCGCCACGTCAGGGCGCGTTCGAGCTTTTCGCGGAAGAAGGCCGCATCGAGCGGTGTTTCCGCATCGCGCACCAGGAGGCGAACGGGAATGGAGGATCCAGGTGAGTAAAAACCGCGACCCAGCAGGTTGCCGCGGGGATCCACCACGGAGACTTCGTCACCCGCGGCGACGTCTCCATCCATCCGATGGATGGCTTGTGCGTAAATCCAAGGGTGTCCCGCCCAGACGGGCTGAACGTGCCCAGGCTTTAGGTGCACAGTCGGCATGCGTGGTCGACTCTACTACACGAGATGGGGCGGCTCCGCTTTACCTGAGTACACCCCAAGGCGAGGCCCCGGGCACGACGTGCGTTCCCCGTGCGACGTGAACGGCGGTCAACACCGGTCGACGGAAGCGCGTGTTTCCCCGGTGCAGCGAACGGTTCTCCATGGCACTTCGGTTGCTTAGAAAGCATCCTATCTCGCCTACCATCGGCGCTAGAATACCCTCGAGGCATCCTCACATGACGAGCAACCAGAAGGCGGTCAGGACGATTTTTCTTTCGGCCCTTGCGCTCTCCCTTTCCGGACTCACCGGGACGGCGTGGGCCCAAAGCGCCGCTCCTTCCGCGCCGCAACAGCCTGCCCCCGGTGCTTCGTCGAACTGTCCACCCGGCAGTTGGTTCTGCAACGACGCAGCGAAGGCCAACGCGAACGCGGGCGCGCCCTCGAATGGTCAACTGCAGCCGCTTCCAGGAACGGCGCCGGCGGCCGCGGGTGTCGAGGTCGCGCCGGCGGCTCCCCCCGCGCCGGCCGCAGCACCGGTAGCCCCCGCGTCGGCCGGAACCCCGGTGGCCCCCCCCGTGGTCGTGTACCAGCCCGCGCCTCCGCCCGTGGTGGTCGTGCAAGGGCGGGTCGATGCGCCGCCGCCCTACCAGTACACGCCGCGGCCGAACAACCGACTGCCCTACAACCGCCAAGAGTGGGGGTTGAACCTTCGCCTCGAAGGCGCCCTCCTCGGCCGAGACAGGGGCGACGACACCGGCATGGGCGGTGGTGGTGTCGCGCTACGTTTCAAGCCGTCGCCGTACTTCGGCCTCGAGGCGGGTGTCGACTTCCTCGGGGGCCACGACTACTACGGCGACCGCCGCGGCGAGGTGAACATCAGCGGCAGCGGCCTCATTTTCGTGAACCCGCGCTCGCGTGTGCAGGTCTACTTCCCCATCGGCGTCGACTGGGCCACGGCCAGCATCAACCGTGACGGCTCGCGATCACCCAACTGGGCCGACAATCGGTACCACTACTTCGGCGGGCACGCGGGCGTCGGGCTCGAGTTCCGCGTCGCACGCCATTTCGCCTTGAACGTCGCCATGATCGGCTTCATCCGCGGCCGCACGGATAGCGACAAGGACATCCATCCGGAGTTCGTCGAAGAAGGCACGGGCCGCACGAGCAACACGTCCGGCGGTGGTCTCTTTCAAGGCGGTATGACGATCTACTTCTAGAGCAACGTCTCGAGTTTTCCGTTCATGCATCCACCGCGGAAATCGACCCTTGCGTTAACGGCTTTCGCTTGGCGCGACGCCGTCGGCTGATTCTATTTTCGCTTGCTTGTCTTAGCGGCGCGTTCTTCGCTTGCGCGTCGCCACCGTTCGATCTGGTCAGTGCCCTTTGGTTCGGGATGGCGGCCTTCGCGTACTCGTTGGAGGAGTACGCGGGGGCCGCCATTTCCTTTTCGTGGTTTCGCGGCGGGCTTTTGGGACTCGGCTTCGGCATCGGCGCCAACGCGGTGGCACTGCGTTTCGTCCCCGGGCTGATCGCGCGCTTTACGCCGCTCTCGTACCCCGTGGGGCTGCTCGCGTTGCTGCTCCTCGCGGCCGCACAGGCGCTGCGTTGGGTCGGCGCGGCGTGGGCGTGGAATGCGCTCGTGCGATGGCGAGTGCCGCGCCCCGTAGCCTTTGCGGTGGCCGTGTACGCAGGCACGTGGGTGCCGGTCATTTTTCCCTGGAACCCCGCGGGCGGCGCCACGTTGCATCCCGAGTTGGTGCAGCTGGCCGACCTCGTCGGTGAACGCGGCGTGAGCGCCCTCATGGCGCTGTCCGCGGGCTTTCTCGCCATCGCGGTGCGGGAGCGGAAACTGCGCCCCGCGTGGGCCGCGCTCGCGCTGCCCGTCGCGATGTACGTCCACGGGCGCCTCCGCATGGGCGAGATCGATGCGCTGCGCGCCCGCGCGGAAACGGCCAAGATTGCGCTCGTGCAGCCGAGCGTCGAGGCGACGGAGCGCTGGGACCGCACGCGCGCACGGCACATCCTGGACGTGCTGACCGAGCTCACGAAACGCGCCGAACGCGATGGGGCCGAGCTCACGATCTGGCACGAGGCGGCCTACCCGTACGAGATCGGCCACGCCTCGCGCAGGGCCCCGACGGCGTCGTGGACGGTCCTGCAGCCGGGTGTGCGCGGCCCCGTGCTCACGGGCGCGGTGCTACGCGATGGGGAGACGGACCGATTCAACTCCGCCATCGTGGCGCGGGGCGATGGGTCGCTCTCGCAGCCTTACGACAAATTGCACCTGCTCTGGTTCGGCGAAACGGTGCCGCTTGCCGACACGATTCCCTGGCTCCGGCGCACCTTCGCCCGCGGCTTGGGGCTGACGCCGGGCACGTCGCAGGTGGTGCTCCCCGTTGGGAAGGTGCGGGCCACCGTGCTCATTTGCTTCGAGGACACGTTGCCCGGCGCCGGGCGCGAGGCCATGTCCCTCGCGCCGAATCTGCTGGTCAACGTCACCAACGACGCGTGGTTCACGCCGGGCGAAGTCGAGAGCCTCGAGAGCGAGCTGCACCTGCGCATGGCCACCATGCGAGCCATCGAGGGACGCCGCGACATGGTGCGTGCGGTGAACTACGGCCCCACGAGCTGGGTCGATGCCGCCGGGCGCGTGCGCGGCCGCTACGCCAGCGCGACGCCGGGCGTGCTCCTCGCCACGCCCGCGTTGCTCGAAACGCCCGCCACCGTGTACGTGCGCTACGGCGATCTGCCGTTCGCCGTGGTGTTCGCGGCAGGCGTGGCAGCCCTCGCGTGGGCGGCTAGGCGCCGGCGATGACGATCTTGCCCACGAACTGAGTGCTCTTGAGCTGCTCGAACGCCTCGCGCGCCTTGTCGAAGGGGACAACGCGATGAACCACGGGACGCAAGCGGTGCTGGGCGACGGCGCGGTTCAGATCCTCGAAGTGGTCGCGGCTGCCGACGAAGATGCCCTGAAGGCGCGCCTTCTTCGTCAAGAGCGGGTAGAGATCCACCTGGGCCGAGCTCCCCGCGAGCACGCCCACGACGCTCACCTGCCCGCCCGCGCGCACCGCGTTGATGGAGCGCGCCAGCTCGCTGCCCGACACGTCCACGACGTAGTCGACCCCGAGGCCACCGGTAAGCTCCAGCGCACGGACGTCCCA
>Ga0307507_10011294_pt1 | contig 11311 bp, 14 predicted proteins | sample 7_EM_MG_FD_207223 | JGI IMG/M metagenome (GOLD analysis project Ga0307507, IMG submission 207223) | Populus trichocarpa ectomycorrhiza microbial communities from riparian zone in the Pacific Northwest, United States - 7_EM | ecosystem: Host-associated > Plants > Roots > Unclassified | place...
TTCCATCGCACAAAAGATCAGATTCCAGGCCAGGTCTGATTGTGGGTGGTATACATCCCCTAACCTCATTCGTTGGTCGTGAGAAACATTGCTCTCACCACCTCACTCACCACCCAGAGGGTTCTCCCTTCGTGTGCGGCAACGAGTGCCGTCTTACGCGGGGTTGAGGTCTGACGATTATCAGGCTGTCCGCCTTCCTACATCCCATGTCCAAGCGCTTCTATGCCCAGAGGCTGCACGTCATCGCTTCAGTATGTTTAAAGTCTGTCTATCATCGATGAATGCTTTTATAATTCTCTCGAAGCTTGACATCTTATTGTATCAACTACATGCACTATCTTTCTTCCTATCGCCATCTTTATTTCTGTCTTTTTGCAGACTCGTTGCTCAATTTATCTGCTCAAAACCACGAGAGCTGGACCCGGAACGTGCTTTGCGCTTCTTCTACGCTGTTTGCCTGCTCCTAAACCTACCAAGCATATGCATTCACTCGTTTCGAGGTGTTGTAGAAGGTCGGGCGATTATCCTCGATTTCATAGGAATGTGTATGTTATTCCTGTCTCCTCTCGCCGGCGTACGTGGAATCATGATCCCCTTAGCATACAGCCCGTCAAAATTCCAGTTATGTTGTCTGGACCTCTTCATCTTATTGGTCCAGCTCGTCCTTCTCACCATCTCTTATGGAACGTCGGTTTACTACTCAACTGACGATGCTGATGCAACCGACATACTTCTACCTCTCACCCCAGAATCAACATACTTCCCACCATTGGTACGAAAAGATTCTTCCATCTTTTTTCCATCACAATCAACACCCTCTCATCTCACCAATATGATGCCCCTTGTGATCGATCTTCGCCTGAAGTCTATCGCCACTCATTTTCACCGAGCACCACTTCCTCCACGCACTGCTCGCAATGACTCCCTCTTGCCATTACCTAATACCTCTCCATTTAATCTCTCTGGCATGAGGGTATTCTTGCGGCCTGGGAGACCGACGCGAACCGCGAGTCGTAATTTCGGTCCAGTTGCAACACCAAGTGGTCGCGATATGAGAATTCCAGGGGCAATGGATACCACACAAGATAGATAGTGCAACTTTATATAACACATAATTACACTGCTGTGCATAGACTTGTTATTTGTCTTCTTCATTTCGGTCTCATCTTATGGAATATCCTGAGCTAGATGTCAACAATAAATCAAAGGAACTCACTGCTTGTCGCAAACATTTTCTGAATTCGGCGAATTCATTTCTACACATCTCCTTCGACACGTCCATGTATGAAGCCAGTATACATTTCCCATATTTTGTTGCATAGGTTGCGCATGTCGTCGTGGAGTGTTGGGCGAACCTCTTTAGAGGTTTAAGAGTTTGCTGAGTTGGTGGAATCATCTAGTAGTAGAAGAGATGATTTCGCTTTATCTACGTCAACATGTATAACCGATTACGTAAGAAACGCGGTTTCTTGGAGTCGCGCCGCAAGTGTTACTTTTGTTTGCTGACACTCTGCCCAAATTCTCCATGTACTGAATAACTTTTCAGCTCAAAGTATGGCAATGCTGAACTACCTGCTTCTGGTTGCATGCCTTTGCATTGTTGTTGCTCTAACTCTCTACTTTTTCTACTGGAACCGGTTTATTGCTTCAATCATCGGCCAGACCATTCGCATTCTTTACTGGAATCAGGAATCTTCAAGCATTTGGGTTGAAATTGGTAAGTTTTGTCATAAATTTACATCCTACTTGAGAATTAATACAATAAAGGTTCAATTCATTTCTCGCTTTTGGCGGGAAGGATACTCTTGAAAGACGTCTGTTACCACTCAAGCAACCAGACTTTCAAAATTGTCAAAGCACAGGTCCAATGGAGGTATTGGATTAGGCGTCCTACGGTAGAGGAAGAACTCCCTTCAATGCCTGGTGAAGATGGTAAGTCTTGATATTCAGCAATAGGCATTGGGAATTTAATTAGTTTCCAGCACAACTCTCAAGGAGAATGTGGAAATGCCGAATCCAATTCTCCTTCCAGGGCGTCGAATGGTTCTTATACAACCGAACGGCAGCGTATGACAACATCATTGCACAAATGGAAAAGGCAGCCCGTCCAGTATCGCGTACTAGCTCCCGTTTCCGTTTCTTTAGACGATTTGCTAGGAACAGTGGGTGTTTGCCTTCCGCTTCATGCATTATTTTGTTGAACAAAAAAATTCAGATGATTCCTCCCAAGTGTATTCAACGCCTCGTGCTATGCTTCGCATGCCCTCATTTCTCGTTGAAGGCTTAACTTGGCTTAGAAAGCAGATGCCCTCGTTTGATCCCAAGAACCTTCTTCCTCTTGGTATCAATATACAGACGGCTGCCATCATCCTAGGGAATCCATCCACTCCAAATTTGCTCGTGGCAGAGTTCCGGAATGCTGTTGGGACATATGGTATCGTGTCGGTAAGTACTCGATCTTTAAGATGATTGCCCATGCTCAATCTTTTGGACAGTCTAAGTCAAAGCATGACCAATATAAGCAAGTTCTGAATCTTCATTTCCGGTCTCCCCTCATTCGCCTCGTTGAAAATGAGGACTTTATTGACCCCACGCATGTTGTCGGGCAACTCGTTCATAACAGAGCAAGATCGTGAGTTAGCCTTCAAAAAACCAGAGTTCGAACCGTTCATAAAATCTCTTTCATCAGCCATTCTACTGCGCAACAACCTCCGTTCAACCTCTCATATAGGGTATTTTCGAGGCTATGGCGTCAACTCGGCTTAGAACGATTGATAATGGATTACTTTACGAGACGACAGGCACAGCGAATTGCAAACAAATCACTTCCATCAGGATTTAAGAAGTCAAGAAGTGCAGAGGAAGAAACCCCCGTTGGTATAGATTTTTCGACTCACGAGTATGCTATTGAGCACAAAGTATTGGAAGCACCTGGTCTTGATTTGACCTATTACGTAGACGTTGTTGGAGACGTCCCTATCGATGCAACTCCATCTCGCAGTACACTGGGAATGTATGATATCGGCAATGGCGATACGGATCCTGAATGGGGATTCGATTTGGTGATCTTTGGAGGATTTGTACGTTATGGACCTTGGACAGACCGTCAAAGGTGCGGTGTCTATGTTGTCCCAGTCGTGTTGTTAACGAAGGTCATATCAGGGTCGAATTGCAGCATGCCTTCTTTCCCCCCACCTTCCAAGATCATGAGATTACACACCATTTGAAACCTGGTGATAAAAGAGTATGGACAGCCCTCAAGATCTTTGTTGAACTGCGAGATGAGACTTCTCTTCATATCCCTTTCAGGGAACCCTCCAAGGTTTTATCAACGTTCCCCGGGTTATATTTCTCTAATCTTATGACAGGATTGGCAATGGGATGGTGTTGTCGAAGTTCCTCACCGTCCACGGCGGCGAGAGCCAGCTTTCTTTAACCTATCTGTTGGAGACCGTTCTTCGATAGACTACGTCGTGCCGATGGTGATTGGACCTTCAGGCTACGAATCTGCGCTTGAAGTTCACCTCGACAGGATTACAATTACTTCGAGCCTCAATGATATTCGACTCGTTGTGGCTGAATCAACTCGAGTGAGGTGTTGCCTCTTGTCGCATGAATAGTGCTAACATTTCTCAGATTCATGGCACATTACCAGCTCCCGTCCGATGGAACGCGGAGCGTACTTGGTCTATTGCCGTTTATCTGCGGCAACCTACATTATACATGTTGAGGGATCACGTAAACATGTTGACTGACCTGGGCAGGGATTGGGTTTCAGGACCAACAACCGACTACCAAAAGTTTATCCCGATGATTTATGCCTTCCGACTTGAACTGCATCACTATGAATTGAATCTTTATGTCAACGACCATAACATTATCGATAAACCACTAATTCGAAACGAGAATGGTAGCGTTAATCAATTTCCGCATCGCAAATTTTGATTATTTTATACAGCTTTTCTTACCTTACGGGGACCTGATATGAAGACTATAATAACAATACCTTCAAATAAGTTCCGATCCGAAACCACTTGTATTCCATTCACAATTTCCGCCCCAAACCCAATCGGAAACTTCTCGCTGCCGCGCTGGAGCACTCATGCACTTAATCCACAACAGGAGGGCATCAGTTTATTCAAGACACAATCGTTCAACCTCGATGGTTCATATCGCTTCTTCGCAGAAGTGCGTGATGATCATGTGGAGCAATTGAAGTTGGACATTCAGGTGAGCAAATGTATAGCCAATTATGTTGCACTCGATAATTCTTCTTTGCAGTTAAAAGAAACTGTATTTCGTTCCTTCGGTTGGGCTATTCGCTACTTCCTTGTCTTGAGAGAGAACTACTTCGGTTCTTTTACACAATTCCAGACATTATATGAGTACCTCAACAAAAGGGAGAATAACCTTCCAATTGGTGATCCCTTGAAGTTGAAGCACAGACCTGGAAAGGTGTCTCGATTTCTTATTATGTTGCCTCCGCGTAACTGACAGTATTTTAGGCTAACATGCTCGAAGTGGAAATACAACTCCGGGCAGAACGATCGACTTTGCTATTACCGACCGACCTGGTCGGCTCGTCTAGTAATACATTAGATGACATGGAAACTTTCAAGAATTCAGTTTCCCTAGTGGTTCCCGATATTCAGCTGCAACTTCGTTTACATGATTATTACATGGGTGCGTTTTCGAATCATTCTTGTCTTCTACGCTTATACTCCTCTAGAAATGTCTCTGAATTCCGATAGAATTACGGCAAGCATCTTCCACGATGAGAAAGGACAATTTAGCTTTCAGACACCACACGAAATCTTTATGATTGATGGTCAGACCTCACTTCTCTAATTGGATTATTCACTGAATGTGTTGTTCAGGACTCGATATTGTCGCAAACCGCTTGTTTGGTCCCCAACCGAGAACAGCCGTATATGTTTGTATCTGGGAACTCTCAGTGGGAGATGTGAGAGTCTCTGTATCTGCAAACCAAGCAGCAATACTTGCGGCTGCCGGAAATGCCTTCTCCTGTAACTTTGTTGATGTGGTCAACGCGCCAGCCCGTGATTTCGCCGTCGTTCTTGATCCAGATGGTGGTTATACCTTTTCATGTGGCAACAACACCATTGACAACCCAATTACAGTGACCTTCTATAAAATCGCAGTGAAAACAATCGAGGCAACTTGGAAAGCTGGGCAAGCTGCACTATTTGTCCAACTTCCCAAAGGAATCAAGCTCGATCGAAATGATCTAAGCACAAACCTTTACAAGCGGGTTACTTCTCTCCATCTACCTGGTATCTCAGTCAAGATTCTCCTCACAGGACCACGGAGACCCAACGCATGGCTGGAAGCGGCAGAGATCAGTTCAGAGGCCTATATTGATATATACTCTTCGCCATATAATCACCATGCCTTGACTCGTGCACAGCTCGCCTTCGTTGAAGAACAAGACTCACTTACTGGCCGAGCAAAACGAATCTTAGACCAGCTGGAGTATTCAAAATTCCAATCACGTACGTTCAAAGTATAGAATCATCGGTTAGCTATCTGAATGCTTTGACCAGATGGCATTTCTTACCGTAATGGTGTTTATATACCTGAACCCAATTTACCCTATCGCACACGTGAACATCCAGGCAATAATCGTTCTGGTCATACTCGCCCTCCGTCCTGGCGCTTATCGAATGTTGCCAATCTTTCGGATACTGATGCGGAAGAGGGTGTCTCGGAAGCAGATAGAGATGCTAGGCTTGCGTAAGTATTGATTGCTATCTGATCGTTGATTCCTCACATTTTCTCAAGGAGGACGCGGACGTCCACTCCTGTACCACGACCAAATGATGACAACGTGGCGACATCCAGCGGAGATGAATCCGATGACGCTGATCTCACAGATGGGGACTCATCTGAGGATGTTTGGTCCGACATTGATGGTTTGATTCAATTTTTTGTCTGTTTTCGTGACATTTATCCCATCTATAGAATCATCTCAAGGACACGAGGTCGCATCTCTCTTGTCTTTCTACTCGCCAATAGTGCGACACTATTCCTCAGCGACTTCTAACTCCTTGGAGGGCGTTTTGTTCAAGCTATCACGGGTTCGGTCATACGGTTTTTCTTCCAAATTCATAGAACCTCATCAGTGAAACAGGAAAACGTTAACTTAATGCACGGGCACTTACCTGAAGACGTGCCGCAGAATTCTTCGACATCTCCATCCCCAGATCTGTCTGACCCGTTTCATGGAGAAGATATAACAACAATCCTCGTGAAATGTCGATCCATTTTCTTGACATTCACGCCGCTTGCCTTGCCAGCATCTGTCTATCTTGAAAATGATTTGAAGAGCCTAGTGAGATGTTTCATATTTCCGTCGACCTTTATCAAGTCTGATGCTCTATGGTAGAATCTCAACGCAGGAATGTATGTGGATTCTCTCCTCGATCTTTGCACTCGAAAATTAGCCACCAAAGAAACGAAGTCTTGTACCGTTCTCGACGTCGATATTGATAATGTCACTTCACAAGCAATCCAACATACACCCATGTTGGACGAGACCCACCCAGACATTTTCAGGACTAAAGCTTTCGCGTCTCCATCAAATCTCGACATCCTGTCCATCCTTCGTATATTTGCTGTTGGTGTCCGTTTCTCTGGGATTTTCCGTCAAAGTTCCCCTGTCATCACAGTTTCACTTTCGGAATTAGCTGGTTCCTTCCACATTTCATTGGACAAGCGCACCTTGCATGTCTCCCAACCGGAGTCGACAATTTTGGGGTTTAAATGCTCTTCCACGTCTATAAACTTTGCGAAAAGCAAATTCGCAGCGGATTTCGGCAGAATTTCAGTGGAAATTGGCCACACCGGTCCAGAGTTGGTAACTGCAGCATGTCTTGCCTTCGCATTGTCTGCGTCATCGCATTTCTTCCAAGTGACAAGGAAAGTCAAAGAACACCGACAACAGAAGAAAAGAGCGATCATTGCCACCATCCTGAAACTTTCACAGGATCGCCCCATCATTGATTTATTGTCTACGATCCAACCTTCCTTCCTAGTTCAAAGTGGCCTACCTCAATTGTTGCGCACCGATCTATCCTTCAGGTTTCTGTATCACCTGCGGAGCTGTCTCGACAAACCACTCAGCCAGGCTTCATCGAGTGAAGTTGATGTCGAAGAACTCAACACGTTGGTAGAGGCAAGGTTAACGCGTCTGGATCCAGATGCGAACGTCACTGATTATCACAATTCACTGGGATCCTGGTTTCAAAATAATCCCTCACCATCGAATTATCTTATGGCTCACATTCGCATGGCAACCACCTTTGGCGTGCGACTTCAAAACCTGAAGATCGCTGTGACCGCGCCTTCGGCTGGGTCATCAAGCGAGCTCTCTATCCACAACGCTGAAACGGAGGTGCGATTCAAAAAACAAGAGCTCGTCCAGTTCAATCCGAATAATCCATCTAGTGCCTCGCAGACGTCTTTGCGCGCAAAGTCTCCCAAAGTCGTCAGAAAGGCTGCAATTACAGTGTCCCTTGGAGACATTGATTTGATTATCGTCCCTCATCTCATGAATTTCGCACAACACATACTCCGGGTCAATACACAGCTCGCTGGCAAAGTAAGCGAAACTGCACTCCGCAAACGTGCGACTGTCGACGGTATTGAAAAAAGTTCTACAAAGTTGATGCACACGGAGGTTATCGGTGTTGTACGTCGGTTTCGAATCCAGGCTGCTGCAGAGAATCTCGTTCTCGTCATAGGGTTTAACGGCTTGCGGACAGCAATCTCACTACTGGCGATGCAGACGAAATCTATTTCCATCAATGGCAGCGCGTTGCTCGAGGAGATTTACTTGCAGGCAAGATCACCATCGGATCCTTCAACAGAAAGCGACCACGATGTACTAGCCGCTCTATCTTTCACCAAAGTCACCTCCAACATCGTGTCACGGTCTGATTCCAGACCAAGGCTAAATTCAAAAGTCGTATTCTTGATGAGTCGGATCAAACTACATGTACCACGTAGTGCATTACGTTTATATCGCTTTGTCGAAGAATGGCGCCAAGATTATCTACCTGGCCTGGAGGCCACTCTGAACACTCTATTATCTGAATATCGAGCTTCCCCACCAAAATCACCCCGTTCCCCAACCCTTTCCCACCTCCATACGGCAATCCAGATCCACGGCAAGATCGACCATATTGAAGTGTCCCTCCAAGTCATGCATGGCACTTGGCTGTTGTGGGAAATGCACAAGTCAATGGGTTATATTGAGAATACTGGGCCTTTGGCACAGAGCGCTAATCATGCCTTTGGTGTTCAAGTCAGTGCGATGGTGCTGAATGTTTCCTCTAGGCCAGCTGATGTCGCGCCGAGCTCTCGGGTAAAAATCACGCTACCACCCCTCTCAGTCGCCGGACATTCAGAAGGTTCATGTATCTCCATGTTAGTTCTATTGGAGTTCATGGACCTCAAAGTCAAACCTTCGCATTGGGATACACTGCTTGCGGTACAGCAGAAATTTGGACAAGACTTTAATGACCTATTGGTCCTTATGCAAGAGACCCGACAGAAATCTCTTCCCAATAATACACCTCGTGCAAAGGGACAAGGAATGCAATATGCAGCCCATATCCAGATGCAAGGATTCAGAATTGGCCTGGTTGGCTTGTCATCGACAGTCTTCCTTGATTGTCAAGACATACATGGTGGTTTCACCAGCACAGGTGATTGGACCTGGGATCTAGGTCTTTCGGATTTGGCTCTCTCGCTTGCACCTGGGTTCAGCGGACCTCAAAGCACGAGCTTCAACCGCAAGCAGCGATCGGCCTTTGTCATTATTGATATAAACTTGAGTGGCTCCAGCCCTCTGGGACAACGCGACAAGAATATTCGCTTATCCATCACCAAGATACATGCTGTCATGCAACCAAGTGCCATTGGCGAATTTGGCGACTTTATGGATAATCTTCAGGTGAAAATTGACAGTCTTTGGTGGTAAATATTCCTGATATAGGCTTCGCAGGCAGAGATGTTTGAGCGTCAGGAGCAACGTTCCTTGGAACTCGCCGCGTTCAAGGTTAAAGCACAGACCCTTTTGCAGACCTTTGATGTGAATGTCAGCGACGTTCAGTTGGAAAAGGTATCCTGGCTAGACGACCTCATTATCAACATGTCGATTCAAAATGTCGGAGTTGCGTTCCCACTGACCCACGACGAAGAACTACAGATCATCCGCAGCAAAACAAAGGAGTCACTTACCGTTCGAGCTTTTCTATTCTCTATCAAAGCTATCGATTTCACTGCAACTCGAGGAGAGACTGGGCAGGCTACGATGAGACGTCTGTGTTTTCAATTTGTACCGAAGTGAGTTTCCTTTTTGACAGGTCTTTCATTTTGCAAATAATCGGGTAGGTTCAAACAATCGTCTCCGGAAGACTTCGAGGCTGAGAAACATCAAACTCGCAATTGTCTCTTGTACCCAGATATGCAAGCGCAGCTTCGCACCTCGATGGGATCTTTGAGGAAGGTGTGGATCCGGGCTGATGTCAGTGGATTTATTCTTGACATCGACTCCACTATCCCGAGCTATGTTTTTTCCTTGATTGATGTCTACCGGCAAGGCAAAGAACGTGTCGAGAGGTTATCGTCCATTGCCCCTAGAACTCCACTTTCTGCCTTTCCCATTACGGAAAATGCCGAGCCTTCTTTGGAAAAGCATTACACAGCCGTTCCTACCTCCAACGTGTTCTCCCAGCTAACTTTCCTAAGTGGCAAAGTTCGATTCTACAGTGCATCTGCAACCATCGAGTTTAAGAGGAGGACAGCTCTCTCTCAAACTTTCGTTGATATCTCGGACGATCAAATTTTGGACCTTGGCGCTGAAGTATTCAATCTTCCGGTTGTGTCTGTATGGACAGAATATCGAGCCACACCTGCATCGCAAAAGTTAGCCAAGGATTCGGAATCAGAACCATCCCTTCTGGTGTTCAAAAGTACAGTTTCCTCGAGTCATAACACACTTCGACCTACGTTACTTCCTTTCTTGACCGAACTCGTCTCTCGCATAGAGACTCGCATGCGGAAGGTCAGCGCGCGGTCCGCCCACCCCCCTACGCTACCTTCCTCCACCGACAAGGCCCAAGAAATGGACATCGTTTCTAGTATGAAACTATCCTTTAGCCTGCGTATCGACAAGTCAACTTTAGAACTGACCTGCCAACCGGACGTAAACGTGGTTGCTGGTTTGAATTGGGAGAGCGGCGGTTTTATTGTCAACATCTCTCCAGGTGCTCGGAAAGTCTATTTCTCGGGCAGTGTTGGTGGTCTGACTGTTGGGTTGAAGCATGGTTTCCTAAGTGAGGATTGTGTCAAATTAGATGCCCGCAACCTAGTGTTCTCCGTGTCGTTTTCAAAAACGGAACTGCTCGATGGAGAGTCGGTCAACTCTGTATCAGTGGTACTCGACACCGAATTTCTCGGTGGTGTACGATTTTCACGCTTGCAGGACATTCTGTGCTTCAAGGCAGTATGGTTGGACCGCATTCCGATATTGGATAGCCAGGTGGGTGCTGTGGAAGCCAAGATGGCGAAGTCATCCTTCGCAGAAAATTCTCTGTCGAGCAGGGGTTTTTCAACTGCAATTCTTCTACGCATCCGCCAAATTGCCCTCGAGGTCGACCTTGGACAATCTGTTTCAATGCTCAATCTGGATTTAGATCAAATTAGTTTCAGGACAACATTTACTGATGACTACAGTGAGGTGTTCCTATATATTGCCGACATATCCATTTCTGCACATGGAAACCTGTCTGGACGAGCTCGTGTGCCGAGCTGTGTCTTCCAGACTATACGTCGTTCAGAAGAAACCTTACGGGAAAATGAAGGAAAGTATTGCATGTTGGAACTTCGGTTGACCAGTGGTGCTTTGATTGCGGATTTTGAATCCGACTTTCAAAATATACTGTATTATCGGTAGGTGTCGCATTCTGCCCTTTCGTTCATCTGCTGGATATTCGTAGTGCCGAACCATTAAAACTTGAAATCCTTGATGATTGGTCTCACACACATGCCACCGTTAACGACAAGACACGTCCAGTCCATTTATCGTTTACCATCACCTGTCCTGAAATTGTCGCAGCCATAACCATCGGAACCATTCCCAAGTTGTTGTCTTACATCAAGAAATTCCAGGCCAACCTCGACGTTCAACGTCAAGGAGCATATAGAGAATCTCAAACATTTCGGGTTACTTGGGCACCGAAACCCGACAACCCTTTATCTGCTGTAGGAGAAACGATGCTACATT
>Ga0307507_10011296_pt1 | contig 11306 bp, 12 predicted proteins | sample 7_EM_MG_FD_207223 | JGI IMG/M metagenome (GOLD analysis project Ga0307507, IMG submission 207223) | Populus trichocarpa ectomycorrhiza microbial communities from riparian zone in the Pacific Northwest, United States - 7_EM | ecosystem: Host-associated > Plants > Roots > Unclassified | place...
TCTGCCGTCGCATCCTGAAACATGTCCCGCCCCGGTCTTCCAACGTTCCGCTTGCGGCACCACTACCCCATCACACCCAGTTCAAATCCACACATGGCACTTCTCCCGCTCGATATGCATAACCCGCGTTCTCGACCACAAACTTTTCCCCATAGCGACGCAACGCCTCTCCAAGAATAACAAATCCATCCCACCGGCTCGACCAATCCGCTCATTCCTCTTCTCTGCTCGCCCTTCCTCCGATGAGTGCCTCTTCTTCACAACGATGAAGAGACCTCCTTAGAAACGGCGACACGAAGGGTGGACATCCTCTCACGTCGTTGAGAGGCCCGAAATACGTTGGATCGTGTAAAAGCTGACGAAGGGGAAACGAGGGGGAAACGAGGGAGGTACCAAATACATCCGTCCACTGTAACTCGACTTTCAGTCCGAACCTTGTCCATATTGGCCCATGGGCATCGAATGCTGACGAGTATTTCTACACATCCATCGTCCACTCCACCTTGATGCGCCCCCAGGGCTACACACAGAAATGAAGCTGTGTGTCCGTGGGGTCTGAGTGGCCTTCCCAACGATGGATATCAGTCGAGAGGACGGTGAGAAGGATGGGGGATTTTTCTGGCTTCTGCGCCCGAAGAGAGGCAGTAAGGGAGCAGCCGAGATTGGGAGGCAGGTGCCACTTCAGAGTACACGAGCGTCCTTGCCGAAATTAGGTGGCCGTTCGTCGTTGATTGGAAGAAAGCAAGGGGTCGGATATGGGTGTGCGGTGCCGATGGCGGCGGCTGTATTGGGGGTTGTAGAATGGTAGGTAGAAACGATAGCGAGTTTGCCTCGCCAGCACCAAGCTTCGTCTGAGGAGAAGAGGTGAAAGTGGTGGAGGGACCGCGACTAAACTTCCCTTGGATAGATTCTCCACCTCCAATCAATCGACTGCTCCAAATTCCGCGTCTCTTGATTGTGAGCACTCCCTCAAAACATTTGCGGTAACGAGGACTTGAGGAAGCAAATCTACCGAGTCGATTTCTCCCTCCAAGGAACCCTGTCCCCGGTTGGTTAAACGGGCATTGGAACAAGTACAGAAGGCAAAATTGGCGCCTTCAGAGACTGTAGTTTGTTCGACGACGAACCGGCCAGTCTGGGCGTTAGCTGCGAGAAATGGTTGACGACGGAAGGGTTGTTAAGACGAGAACGAGAAAGGGCAGGTCGCTTATACTATTCTTCTGATTTCGACGACTGAGGAGCTGGGATCTGACGCCGCGTAGCTAAATCTGCCAGGACTGCTACCCGAAAGATTGTTAGCTGGGGCTTCTGCATCCAGCAAGTACACTCCGTACCTTCATCTCCAAGAAACTCTTGATTGAGGGGTGCTCGCTGCTTTATGATGCAGAGCCCGATCGAAGCACCGCCCGTCATCACCCAATAGACGCCTTCAACGCCCAGCTTGGACTTCATTCTCTTGTCGTGAGCTCTTCAAGTGCAATACAGAACCAACATAGAAAATAGAGCCCACCAATCAATAAGCTGCCGAGGAATGAGAAAGACGAAGGCGAGGACTCGGGCCCGAAGACCGTCGGAAAAGCCCAGGCACGTGGTTGCAATAAAAATAGACCAAGGCGCATGCTTTCACCTCGTGGCGTGATTGGGGGTCTCCTGGGTTTGGGCGCTGTCCTTTCTTGCCTTCCCTCATCCTGAACCTCCATCTTTGATATCTCAACATGGATAAAGCGAGCCTCTTTGCCGGCGCTCACCACTTTGTCGCTAGGAACAACACATTTATGGAAGCTAAGACTGTGAGTGGAATGTTTGCTCAAGGTATCTGTCAAGCAAGCTGATTGCGTTGGATGCCTGCAGATCAACTTGAATTATCGCAATAAAATGATGTCCAATGTTATGCCAAATCTGAGCAATCACTTCACAGGCCGCACGGAATTCATCACTGAACTCAAAAGACATTTTTTCAACACAAATGACTCAGCTCAGAAGAGAAAGGTCTTTCTGTTGTATGGAATGGGGGGCATTGGAAAGACTCAGATTTGCTTGAAGTTTATTGAGGAGATGTCTGATTGGTGAGTATCATCAAAGAGGCAGATTCAACCCTCATCTCTAAAATTTGAGTTGCCCTCAGCTTCTCTTTTGTGTTCTGGATTGATGCTTCCTCAATTGGCACCATCACCCAAGGACTGAAGGGTATTTGTGATCTCCCTGCAGCTCAGTTCAGTGGACTAGATGGCTCACCTGAATCAGCTCTTCACTGGATTGGCTCACTGAAAGAGAACTATATAATGGTGTTTGACAATGCTGATGTTCTGTCACCTGCTGAGCTGGAGGCTTATCTTCCACCTGGAAGGGGGGGAAACATTCTGATAACTAGTTGCAACTCCACCATGAGGAATCTGACTTCACCTGAGAATTCTATTGAAGTAACTGAGATGGAAAAGATTGATGCTATTAAATTCCTTTTAAAAGCCAGTTGCTTGGATCAATCTTCACTGAAGTTTCAAACTGAAGCTTCTAAGATTGTAAAAGAGCTGCTCTGCCTTCCTCTTGCTATTGGTCAGGCTGGTGCCTATATTGCTTCTGGGGCCACCACTATTGGAGACTATCTTGCAAAATATTCAGAGCACCAAAAAACACTATTTTCACAATATAAATTTGTTGGAGCTTCTAAGTATAACAGAAGGGTCTATGGAACTTGGGAACTATCATACAAAGAAATTCAGAAAAGGGCTAAATCTGATGATCCTCATGAAGCCAATGCAGCCAATAGTGCAATGCTTCTTCTGGAATTATTTCCTTTCTTCCATTATGAGGGAATTACTGAGGAAATATTTTCTTATGCTGCTCTTCAAGAAGATCAAAAAGCCTCTAACCCTGAATTGAAACTTGCCAGTTCTATGCTGGATCAGAGACTACTTCCTTTGAACAAGGCAGGTACTTGGGATAATTTACTTTTTAGAGAAGGCATTCGGGTATTGTTGTCTTTCTCCTTGATCAAGACAACATCTAATGGTGTGTATGCAATGCATCCACTGGTCCATGCCTGGGGAAGAGACAGATTGACTTTGAATGAGAGGAAACAATGTTGCTTAATGGCATATGTTACTTTGTCTTCTTCACTAAGGAAAGATGAAAGCCAACCATATGGATTTCAGAAGGTCTTGGTGACACATGCCAGAGCAGCTATTGAGCATTCCAAATCAGAAAGTGGTCAAAATGTTGTTGGCTACTTGGATGATGCTTATGTTAAATTTGGGGATCTGTTGTGGAAAGAAGGATACCCAAAGGAAGCAGAAACCTTGCAGGTTAAAGTTCTGGATACAAGAAACAAAATTCTTGGGGTAGAACACCCAGACACAATTCATGCCATGGGAAATCTAGCAAAAACATATGGAAGTCTGGGAAAATACAAAGAGGCAGAGAAGTTGGAGACTCAAGTTCTGTATGGAATGAACAGAATTCTTGGAGTAGAACATCCAGATACAATCAGGGCCATGGAAAACCTAGGAGCAACAAAGCGATACCTGGGAAAGTACACAGAGGCAGAGAAGTTGGAGATCCAAGTACTGGATGCAAGTAACAGAATATTTGGAGTGGATCACCCAGATTCAATCAATGCCATGGCAAATCTAGCAGCCACATATCATAACCTGGGGAAATATCCAGAGGCAGAGAAGCTGAACATCCAAGTTCTGGATGAAAGGAGCAGAATTCTTGGAGTAGAACACCCAGATACAATTAGAGCCATGGCAAATCTAGGAGCAACATACTATAGCTTGAGAAAATACACAGAGGCAGAGAAGCTGGATATCCTAGTACTGGATGCCAGTAACAGAATATTTGGAGTGGAACACCCAAATACAATCAGAGCCATGGCAAATCTAGCAGCAACATACCATAGCCTGGATAAATTTACAGATGCAGAAAAATTAAAGGCTGAAGTTCTGGATGCAAGGAACAGAATTCTTGGAGTGGAACACCCAGATACAATCAGAGCCATGGCAAATCTAGGAGCAACATACTATAGCCTGGGAAGATACACAGAGGCAGAGAAGCTGAACATCCAAGTTCTGGATGCAAGGAGCAGAATTCTTGGAGTGGATCACCCAGATACAATGAGAGCCATGGCAAATCTAGCAGAAACATATGAAAGCCTGGGAAAATTTACAGATGCAGAAAATTTAAAGGCTCAAGTTCTGGATAGCAGAATAGAAAATCCAGGACCAGAATATCCACATGCCATGGTCAATGACATAGCAACAAAACTTTTGCAAGGCACAGTGGCAGACAGATTGCAGGTTCAAGCTCTGGATGCTGGAAAGGTAGTTGAAACAGAACACCCACACATAACTAGAGCTATGACAAATCCTGCACCAAATGGCAAACAACTTGTACTTGTAGCCAAAACAGCTTTGCAGCATCTTCAACAATGTGAAGCTGAAATCAAAGCTGCTTTGTCACTCTCAGGGATTTCTGAAATAGACTACATACTTCTTGCTGGATTTAATGAATCTGCCATCCACTCTGGTATTGGATATCTGGAAGAAATCCATGTAATCTTGAAGAGCGAATTTCCTCCTAATGATGGCCTCTTGTCTTCTCTTGGTAGAATTTTTTCACCATTTCCTGGAATGATCTTCACTATTTTCCCACCTTACTCTATCCAGACACCAGTATTCAATAGTGAAGGAAAGGCCCAGGAATGGGATGAAGTTCTCTTTACACAAGCTCACCCATATACAACTCTTCGAATGGGAAATACATTGAAGGAAATGGCACTGATGTCAGCCAATATTTGCCCCAATGAAGGAAAAGTCACATCTGGCTCTGGAAGTGGAAGTGGAGGTGATGGTGATAGAAATGAAAAGAAGCAAGGGGAAAATATGCCCCAACGCAAAAGGATTGATAATGATCCTCAGAGAGGTGGCAAGAAAGATTCTGAAGGAGATGATGATGACCCTAAGGGGGATGACCCAGATGATCCAGACTCAGAAGGCAGCTCTAATGCTGACTTACCCATTTCTTTCACCATTCAAACTGAGATCTACCCCAATATCCTGCCAGTGCTTGCTTCAAGGCCTTCTTCATCCAAAAATTCAAAGCATTTCCAATTACTACAACTTGAAGGGAGCATTACTGTCAAGGTAGGCTTCTCCTCTAAACTTATTGACACAAAAAACAAGTAATCTCGTTTCAGACAAAACTTCCACAGTTAAAGCCAAGGCAGCTAGCAAGCTCCTGTATTGAGTTCAAGGAATTCAAACTTCAAAGCATTGCTGACCTGGATTCTGCTTATTATCACCTTGCTCACTTTAGGGCAGAAATAAACACAAAGGAGGAACTCACTAAATTTAAAAACATCAAACCAGCTTCTACTCGTGCAGTTGATTCTGAGAGCAAAGTTATTGAAGAAAATAAGCAAACACTGGCTGCTACTCTTGGGTCTACATTTGGAATCAGTGGTCTTAAGCCCACTGGCTTATTTTCAATTTCTGGAACCAAAACAAAGGAATCATCATCAACAAAAGAACTTAAAGTCTTCAACTCAAGAATCATACAGAAAAATTACAATGGAGCTATCTGGTGGGAGTTTATTGTTGATGACCCTAATCAGCAACAACAGGGTTTAGACCTGCAAGAATTGGGCAGTCTTCCATGTGCATCTTGTACATTTGTGGGAAGCTCAGATGGTGCACCACCTCCCCCAGCACCTGATTTATTTGGTGTTGAGGTCATGTCCTGCTGGTCATTGATTCCATCAAACAGAAACCCCCTCTCTTTGTTGGCATCTTGGCTAGCCCTTGGAAGTTCAGAGGTGAAACCACCCACTCCTTATTCAAATCTCTGCCAAATTATGTTGCTGGATTTACCCTCACAATTGCCAGAGGAATCTTACTATCAAGCAGTTGCAAAGGCAACACCCTCCAGCTGGATGGCCTTTGATGTGAAGCGTCTATCTCCATACAAGTTTACTTGCTATATAAACTTATCCAGCTCTGAAGGAAATACAATGTAAGTGGTTCTTATTAGAATCTCAACTTTGACTAACTTTTGATTTATACAATTTATTGAACCAAGTTTGGGCTCATAGGGACTGGTGTTTAAGTGTCAAATCATTGATCTTGTATCAAATTTATGTCAAGGATTCTCAGGTCTTTCTTATGATATGTTGCAGAAGTGTAGAAAAATTACTTTGTACTTGATCATTTGGATTTAGTTATTCATCACAGCAGAAAAAGTGCTCTGAATGTATTTTCTTTGATTACTTTGATTTTGAAATTTCACAGAAATTTATGCTATATATTGACTGGAAACTAAGTGTTGTCAAATTTGTCCACAAGTTCATTTTTGTGTAGCAGGGAAAAAATTCCCTACTCAATTCCTTGTCTGTTCTGACTCTCTTATGATTAACCATCCATCTCTTTTGATTATTAAAAGTTGTGGTGTCCAGAAAGTTATAATGTACTAACTTGAAACCAAGTGTTTGTAATTTAAAAAATCCCTACTCAATTCTTTTTTCTCTGCATAGCTTTGTAGGACCAAGTGGTTGACAAGGCCATGGTGCCATGTCTGTAATGTTGCTGTGTACCCAGCTTTGGCTCACTTTTGCTCAAGCTGACTCAGCTGATGCCTTCAGTTGTCTAATCAGTAAATAATGCATTTCATTACCCTTTGATTTTCCTTTACAAAAAACTCTAAAATATGCACTACTAACATTTCCAAACTATTTTAACTCTGTGGCACTTACTTATTGGCCTTATTCATGAAGCTTTCACCTTCAAAGGGTTTGGATGCTTGGTGTGACTGATGTAATGCTTACATCACACAGTATGGCAGTCAAAGGAAATAACAAATGTACTGCTGCCAAAATGCAATGTACAGTCAAAAATGCAAGAAATATATCTGAGTGGGGTGTATAGAACTCTCTGCCTTAAATGAGGACAATTTTTCAGTGAAAGCTGCTTAGAGATGCTATTTTACCAATTAGGATGTAAAGCCATCAGCATAGCCAGCTTGAGCCAAAGTGAGCCAAAGCCAAGTGCACAGCAATTAAAAATACTGAGGTAGAAATTATAATAATTACTAGCTAATACCTGTGCATTCGCATGGGGCCTTACTTGATTCATTAAATACATAGCAAATTCCAGTGATGATCTCAGATTTAAAAAACTGTCAAATTGAAGTCAAGAACACAAAATGCTACTTATTTAGACAGCTCTAACATTAAGATCAAGGTTAAGGTGAAGGTGAAGACAGACTATCTGCATTTGATCTGTGTGCTCTCTTGAGTGGGCTTGGAGTTGCCCAGTTGAAGTCAAACTGAAGCCCTTTGCACTTCAAAGGAGTCAAGGTAGCTTTGAACAATTGGTGAAATTAGTAAGAAATTCTTGAAGATAGCAAAGGATGCACTTACTGGTATTTGCTAGTTGAGGAGGAGCTACAGGTACAACCATCTTTCCCAAGATATTGACCTGTTCAACCTTGACCTCGAAAAATTGTACCTTCTCACCGTCTTTCAGATGAACATGCAACAGGAACCCTTAAACAGTGACAATATGTCCAACCTGCAGCTTTGGCATGGTCATCCATTGAGGGGATGGCTTGATGATACAACAGAGGGGGAGTGATGATTTCTTGTGACCAGATTTCAAGTTCTTGTTATGGCCTTTGTATGCATGGGTGTATTGCTTTGGGGCATGTTCTATCTGTGTGGGAATAAGCTGTGAAATGGAATGGGTTACTATCCAATGAAAAAGCAAAAAACATACTCACAAAAATGATGTCTCCAACCAATGAATAATTGTCATTGGCCAACTCAGGTGATGCAATATTTGGAAGATCCTTGGCATTGGAGTCAAGAACCTTGATGACCTGTTGGGCAGGCCATGATACATTTTAGAAAAATAGGTGAAACATAAAATATGAAACTTCCATTTGCAGTAATAAAGTAAGCATCAACATCTTCAAAGCTGAGGTCCCAACTGTTGAAGTAGTGCAGCAAGGCCAGTATACCTGGTTTTTGTTTCAACTTTGGATTATGCTGGCTGCTTGATATGTATTTCTCAGCAAGCCAATGTAGTACTCCACAGTCAGGGCATCATACATCCACATGACCAAGATAATGGTGCTCTGTAATATCCTTGTAAGGTTTCTGCATGATGCAGGATGGATCTTGGCAATGATGGCAGTGACAATTAGAATGTGCTTGTGGAGCTATTCAAAAGGGATTTAGATTTATAAAAGGATAGCAAGTGAGTCATATATACCAGGCTGTTGGATGACTTGTTCCCTCACACTGACAACTTCCTCTTCCTGCTCTTCCTCATCACCTTCCTGTTCCTCATCATCATCCAAGTCATAGTCCTCAAGGGCTGGGGGTTCTTTTCTGGAATGAGTAAAGATGAAGGACGGATAGAAGGTTGAAGATCTGTACCATCATCATTGTGACCATCCTCTTGCACAACATCTGGGGTGTTAACTTCATCTGGAAATGCAAGTGAGAAAAGTTAAGATAGTGAATTCACTTGCAAAGCTTACCATTAGCCTCAATGCAATGGTTATCACTGCCCCCAACAGTTCTAGAAGGAACAGAGGATGAGGTTCACAAGGTGGAAGATGGAGTTAGCAAAACAGCTGAGTGTTGTGGATTCCTCGATGATGGAGCAACAACTTGTGCAACATCAGGGTTAGTAGGCAGTGTTTGTGTCACATAGATGACAGAAAGACCTCCTTGCTGTTGATGCTGACACATCTTGAGTAACTGGTGTTCCTCCAAAACATTGCCCAGCTGATCCCTGTGCATGAAAATTGGGCACAATAGTCATCAAGCCCTGGAGATTTTGATTTTGTTGAACATGCAGCTGCTGTCATTGATGAATCAGGCCTGTTCTACTTGGAGCATGTTGAATTTGTTGTGAGGGTGAAATCAGTTGTTGATCTACTCCAAGTGCCATTTGCATTGATGGTGGACTTGGTAGGGCATGGATTGGTGAAAGAGGAATCTTAAACACAAAAGTAAGGATCAAGCCTGGAATAAATCATGAACACTTACCCTATTCCCCAGTAAAACCCTCATCACAGATCCTTCACCTGCAGATAAATCAGGCAGATGGTTTTCATCCTGGGTGTTGTGGGGATGGCATCTTCTGGGCCCACATATTCTGGTTGGACTCCACCTGGAGTCTGGCAGAGTCCAGATGGAGTCCTGGAGTCCATCCACCATTTTTTCTTAGGTGGCAAACCAGCCAAATGTTAGTCCAGAGTCCACCTGGAGTCTGGCTGCCTCCAGGTGGAGGCATCTGGACACAATGGACTCCACCTGAGAACACCCAATTAACCAGCTGGACTCCAGATGGAGTCTGTTATTAGTATTATTATTATAAGACCAGAAAAAAAGAACATCATGAGCAGGATTTGAACACTCAAGCACATGGACAGATGGGCAGAAATCCTACACAATAAACCACTGCACCACAAAGGCCCAAATATTGACAGAACATATACTCACCATATACCCCCTGTTCTCAGCACTTTCAGCACGCTGAGCAAACATTGTTTGTTGATACTCCATGTTGCCATGTCACCCATCTTTCATCCTCCCACTATGACCCACCACATCCCACCATGTCCCACTGCCTCCCACCATGTCCCACCACCTCCACACCTCATTCAACCTACCCACCACACCACATATGCCTGCAAAACTGAAGAAGACCACCCCAGCTGAGTCACAGAAATGCCAGGCAGGAAACGCTGATGAGCAACTGGTGAAATGAAGCTGCTGTGGGGTGCAGAATGATGACAAGGATGAGGATGATAACCAAGGAGACACTGCTGCTGACCAATGGGCCAATCACAAGGACCAGGCCACAAAGACCAAAGGAAGGGGAGGAAGGGGGGGGAATTGAGGATGCATAGCCAAAAAGTGCATATGCCTGTTATTGATCTCCACTCAAATTCACCTTCCCTAACCACTACCATAGGAAAGCACCTGCTCAAAAGTGTGTAGGCATGTTATCAATGGCAATCATCATTGACAATTGCCATTGATCATGCTCAATTTTCATTTCAGCTCACCACCACTAATCCCTGCCACAGGAAAACTGCCCAGGACCACAATCAAGAGGATTCCAAGCTCAAATTGCTGCCCAGGTCCAAGCAAACCCCATGTGTATCCCCTCACCCCCTCCCTCTATTCTTTTTTTTCATTTCCTTTTCAGTGCTGAGCATGTGTTGGCCAATGGTGACATCAGCATCACTCCCCCATGCTGCTCCCTTCAATGCACCAACCCCACCTCTGGCCAACCCACACCCACCAACAATGCCACCCCCATGCCCACTGCTGCCACTTGATGCCACCAAGCCGCCGAACCCAAGGGCAATGAAACTGATGATGGCAGGCACCCCCCCAATGAAACAATCAGCAATGAAGATGAGACACAATGTGAATGCCAATGAGCAGAACAACGACCCCAAGCAGGCCAAATCTGATGAAGATGAGGAGCCCAACGACAAGGACCAGGAGTCAAATGACAAGGACCAGGAGCCAAATGACAAGGACCAGCATGCCAAACAAGACAACCAGCAGCACAACACCAAGGCTAACAACAAGTGGGATGGAAACCCCAACCCCTGTCAGTGTGCCATGCATGCCATTGCCACTATCACCACCAACACTGGCACCAACACCACCATGCATCAGCATGCCACCCAAAACCCCAACCTTGACACCAGGATCACCACTTGTCAGTGTGCCACACATGCCATTGCCATCAGCACTGCTAACACCAACACTGCCATGTGTCAGCAAGCCACATTCACCAACACAAGCACCACCAGGCATCAGCATGTGATGCCCATGTCAGCCAAGCACACAGTCACAGGGAAGGGTAATGCAGATAAGAAAACAACAGGTGCATTGAGCCTACCAGGTCTCACTCCACTCATCACCATCAGGATGGTGGATACCTCACCACCATCCTGATTCATATATACCTTGGTACTAAGTAAAAACTTCAGACAATAGTGCTATGTCTTGGGGGCAGCCAACAATGTGCTTAGTCTCTGATGTGAATGAAAGTCAAGCACCATCCATGCATGAGGACAAAGGTACTCTTTCTCTATCAGTGTCATATTTTATCATATTAAAAGTTCTAAAATACAGATATGGCTATGGCTAGTCCACTGAAGGGGGGGGTTCCTGCATATGGCTCATCATGTTCAACTGGTGGAGTCTTTTGGGGTAAGGCCCTGGGCAATGCCATGAACATAGGTGATGCCAATGAAGTCTGGGAAGAGATGGACATTTT
>Ga0307507_10011297_pt1 | contig 11306 bp, 4 predicted proteins | sample 7_EM_MG_FD_207223 | JGI IMG/M metagenome (GOLD analysis project Ga0307507, IMG submission 207223) | Populus trichocarpa ectomycorrhiza microbial communities from riparian zone in the Pacific Northwest, United States - 7_EM | ecosystem: Host-associated > Plants > Roots > Unclassified | place...
ACTCATCACGTAAGGGTCAAAGGACGACATGCAGAATCCTTTAAAAGATAGGAGAGCTTGAAATGATCTGGAGGAACTAAGAATGAACCGAGCTTCAGAACTAAAAGCTGCCGAAGAAAAAAAGGAATCGAGGGCGTCACAGAATTCCAATCTTACGCCGAATTTGAAGCTGATTTGATGGAGTGCAGTGAAAGGGGGCTTCACTCTGTATACCGGTGACGTTTGGGAATCTGCTCCTCCAGGCTCATGATCCTTTTACATGAATCTCCTCAAGAATCACCCCCTAATTAAGTCAGCCCCCCAAAACATTATCAACCAGTACGAAGAAGGTCGTTATGTCCCCAGTCATCTTACTCCAGCTGTTATTGATGCTCTTACTGCATCAGACCAGGAGATGCCAAACTCAATTGATGCTGCTCCAATCTTCGAGCTAGATCATCATGTATATGATAAGGTCCTGATACCAGGGGAAATTTCTGATATAGGTTTTAAAAAAGCCGAACAGGCTTTCTTTTTATGCTTGTAGATTACTTAAAACTTGTATGAGCAGCCTTTATTTGAATATATCAGTCTGTACTTCCATGAACTCTCTTATAACTTTTAAACTTTTTCTAGTCATTGAGCTATATCATAGTTTTCATCACCCGTTTTCAATCATACCCCATGCTTACAGATGGCTTAAAACTTAAAGATTATAACTAACCTCAACTATTTTATTTTAAGTATTTTAGATTTCAATTTATATTATTTTCAATTAAATTATTTAATATTTTATTTATTAAAAAACCAAGTAATATTTTGATTATTTTTTTCAAATATTAACTTGTTTATGTTTTTTTAAATCATTTCTTACATAACTCATTTAGTAAAAAAAAAAATATTTAATTTCTAATTTAAATAATTTTTCAAACTCATTAAAACAACACTAATATGATAAGATTAAGAGATTATTAGAGAATTGGGATAATGATTGTTTTTTTAAGTATTTTTTATTTAGAAATATATTAAAATAATTTTTTTAAAATTTATTTTTGATATTAATATATTAAAAAGATTTCAAAATATATATAAAAATTGATTTAAATAAATAAAAAAAAACTCTTTTTAAAACGCAAACCTTCTCTAAACAGAATATAAATCCCTCCTAGTCTACCGGACCTTGCACGTAACTGTTTATTTGTTATAATTATGACAAAGGTTTCATTTTACACATGACCTACCACGTAACGGCCATTAGTTTGTTTGTTTTTTTTCGATTAGGGCATTCTCATGTCAGTTTTCACAAACGAAATAGCAAGTTAGAAATTAAAATCTAACCAAACACAGCAGTTGGGTAACATATCAATTCTCAGAGCGTAAATTGCAATACTCGTAGACAATCTGTGTGAAGCAACGCCATTGATCAACCACGTCTGCGACTGCCATCTCACACGGAGACAGAGAGGAAACGTACAGGGTGGCATTTGCCTCCTCTGCAAGCAATTGAAACACACAACCAGTGACTATCCACCCGAAGAAAACCACACCCCCTCCTCCCCCAACACAGATACAGACACTCAAAAGGAGAGGGCGGCAGAGATAGCATATGCTTAGGGATGCATAAATTCCCGTCAACAATGATCCACCTTAGTCTTTGCACAACCTCTTTCGATCTTATTATATATATCCTTCCCTCTTCCCTTTTCTTTTAATTTTCTGTACCAAAACAAAAACTAAGTGTGAAGAAAACTAACATCTCCGGGTGGATTACTTTTCCGTTCTCTTTGTTTTCCTGAACACAACAGAAAGGGAACTTCGCAACTCTAAGCCAGCTTATAAGTATATAATTGTCCCTCTCTCTCTCTCAATTATAACAATGTGAGTGATGGATATAATAAGGGCGTGTTTCATTATCTGGGTTCTTGTCTTTCTCATTTTGTAATCTGGAATCTCTTTTGCCCTTTTCTGTGTGTGTGTGTGTGTGTGTCTTTTCTTAGTGGGTTTGATTAAATGAATGTAAGGGCAATAGGAGTTCATATTCTCTGGAATTTTAAGAGTTGTTGCATCGATTTCAAAAACACACAATTTGTTACGTGGTGCTTCCAAATGCACCTTAATTCATTTTATCATTTGGAATGCAGCATTGTTTTGGTTGTTAGGCTATGTCTGATTTCAAAGTTAAGGATTCATTGTTTCTTCTCCTCGTGTGCCATTAGATCTTAAATGTTGTATTTGAAACTTTTTTTTGGGGGGAACATTCGCAGTTGCTAGTTCTTAAATAATTGACATGTCTAGTAAAGCAGCATTTTTTTTTTTTGCCAATTTAATTTGGGAATTGCCCAAGTAGACTATTTTTTCTTCAAATCCCCTGGCTTGTCCTCATTTTTTGTCTATTTAGAATCTGGAATGAGTAGTCATTATTTCCTAGATACATATGAGAGCGTGTGTGCTTTGACTGCTTGATGTCACGCGTATCATAATGCTGGAGGAAAAAACATATTTAATTTTGGCTATTTCTCCCTTTAGCATATCCTGTTTAAACATCTCACTGTACAGGAAATATCATCTAATTTTCTTCGTTCAAATAGATTTGAAATGTCAGATAAAATTTTGGTTATATTCAAAAGGACAGGTTGATAAATTGAATGCTTGGCCCATATTTAATATGCCATTGTTATTGGATTCTACAAGCCGTATAGCCTATCAATTCTCCGATCAATTTTTGTTTGCCCATTTCTGTGATGAAGTGTTTCATATGTTTGTGGCATTTCTAGATAACTTGAATTTAAGTTGAAACATGCTTCTTAGTTCTTGTTCTGTCAGATAGAGCTATGTTGTCAGGTTATGCCATGATTTATTCCCTGCAAGCCTGAGAATCAAGTGTGCCTGATATGATCTAATGGAAAAATTACAAATTTTTTCTTGTTATTTACATGTGTTCCTCTCTCTTTGGAAGGTCCAGGTCCAGGTCCAGCTACAGCATAGCAGCTATTGCCTTGTCCATAGAGAGAACTTTTCAAGGTAGTCAACAGAGTTTTGCACCTTGAAAATTCTCTTAGTTGATAGATCCCACGGTACAAAGGTTCCAGGATGGCTGCCAGCTTCTATTATTGGAATGATTGCGTTGATGTCCAGGACATGGAAGCAATGTGGCGGGAACCTGAAGTTAGCACGGAATGGTTAGATGCTGGAGAGACTAAAGGAAATAAAGTTCACCTTTCACGGGATCCTGATGGAGAGCCTTATTTGACGCAGACTGAGATGAAGGTAAAACATCCCTTCATCTACTTCAAAGACAACTGAAAATGCATTGTATTATATTCAACAAATTTACAAGTATAAAATTATGCAATCCGCTTGCTAATGAAGTAATCTATTCAAGCAGCACCATAATGATAATTTCCTTTCATCTTCCTAAATCTTGAGTCTGAAACATTAGTTGCCAATTCATTTCAGATGCTAATTTCACCCGTGGTCTCTTTGTCTTCGATTACTCAAAAAATTGAAGCATACAAGTTTGAATTTGATGGATTCTTAGATACAAGCCACATGATTTCGATCTTGTTATCTAATTGTACTTTGCATCATTTTGCATTCCTTCAGGCTGTTGCTGATATTATTGTCCGTAGACATTTTGATTCACAAGTACACCCGGTATGCTCTTGTCAATTACTTCTTGTAACTCCTTTTATTTCTCAGAAAGAGGCTAAATGTGGGTAATGACTACCAATGTACTGACAGAAAGAGGTTATATATCTGCTAATTGGCTAAAGTCTTCACGAACACCATTAAGTTCGGACCTAGTTTGTTGTTTTAAGACACAGAGAAGCTAGCTATCCTAAAGTGCTTTATGCAGTTGGACTGGCCTCGAAATTCAACTTCCTGTAAATAGTAACTGAAAAGAAGTGATTTGACCTTCACCCTACTCTTTTTATGCCATGCTTGCATAACTTTCATAGCTTGTAGCATTGTAAAGAAAGTAAATAGCATATGCACAAGGCTACAGGCACTTTCATGACTTGGTCATGTATCAACCTAGGTGTTAAGAATGGTTGGTTCGATTGAAAAATTCATCATAGATATCTATTTTCTGTTTTATTCCTCACATCTTTACAATAAGTTGTCAATGGACCAAATGTTAAGTGGATCATATTTTCTGTTTCAATCACTGCAAATTCAGCCAACTTTTTGTCTCTTCTCTTTGCTTTCTGGGAAACAGATAAGCATGAAATACAACTTAAGTTGTCTGCGTACTGCTTCCTGAATTGTCCATGAACAAACTTTTGGTTTCGGGAAGAATTGTATGACTTCATAACGGCATTTTGGCAACATCAATGAGTAATTTAGCTTTAAGAAGCTAACTGCATGTCTCCATTTTGCCTCCATTCCCTGTGTCTGCAGGACATGATATGTGCTATAGCTGAACTTGCAAGTGACAGACAGCCCCTCTCTACGAGGTGGTATGATAAAAAAACAAAGGAAACAGCCCTGGGGATCATGCAAATTTTACCAAAAACAGCAGAGTGGCTGGTCAGGTATCAATTATATGTTCTGGTCCTTTTTTGAGCTCCTTATTAATGGGCCCTTTTTATGTTAAGCTTATTCTGGCTCTCAGAAGTTGTAACTGGAACTTTCTGGCAGAGACTTAGGTTATCGGGCGTATGAAGTAGAAGGGAATCCAGAAATGCTTTGTCGACCTTTTGTTAGCGTTTATTTTGGTGCTGCTTATCTTAAATGGCTATCGAACTTTGAGAAAAAGTAAGTTATCAATCAGAGATACGATTGGTTCAATTAACCATTTGTGCTGTTTTATGGCTCTATAATATTTATTTATCTTGAAGCAAACAATTTGTTGTCAAGTGATTGACAAAGCTTCTATTTTGAGTTTCATTGATTTAGGAAATATCAATTTTTGAGGTATTTTGCAGAGTAAGAAGTGAAGAGTTCATAGTTAGGGCGTATGACGGCGGCCCTAAAAAAGCAACCCACAAATCGACTTTGCCATATTGGAAAAGATACCTTTGTGTCAAAGAAAGTCTCCCATCCAGGTGAAATTTTTTTCTTGTGTATTACTTTGATGATAGCTTGTGAATTATACAAACCCCTGCATTTCTCTCTTTTTTGTCCTCCCTCCCTTCCTTTATTATCTTTTTCTGCTCCCCACTTGACTTTGGATTCCAAGTAGTTCCAAAATTGTTATCTGAACAATTTCAAAGGTGAGTCGGAAATTCCAATGCACTCATCTGCTTGAGAACTCTTTGTTTCTACTGAACATGCAACAAAGTCCTCGCTTGGAAATCTGTGCCCCCCCCCCTCTCCCCTACCCCCAATTTCCAATCTGAATTTCTGTTTGTTTGGTCAATTCTATTTATCTGAATTGCGAAGATCTAGTGTATTCGCTCCCCTCAAGGGAATATGAACTTATCCTGTCAATGGATAGCAAGGAAGTATTGATAGGGAGGGTTTTACACCAGAAAAGAAATGGAATAAAAGAGCTCCAGGAAATTCCTCAACTCTTCTAAAGTATAGAGATCCAAGAGATTTTAGGCTTCTTGATAAGACATAAACATATCTATAAAATGAGTCCATAACTTTAATTTCAATTATATCATTATATATGATTTGGGCCTTTCTCCTTTATATACACACGTGGGAAACTATGTGACTGTATTGTATGGTTCAGCAAATATTGCAATATCTAAAGAAGTTTAGTTTGAGAGATTACCAAAAGGGCGGGCTACTCTGTTTTACGTTTTTTTTTTTAGCTCATATTTCTCTTTTACTCAATACATCGGTGGCAAGATAAATTTTACAATCACATAGGCAAGATACATACTTGCCCTTGCTTTTGATGTTTCGCCTTGGAACAAGTTGCGTGATTTGTATTAACATAACAGGTTTTGCACTCAAAACGGTTGTTCCATGGCCTGTGCCTTGCAGTTCTATGTAACACTTGCACACAATTGCATATGGCCATTTTGTCCCTTTTAAATTTGACTTCTATCACCATGGTAGACTACTTAATGTCCCCTACCACCTACAGTCAGGGATAACTATACCTGCATTTTATGATTGTAACTTGTAGGCCATCGCAATTTATAGCCATTCCTCGTAGATCCTAGTTAGCTGCTTCAGAGGCATGCATGTACATTATGTTTTAAATTGGGTACAACTGTATTGTCATTCTGCAGAAGGTTTGTCAGTCCTTCAGTAAACAGTGCTTGTTCTTCAACTGCTCCAGCTGCACCTTCTTCACAAGACACAGGTTGTACTTTTTCCACTTTAGATTACTTGCAATGGTATTAATGCTCTTCACAAGGCTTGGATTAGGTTCAAATAAATTTTCAGTTCTCATATAATCGAAGGACTACAAAACTACTGTAAATGTGCCAGAATCTTGTTTGAATAACAGGTAAAGGCCAAATGCAGCTCAAATAAAACTTTTTTATGTTATTGTATCAGGGGTCTTAAAAATCCTAACAATCAGCTTTTCCTCCATGAGCATTAGTGCCCTTTTTATCCTTGTATATTAATCTTTAGGCTGCTCAAGAAACTGCCTATTCAGAACCTTCAGGAGTGATTTTGCATCAGTGAAAATATATTTTGTATATTTTTTGCTTATAGAGTGTATAAATAAAATACCTGGGAAAAGAAAATACGTTTTGTGTAATTACTTGTGTATAAATGATAGTTTTTTTTTCCAGTCTTCACATGCATGAGGTGACACTTTTCTCTTTTCAACTTGATTAACTTGACAAGCTCGGAACAATTTTGTGTTATTTTTGAGAGCATATAATTAAGTACTCAATAACAAGAATCCCTTTCTCTAGTGGAGTATGTAAACTTGACAAGCTCGGAACAATTACTATTAGAGTTGTCTTGGTCAGCATTGTCTTAGTCAACATGGTGGTGTAAATAAACATAAGATGCTTTCTTTGTTAATGTCATATAGAAAGATCACATCTCGAGAAGAGATAATGCCAATTTGCGGTAAAATTTATTCTCTTAATTAAATTGATAGTGTCAATTGACTACCCTGAATGGGGCCACTCTCTCCTCCTTTTCAAGTTACTTTTTAGAAGAAAAAAAATTTGGTTTCAGTTGGATGTTAATTCCCTGTTGCTACTTTGAGGAAACAGGTTTTGTTTATATATACTGGGACTCTAAAGCTTCCCTGGAAGACATGCAAGAGATGTGGAGTCATTCTGAAGTCGCAGAGGAGTGGACAAATTCTGGAGAAAAAAGAGGAAAGGTGCGCTTTTCACATGATCAGAACAAGAGACCTTATCTATCCCGGGTAGAAATGAAGGTAGAAATAAATAAACATAAAAATTCCTCTATATTATTGCCATAAAGATGATAATTTTCCTTTAAGTAACATCTTGCGTGGAAGGCTAATCTCTTTAGCATACTGGTCTATAGCATACCAGTAGCCTAAAACCAAAAAAAAAGTTGATAATAGCCCGAGTGCATGGATTTTTCATTTCACATATCATTTGTATGGTCATGATGTTAAAGGTCTCCGACCATATCATTGACGAAAGCTTCTCTCAGATCTCAACTTAAAAAAAACAATGCTTTTAAGACTGTTGAATACGCCATTAATTATTGTGCACATCACTAATACCGACTTCAAGCAGGCTGTTGCAGACATAATTCTTTCAAAGCACTTCAGCACAAGGGGTGTTAAGCCTGTGAGTATATGTCCTAGCTAGTAAAAGTTCCTTTTTCAGTAACAAGATGATAGTATATTGCCAATTCGTATTTCCTTTGCTTTTTCTGTGTTTCTTCTCTTCTTCTCTTTTATTTCCATTTCTTACAGCTATTTACTAGTGGCTATTCAAACCTGCCACCTGCTAGCGCGGATGATCCCGCGTTCATTTGCTAAGTATTGTGATATGAGTTTGTGTTAGGAATTGGGTCCACCCAATAGCTTGAGCTTTTTGGATGGAGGCTCTAGCAAAACCCAAATGATGGCGCATGTACTCCATCCATCCTGCTGAGGCATTTCTGTCATGTGGATTGGATGCATCCAAATTATCAAAATAGTAAAGAATATCTAGTTCAGATAGATGACCTATTGGAGAACTGGCATCTTATGAGTATGTTGAGTCCCATGTCATGTTCTATTTTATAGCATATAAGATCCATTAAAATTGCTTCAACTAGTATTCATATTAACAGAAACTATTCAGTTCAGTATTGCGCTACAAGGGTCTTTAAAGAAGAGAAATGGGTGAGACCACTTTTTCTGATCAATAAGTTGGTGGGAGTGGATAGGTAATCTTAAAACAAACATCTGTTTTTTTCTCTTGCTCACAATTTCTTGGAAACAATGGATAATATGATAAGCATGTGCACAGTATGTGATTTTTGCTCATGTTTGATTTAAAAGCACCGGTGCTGGGGTCATTGGTTTACTCGAGATTTTATTCCTTGGGAATATTACAATGTAGAGGCTAGTATTAAATAAAACTGATCTGCTAAGGCAGCGAATCTTGCTTTTCTAACCAGATTTCAAAGTTCACCTGACATTTGAGTAGTCAACGAGGTAGTTAGATTTTACTGTCACCTCTATTATGGTTTGTTTCAGTTCTTGGACTTTCTATCCTTCTAAATTTCATTTTTCTTGGAGCTGTACCCTGCTCAATATTTTTGTTCTGTGTTCTTTTTTCTTGATGCTTATTTTCTGCACAGTCAGTCCTTTGTGCTCTTGCTGAGATGGTTAGCATGCGTTTTGTTAACGGGGTTGGACCGCGAACTGGATTAATGGGGATCGACTACTCTACAGCTTTCTGGCTTTACATGTACGCAAATACCAAAGTAAATTTTTGAAATTCCAGGTTGTATAGGGTAACATGTGCCTTTTTTTATAAAAAAAAAACTACTCGTGCATCTGAAGTTTTGGTAAAATAAAAAATTAAATAAGTTTGGCCATGCTAGCTTGCTACATTGCATTTTGATTGAAAGCTGGGGCTATTATAGGTGGCCTGCTCTCACTTTTCCTAAGCAATTTGACATTAATTAAAGTGGAATCTTTTTATTCATCAATACCTATTTGAGTGCAAAACTCTACAAGACTCCTACCACCAGAAATGTACATGTATATATGAGATGGATCTTTCATTTGTACCTGGTTTTCTGTCGTTTCTTAAGACCATTGCTAAAATGTGCTTATTTTTCTCCTTGTACTCAGGGAGTTGGGTTATAGGGCTTACAGAGTAGATTCTGTTGACGATATGACCAAGCCATTTGTGTCTGTGTACTTCGGTGCAGCTTATTTGGCTTGGTTATCCGAATATGAAGGGAGGTGAGTTCGGTCACCTCAAAATCTGAATTGTAGTTGGCCTCGTGTTTAGTAATCCTTTGTGATGTGTCTCGTTCACAGGGAAAGAACTCCACAGTTTGTCGTTCCAGCTTATCTTTCTGGGCCAAAGAACGTGAACCGTCAAGAGTCTGGTCCCCTTTGGCTCAAATTCGAGCAAGCTTTGAGCAATTACGAAGACATAAAGAGGTAATCCCCACTCATTTGCGTATCCTTAAATGGAAAAATTAACTATTTTTCCATATTGCTGATGAGTTCATCTTTTCCTTTATATATAGGGATCCTGGAAATTGCACCATCTTGTAAGCAGTAAGCTGACCAACGAAATGAAACCATCGTTCAAGTTGTATTGACTCGTTATACAAGAGCAATGAAATGAGTGTAAACTTCTTTTGTGTGGAATTAAGTTAGCAAATACCAGGGCAGATCCAAGCATTAGGGAGAAGAAAGACTAGCTGTAGCTTCTTCTGTCCTTTATTGGCCTCCTATACAGTGGATTGAGTAATCAAACAATCATATAAGATGCCGTGTGAAAATGTGATCTGCATTTGCTGTTTTGGCTTATTCTTAGAATGCTTTACAGGAGCTGTCAGTGGCGCTTCAACTGGTTTTATAGTTAGAGCCTGCGGTGTATTGGAAGACGATAGGAATCGTATTCAGAATGTATAGATACGCCGTGACTGACAAGTCAGCACAATTTGTAAAGACTTGGCTTCGTTTGGAATGATCACACTAACTTAAAATAAAGATTTTAACTTATTCTACTCTTTTTTTCCACAAACAGAGACAAAAGTTCCAACTAAAAAAGATGCTAGAAATTATTGATAAAATATTTTGTTTGGGATGAAACTGAGAATTGGATGACATATTAGGAGCTATTTGAGGTTTGTCTTTTCTCTCTCCTTTTTTAAGGCTAAATGATCCAAAATGATTCCGAACTTAACCCCTAATCTTTAAGGTTTTTTGTTTGTGTGACATCAAATTATTTTTTTCAGTAAAAAATAAGCCTTTTTTTCCAAGTTCAAGTCCCTTCGTCAATTTTGCTTAAATAACATGTTTTTAACTTTTTATAAGCTTGTCAACTAAAGGGTGCATGATCTAAATTTAGGTTGTTTTAAAGTTTAAGGATGTTTTTGAATAATTTTGTTTTGTTTTTTTATTAGGATACTGGCATGCAAGATAAAAATAAAGGATTAAATAAAATAAAAAATAAAACATATAAGAATTTATCTAATTCAACTATATTCATAGATAAATATAAAAAATTTTACTAAATAATACGAGAATTACAATCTCTCTACTAATTTTTCTAAAATATTTCACTTACTTTTAAATGCCTCATAATTTTTTTTAATAATTCGGGGTATCCGGGCCAGCTTACGCGCACCACAACTAATCCCCGGACCTACTGAACACCCTGCAAGCTCAGTAGACAGTTAAAACACCGCGAGGTGACAGGCTTGCACGCTGAGGCTCGAACCCAGATGACAGAGGCAAGGAAACCTTGCCTCTATCGCTGGGACATAAACCTCGGTGTTAAATATCTCATAATTTTTTTTTTAGTTTAACGTGGGTGTTCGGGCCAGCTTGCGCGCACCTTGACTAATCCCACGGGCCCTGAAGTTAACGACCATGTAAGCCTCCAGTGACTATCATATAAATAATCACGGGGCTCGAACTGAAGACTATATAAAGAACAAACTTCTTGATCCCAATCTTTTACCATTGGACCATACTAAATACCTCATAATTGATGTTGCAAGTGGCATCAAATTAGTATTATAATTATTGACTAAGATGTAAAGGATGAATTCACCTTCTCTCACCATTGTTGACGTAGGTGGCTGGCTTCACATTTTTCAAAGTAGTAAATGTTTTCCCAAAGGTTTGCCCACTTCACTAGCTTCTGCGTTCTACAGAGAGGGAGAGAGAGAGAGAGATGGGAATCTGGGACTACATAAATTCAAGTGCCGATTTAGTGAATCGGCGTGCGTTAACACCT
>Ga0307507_10011298_pt1 | contig 11305 bp, 10 predicted proteins | sample 7_EM_MG_FD_207223 | JGI IMG/M metagenome (GOLD analysis project Ga0307507, IMG submission 207223) | Populus trichocarpa ectomycorrhiza microbial communities from riparian zone in the Pacific Northwest, United States - 7_EM | ecosystem: Host-associated > Plants > Roots > Unclassified | place...
AGTCTGAACTCTTAACCATTTCAGCCAATTTTGGCTGCAAATTGACCAGTAAACTCAAATAGGAAGCAGGATTGGCCCCAGAATTATGTTTAGACAGTGCCAAAATGCCAGTAGTCATTCAGTTTACTCAAGATGACTCAAATCTATCTTAGGATACACCAAAATGCACGAAATATGACCTCCTGGAAATTCTTTTTTAAGGCCCCATGAACCCCCCCCCCCCTACCTCAGGTCATGGCCTGAATTCCTGGTACCCCCTTGGGATTGCCGCTTTTTGAAAACTCTTCAAAAAGAAGGGGTGGGGTTCTTCCAGCTTGCAGAAATCTGTCTCAGCTGTGAATGTCGATTCAATTCAAGCCAGGAAGCGTCACCGACAACATGGGAGAGCTCAACTGCAAATATGATGTTTTATTGAGCGCATGCACAAAGCGATCAGATGTAATCAAACTAAACTACAGTTTCTTTTGCCCCAATGCTCTGATCATGTAAATACAATACCAAGGTGAGAGGCTTTGTTGAAATGTCTTTCAAGTGTTAAATTGATCTTAGATAAAAACATTGATATGTCATGTGATGTGTCCGGGGAGGGGTTGAGGTTGGGGAGCTCTTGCGGTATGAGGCCTCTAATGATCTCTGTGATGGGATTCTCAACAATTGGCTGGTGAACATCACTGGCGAGGTGGGAAAATGGATTGAGGGAGACTTGCTTCAAGAGCACTACAACCGTTGGCTTGAAGATATGGTCAAGAAAAGAGGTGGCAATTTTGATGATAAATTTTACTGTCAAACTCTCTCACCAAATGTCAAACACTTCTTATGAATCAAGGAGGAGATCGAAAATTCCTTCATCCTGAAAGGCTGAGGAAAAACCCACACTTCCCCTCATCTCCGTGATGAGCTTTGGCTGCTACTTGCCTTATATGAGGAGGAAAACTTGCACCTCTTCTGCACTGGATGAACCTTGGGACACACTGCTGTGAACCAATTCGACGAGGGATACAACAAATTGTGCAGCAGAAAGCTCAAGGACTTCATCAACAAGACAACAACCTATGGTGATGTTATTGCAGACATCGAGGCCTACAAAAAAAACCAAGAAAGATTGACTCCCGATCTTGACTCTAATGAAAATCTTGTTGAAGAAAATTCCCAGCACAACCTTGGTGACACACCTCCTGTCGAAACCTCAAGCTCAGATTCATATTCAGATTCTGACTCTGACACAGGCCCTCCATCTTCTCATGCTCTATCCCAAGAAAGCCTTGATGAGGTGGATCCTAGTAATGATCATCTGGTCAGTGGCTCAGGCTACAGCATGCACATCTCAGAGGGCAGGCTGCTACATGAAGCTTGGTATGATGAAAATCAGGAGAATAATTCAAGCAACGAAGAAGTTGAGGATGACTTTGATGATGATTTGGTCTCCAGTGGTGAGGACGGCAGTGGAGAAAATAATTTGTATGATTCCGATGATGCAAGTGAGTAGTTTACAGATGACTCCTAGAGAATACCCAACTGTTTCGTCACCATAAATGCACCCTTTGGACACCATTCTCCTTTCCATTAGGTCTAGATGGATCTTCAATAAGGCCACATCAGCATGTTTGGTATCGTGGGCCATACTGTTCTTGTACTTGAGCAACACTTGGTTGTGGTGCTCTGGGGGCTCGGAGTCACTTTGGTTTGTTGGCTATGTCTTCCATTGCTTGATGTTTGCGATTCAAACCTTGTTGTTCACTTGAATTTTGGTCGATTGGTTCTCTGGGCTCAATATCTAGAGATCGAGTTTCGTTTTCATCTTCAGTAACCGTTGCCATTTGTTGTTTTTCATGTCGCTTTGATTTAGCAAGTTCTCGAGCATTAGTGCACCCAACATTGATGTGTGTCTGAATATCAATAATAGAGTCGTAGAGAGTGGTTCTGTGGGTGTTGTAGTAGATCATACATCAGATGGAAAGTAGGAGGAACGAGGGTGGTATTTGTGGCTATCTGAACATCGTTCCATTTGGCAAATAAGGTTTCCGAATTCCAGCAGATGTTTTTCAGCAGCTGCCCATTCCTTCTTATTTAAAGTGTCTTTCTTTTTCATTCACAACTTTGAAACAACAGCAGATTTTGGTGGGGTTAAAATGGGAAATACGCCTTCTGGTGACAACAGTGAGAGGGCAATCGTGTTACTGCCTTGCCACGATAAGCAAAGTGAGCAGGGTAGATGATGGCCAGCTGTGATGCAGTCTAAATGAGGTAAATCAGGCTTAGACGGGTCCAGCGAAGGGTTCCCATAGCAAAGATTGATTCGGGAAATATAACATCTCTTTTGAGTCTTTTCCACAATCACAAGCACCTTTGTTTTATCTAGAATTTGAGGGGTCTTGGACTTGGACTTTGAGAGATTATTACTGTGACGTTGGATCAAAGAAGCAGCAAGCACTGAACAAGGATGACAACACACACAAGGATAACGGGGATGATACTCACATTCAAGGTATGCTTCAGCGGCCTTCATTGTATGAAGGTTTGCAGAGATGATGCCTCGGCCAGTTGTGTCAGGATTCTGTCCTACACGCCCCTTTTCTTGCCAAGACTCATCGAATGTCGATGCAAATCCAAGAGAAAGACTATCAAGCAAGGACTTCGCATTAAGTCCGTTTGAAAAAGCGACTGTGGAGATGATGATTTGACAATGTAGATCATCATTGATAAGTCGTATTGTTTCTTCGTTGTACTCTGGAGGGTTGATGTTATGATACATTCGCATTCAGATGAGCTTGTCCACGCCATCAGGTTGAAGTCGCCAGATATAGGCATATATGTGGGAAACCTGATCAAGTGTTTGACAGTGTATGATTGTTTTCCTTCCAGCAGCTAGGTATGGAAGTAAATTGGGGAACTTCTTGCCATTCAGTCCATGAGTGATGAATTGGATGGTAAACTGAGTGTTCAGATGCTCATTAGACCTCCTTATGAATTTGAAGTTGCCTTCGAAGAAGCCCAAGCTCTTACAGACAGAAATCATGGATGAACCCAGCTCGAGGATTGCTGTGAGGCCAACAATGGATATTGAAGTGGGAAATCGACCACATAAGAAAGCCCTGATAGTCGTGAATGCAGTGCGGAATGAAAGGCCCCAGACATTAATCAAGTGGACCTCGTCAATGCACCCGAACAAGACATTGGACCAAAAGATCGGACTCTCTGTGATTTCCCTCCACTCTTTGTCGCATAAGTGCTCTGGGTCCACACAATTCACCTACCACCTAATACATTCCTTTATCACTTGTGCCAATCAGGTTCCAGCCTTTTGTGCTTCAGTCAGGGTTTCGTGGCAGTATCAGTTTTGACAGTTCGAAAACCTAGAAAGCTATCAGCACAAAATATTTAAAAAAGGGGGGAAATATACGATATTATTGGCTAATCCCTTTGTCGGTGTGATTACGACACCAATAGGTCTTTTTCAGGTAGGCAATCAGCAGGGTATGCATCCGGATGTGCATTGTATTTGACGAGAATAAGTCCAGGAATAGCGAAGGCTGCTGATTTTCCGTCGCCAGTTGCAGTGCAGCATAGTATGTCTTGACCATCAAGGATCGCAGAAACGAGTTCGAGCTGTACCGGGTGCAGACCGTCCGTCCATGTTGGTATAATCTTCTTCACAATGGTATGTATGGTTTCCAGGCCAATAGGGTCCTGCCAGCGGGCTCCTGTGGCCATATTCAGAGGTTCAATGCATTCAAGAAGTAAATTAAATTAAGTTTTATGAGGAATGATGTTCAAAATCATTGAATGTCGCATCGACAATGAAGGAACTGTAGATATATTGACGCGACGAGGCGTTTCAAAGTCCGAAGATTACATAACAACTTTCTGACACGGTTCGGGGGGCGTGATATGAAACAGACCACATACACACGTGAACCGTACAAATCTATAAAATTCACTTGTATCGTGGTCTGTCTACGAGAGACTACCCAAAGTTGAGGGAAAAAAAAATCGACCCTAGGTCTTTTTTTTCAATCCCGGAACCCCCTTGGTTCTCTGCACATGATTATCAATGAATGGCGTGGCGACTCGTCACCAGACTCATAGATTCATGATGGTTGAAATCTTCTCGTTGTCAACATCATCAGCAATTAGCATTTTTTACCTTGCCGTCGCTACCTCACCTCCACTGAGTCTTGAAAGCTTGACGGCGCATACCACGGACCATGGACCACATGGTCGCAAATACTTGGAAAGAAAAATTCGGAGGCCCAAAACGCAGCATCTTGAACAAATCCTATGGAGACGACCTCTTCCGTCAACCTTTAGATCTGAACGTCGAGCCGGGAGCCCATCTGTTCCCATTTCTGCCCAGGAACTATTTCATTCAGTTGCCCCCAGGCCTTCCTTCCCGTTTTTCTACGGATCACTCTTCCTTCCTCCGCTAGAAAGAACAGTTGCAGAAATTCACGTACACAAGTAATCAACGGATAACCGATGCAATCTGAAGAACTATCTCCGTTTAACCCTCAATTCGTCCTTTGTCGTTAAAAGAGCTTGTTGTCACAGTCACGACTCACGAGTAACACAATTTGTGAATAAACTTGTTCGTTGCCAAAGTGAACATCGCGTTACATTCAACACGGCCTGCAACCGTCGTCGCCAGAATTGCTGCCAGAGCTCAGAAAATGTCTGGATCAAATTACTTGTGGCTATGAACCGCAATGCTCGGGGATAGGACACAACGCGCAACGTGTTCTCTTGCACACAATTAACTTAGTCACGAGTCACCCCAAGATTTGGAAACATACCCTCGACAAAATAATTAATAGGGAGTCAATCGCCCCTTACACAAGATCTAAGTGGATTATCCTTAATGGATGTTGTAACGTTACTTTGGTTGCGATTTGGTTGCAATCCTCTGGAGATACCGGTTATTGCTATACTTACCCACATGAGTGTTTTCACCACTAGATTCCCTGGCTTCCCGCAACCACTCTGTGCTCTCCTGCCCTTCTGCAGTGGCTTTCTGATGTATTGAGTTCGCATTCAACATCGTCGCTTGATTTATTTCCTTTGATATCCCGTTTGCTGCTTGCATGTCGAAGTCCCGGTCTCCCACTCTGATCAGGGGGGGGGTATAATTGGTACCGCAGCGCTCAGAGGAGCCCACAAGCCGACCAGCCCTGAAGGATAAGCGGCTTAACGTAGAGATTACGCAGGGGGTGCGGGATGAATCTACACTGCCCTCGATAACATGTGAGCCTGGGCACCGGATTGTTTGCTGCTGACTTTGGCATGTTGTTGTTGTGGCCTGTTTAATTCCCTCGACCGTAATATAGGGAGACTCCCCGGATGAGAAAGATCCCCCCTCGCTTTCCCTCAGTTCCCCCCACTACTACACGCCATTCCCACTCTGGTTGTACCACTCTGCCTTGTCAGACACGAAAGCAAATACAGAAGGACCTACATCAAAGCAATGTAAGCCATTGATTCCAGTCCGAGAAAGCGTCAGAAGAACTTACTGCAACCCAGAGTCAACATTATCGACGGTGACAAGGAGCAACATGCCTGCATATATACCCTGCCCGACCTGCATGGTGTCTATAAGCACATCCCACCACCAATCCACGACTACTTACCATCACAAAGTGGTTTGCGCGCATCCACCAAGAGCGGACCGACCCGCCATGAGTGTCCACCCAAATAGGTGGAATATGTCGTCTGAGGAGTATAATCTTTCAGTCGCGCCAATGTCAAACCCGGTGACTTGGTCGTCGTTGCAGAGTCCGCCACCACTGGTACACGAGATATCACCATATTCTTGCGTGCCCTTGCCGCCACTGTCTCCATTTCATGTCGCCGCGCCAATGTCAAACCCGGTGACTTGGCCGTCGTTGCAGAGTCCGCCACCACTGGTACACGAGATATCACCATATTCTTGCGTGCCCTTGCCGCCACTGTCTCAATTTCATGTCGCCATAAACCGGTTGCTTAAGAAAGGGACAACTGAACGCATAGACTATGATGTCCGCATGCATCCCTCAGCAGCAAAAAAACTGCACTGCGTCTGCAGCGACAGTCAGTGGCAAGCCGAGGCGGCAACAAACCCAAGTCTAGGGTCTTTGACCATCCGTTCGGCGCTTGTTGAACGACCCATCGTCATCTTTCCTGCAAATGTGGGTCATGGGATTGTCACTATATATGACGTGCTGCTCGCAGTGCACTACGCCGTTTGCACGAGTGTCACTGATGATCACCACAGACGGCACAGACAAGATGCAGAGCTGTCGCCGGTTGATAACTCGGTTCTGCGTTCCAGTGAACACAGAACTTGCAGATGCACCTCCAGAACGGAACTTGACGGGTGCTACAAGTGGGTAGGCCTGACCCCGAGCCCCACAGAGCGCGATGTTTGGATGTTGCTGACGAGATAGGTTGGCATTGCAGTTGGGAAGTAAAAAGGATGAAGCAGATCGATCAATGCATGATGAGCTCGGTAGTGATACCATGTTGTACAATATCACCAACTTTTTTGTCTGCACTTGAGGTTCAAATCAGCGGGCAAGGCCTTTTCGACGTTGGCGTCAACAATGAGTTGAATGGTCAACCATAGAAGCGTGCGCACGTGATGTATGTAAGATCAATTATGTAATAAAGACATAGGGTGGCAAGGACCTGGGAAATTCATGTCAAATGCCTGATCCCTGTGCGGACAAGAATTTGACGAAAATCCGGATATGCCTCAGGACTGTCCGGACAAATTTTTGGAAATGCTTGAGGTGGATGTGCGGACAGAAGTTGCTCAAATCTAGATGGCCTGATCCGATTCCGGACAAAAATTGGTCCAAACTCTTGGAAATTTATATGTTTTCAGGGGTATGATTTCTGGCCGCATCCGCTGATCTTCGTTGTATGTAGGACGCGTAGCCACATGTAGTAAATTCAATTAATGATCTGTTTTTCCAACCAATGCGGACATGTTCAACCGCGAACTGACAGAAACTATCATTGACGTTGTTTGCAATCATTGGCAATAAAATCGTTGTCGCAAAAGGTATGTGACAAATTTGTTGACTCCTTGAGTAATACATAATGATAATCTCTGCACGGCAGCGCCAGTTTTGAGTATATACTGTACCATTTCGATTGATTCGGCCGTCATGCATCACACCCATTTTTTTCTGACCTTGGAAATAATTTTTTCTCGATTTTTCCGATTTTCTGAGATTTTTCGAAAATGTGAAAAAGTCACATGTTGGACAAATCAATCGAAATGGTACAGTATACGAAAAGTGCCAGAAAGGGGACAACTCACGCCTGGGAAAGTGATACTTCAAGTATCACCGCAATTTCAAATCTGCCAGTGCAGATCTTTGAGCACATGTACGGCTATCAATTCTGTGCCAAATCCCAAGGACAAGCTCTCCATCCTCGGAGATTCGCTCTTCTGACATTATCTCCATTCCTTTGCACACTGTCCCATCCACCAAGAACCACTGATGATGGTTCAATGCTCACACTAACACACAAATATGAATACTTGTTGCTTAGATATCAAAAAGGCAGTTACTGCAATGACCGGGAAGAAGAAAAAGGGTGTAGAGGATGACAAGATGGATACGGATGATGAGGCCAATGTGGATGGGTAGATACTCGAGATTCTAGTTTACATTTAGCCTACAGATGTCTGGAAGCTAGCCACACAGTGGAAAATTCTGAACACTACCTATTAATGCCTGATCCAATGTGCGGACAAAATTTGTGCAAAAGTGAGGTCTGATCCGTGGTGCAGACAGAATTTTGGAGAATCCATGTGGACAAAAATGCCCATATTTTGAGATTTTGGGATCAGGCATCTGACATGAATTTCCCAGGTCCTCCGCTACAGTCTTGATAGGCTAGCTACCAGCTGTTATGGATGGATACTGATTTGGGATCAGAATATTTACCATAACAGCTGGGAGGGATTGACCATGATTGGACCCATGAACTTTTTAAAAAGTCCGAGTGGCCCAAAAAGGTAATAATCTGCATGCACATGTGATACATCACAAGTTCCCTTGCTCTCCCCCACACTGACATTTTGGACATCACCAAAACCCTTTTAAGGTAATGAACACAGCCACACTGACACCGCTTGTCTCAAAGTCAGTGTGGGCTTGTCAACTTAGAAGATAGTCATCAAATTTAAAGGTTTTCAGTGCTAGAAAAATGTAAATTAGTTTACAATGCCTTAAAATGAATATATACCAGAATTTTGAAGTAAATAAACGAATTTAACTCTGATTTTTACAGTCCAAGGCAAGGTATTGAGCCCAATTCTTTGCTAAAACACAGTAACATCAATCTAAACCTCTTTTAAAAAATCAGGAGTGAATTGAACTGTTTTAAGTATGTGATAAAGCTAAAATACCAATATTTTACTGTTTTTTCTCTCTCTGAATTTAATGACTAATTAATGATATTTTTAATCATCCAGAAGGCTTAATGTTAAGTAAAAATAAAAGAAGAACATAAGGCAAAATAAAATACCAATGGGAAGCAAAAACACATAGAATAGCAGTGAAAACAGAGGTTAGAGCCCCACAAAAATAGTACATACACCAAGAATCGAACATGAAGATCGTGACAACTTGTGAGAATGCCGTGCAACTGAACAGGCGTACTAACCATTAGAGCACCTGGCCGATGTAAACATATATGATTAATAAAATAAAAGGAGCATAGGAGGCTTCATGTGTGCCTTATTTCTTTTTCAGGAAAGTCAGTGTGGGGGAGAGCTGGGTCAGCTATATGTCACCTAATTGGGACACACACCTTCAAGACGCATCAGTGAGACAAGACACAACAGTGAGGCATGCCCCATATAGAGCAAAGTTTGAGGTAGCATAATGAAATCTTGAATAAATCATCATGCCTGTCCAATCTAAAGTCAAGCAATATACAGTTGAAGAGCTTGACCTTGCCCTCATTTCTGATAAATGCTTCAAGAAGTTAGGAAAAAGGCCATTCCAATGGCAGTTAGAATGTGCCTTGGCTATATTATGTGGTAAAGATGTTGTTCTTGATGTCGGAACTGGCAGTGGGAAGACACTATGCTTCTTACTTCCTTTGGTTCTAAATGACAAGGATATGGCCCTAAGTGTCTTGCCTCTCACAGCTCTTATGGTAGACCAGGTCAATTTACTCTATTTCTCTACTATGATGTGAAAATACTCATGAATACTCAAGTCTGATAGTGTGGCATTACAGCCATTTGCAAATATGATGGCACAAACATCTTTTTTTTTTTTTTTTAATTTCAAATATTTGTACTTAGTCAAATTTGATCATCCACCATTGTACTGCCATCTCATCGTCTCTTGTCTCTCCCTTTCACCACAACTGTCTTGGCTCAGATGCCTCCAACATACCAATCAATTGAGATTCTTGCTTCAGATTTGGACCTCGACAACAACAACAACAATCCTGGCACAGCTGTGGTACCTGAATGGCTGGACAAGCAAGCACAGCCACCCAGTCCCCCTGCAACCATCACAAAGGCTCGGAAGTGCAAACATCAAGAGAAAGGTATGCCATACAAGCCTGGAGTTCCCTCGAGTGCATATACTTATGTGCATACAAGATGAACCAGCTCCAACAATGCAGCTCCAAGACAGTCTTCTGATATTGTCAGCTACAGAACTCAAGAAACCCATATCGCGGCAGGAACCAAAGGGGGCCTCATTCACTCTCACGTCTGATGAACCCTGGGGTACTCTGAAAGTGCAACTCCTTGTCAAAATCAACAGTGCCCTCCAGCCAAACAAAATCAGTTTTGCTGACTACCATCAGCAAAACAGCATTAACCTTGGTTGACTTTGGATGCTTTGTAATCTTCACAAAACTTTGCAATGTTTTGCTGCACCTCACAATGTTGTAGAATTATGTGATGAACTATAGAAAGAATGTCAAATTTTCTAGGACTATGTAAGATTGAACCAAGGTTGCTGAAGGATTGTAAGGTTGATGTAATTTTTGTAAGGACATTGGAAGGTGGATGTAATCTTTGTAAGGACATTGGGAAGTCGACCAATTTTTTTTATACATTCTATAGTTGACCCAAGAAAACACAAATGTACCACACTGAATACCCGACATATCTCAACATGAAAATCTCAAGCCTGTTCTGATCCTATATATTTGAAATGTACCTCAGTGTCTGTAAAGCCACTGTGGTGTAATGGTGTAATGGGCTGCTTTCTGTGTATAACATGTGGTGTGCCTGATTCCTGAAACCCTGTGTTCAATCCCAAGTTGATGTAAAAGTTCTTGCAATTTCTGATTCCACAAGACTCAGGAAAGTGTTACTACATACAATCTCACAATATTTTATTTCAGTCTGAGGCACATACACATCACTTCATGGATGCCTTTTAGCTATGATACTAGTACTTCCAATGTTATATATAATATATGTCAATTGTGCTTTTTTGAGTAATACTGGGATGAGTTACAGGTCTGCAAAGCCATCAGACTTGTCATCAGGAACTCATCAACCTCTTTCATCTCACTGTCCATCTCCTCATCAACCTTGGAGTCTTCTTCATCCTCGTACCCATAGTCACCCACCTCCCCATCACACGATGAACCCCTGCCACTCTCAGAATCATCCTTGCCACTTCCAATATCCCCTGTTGCCTCTACCCCATCCATATCCTCATCTTCAGCCCCATTATCATTTTCTCCAAGTTGCTCGTCATCCTCCACGATCCTGCGCAGGAGTGGGAGGGGCCGAATCATGCATCACTTTGTGTCCTATACCCCCAAGATACTGCATCATCATATCACAGTCAGCAAACCTGGATGGTATGTCAGTTTATTAAAACCACAAAGAGATTGAACAAAACTTACATGCTGACATAATACTTTAGCCATTCCTCTTCAACTTTCCTGTTATGCACTATGGAAGGACCCAGAAGTTCTCATGTATGCCCTTGCAAGAATGGAGGCATGAGGTGAGCTGCTTGAATAACTTGATTTGGGTCCAAAAATCCAATCTGAGGCAGACGACATGCTGGGAATTCACTCTGGTAGTTGGTGTCATGACCAAACCAACAAACCCATAGAACATCCATCCTCTGAGCTTCATTTGGTGAAGTTGACGAGTCGGGTCCAACATGAAAAACATTGATGTGGAAAATTCCGATGATGCAAGCATCACTTCAGTCACCCATAGGTAACAGACTATTAGTCATGTAAACTCCAGGTATATTACATGACTAAAAGTTGTGGTGTATATTTATATTTTATATATATTTGGCCTATAAATCTTCACTTTTAC
>Ga0307507_10011299_pt1 | contig 11305 bp, 12 predicted proteins | sample 7_EM_MG_FD_207223 | JGI IMG/M metagenome (GOLD analysis project Ga0307507, IMG submission 207223) | Populus trichocarpa ectomycorrhiza microbial communities from riparian zone in the Pacific Northwest, United States - 7_EM | ecosystem: Host-associated > Plants > Roots > Unclassified | place...
GTTAGAAAAATGCCACTTACTGTTGTTGCTTGGATGTCGAATCAGATCCAAGGCTTCTGAGGGTATATCAGAGAGCAGATTTGAATGAGAATGCACAGCGACCTACAATGGACCAAATATGGTACTTTGATTCCAACTATGCATTTTGCCGAAAAAACTTGCAGGGGTGGGCAAGGGAGAAAGGCCAGGTTGGGGGAATATACTTCTGGAATGAAATCTGACATCACTGAATATCCAGTCAATATATATAGCATACCCAGAACCAAATGTCGACGATTCGTTTGCCCCAGCTGATTCTAATGACATCTGAACTGCCTCTGTTGCCAAATTATTGTCCACTGATATGGCATCATCCGGTTTGGTGTCCTCAAAGTCGGCTAGATCAGCAGCTGTCTGATCAAGTCCAGCGAGTTGCAGTAATTCATCCCCAGAAGGAACCGGTTTATCACTGTCTTCCATCGAGAAGGGTTCGACAGCTGGCAGGACTGGTGACCTTGGCTCTTGGTCTTTCAGGCCCGCGTCTTCTTTTCTATATTTCCCTTTGATGATTTTTATGGCACCTTTCTCCGCAGTGAAGAGTGAGCTCTTCGACTTTTGTTTAAGTAGTAATCCACCAGAGGAACGACCTGGACCAGGCTTCACTCGTGGTGGCGCTTGGCTCGAAGAACCGACATTGGGCTCGCGAAGGGCGCGAACTTTGGCAGCGAGGGCACCCTGGAAGTTGTTAGTACTGGTATTTACCATTTTCACAAGTGGATTCTCTCGTCGGAAAATGTGCTCCGGGACCTTAGTCTTGGGTTCATCAAAGAGTGGATCAAACGATCCGTCGGTTTCGATAACCTCAACCACATTCGACGATTCCAAAGCCACTTCTCGCTGCTGGCGTTCAGGGGAGAGATATGCTTGGATCGTATCCTTTTCTTCATCCGAATCTGGAATTACCTCAGGAGACGGTGGTCGACGGCCTTGAGGTCGTAAGGGTCGCGTCACAGAGCTCGGTAAATGCGGGGACGTGGAAAGAGAAGAGGTCTGTTTTTCTTCACGAAGTCGCTTCAGTGGAGGACGTAGATCATCATGTGGCAGATTGCGTGCATATTTTTCTGGGGGCCCTGTTTGCAAATTGCCCTCGTCGAGGTCTGCAATGGAAGCACCATTGGGTAAGTCAGGCGAAGACGAAAGACGCTTCCGTTTCTTTCCTGGATTATCGGATGATAAGAACAATTAGAAATGCAGAATAGGCATACGAACTCGGAGGAGGCCCGACAGGTCGAAATATTTCTCCTGCTTTAAACTGTGTCAGATCATCTACGTCCCTTCCTTCGACGTTTGCCCGCTTCCAGAACGCATTTACGATGTGCTCAGATCCCTGAAATGATTCAATAGGTTCCCAGCTAAGAGACAGTCAATTTGCTGTAATTATTTATGAGGCATACTGACGTATCCTCATCTGATGAGTAACCTTTCCACTTAACACGCCTCAGTGAGTAGCTGCATTTGTTGACCATATGAGACACTTACTCTAACACGGTATTTCTACAGCACACATGAATGACCAAGGCGGATAAAATCTTTTCAATTACTTACCCATAAAAGTTTGGGATTCCTCGACCTTCCTTTGGCCTTCTCCACTTTGGCTTCAAATATTGCCTCTGAATTGAACTTATACCACAAGCCCCTTCGTTTCATAATCACACAACTCACCAACTTCATACTCTTCTCCCCCACTCATTTCTACGCTGGTTATGCCCGAGGAAACGAACGTGATTGTAGACGGAAGGGGTGCGTGAGAATGTTCCTAAACAGATGGTTGATTTGAAGAAAGCCTCTTTTACTTACTTAGGGAATTAATTACATATGCAAGGATTTACTAAGTTGATGCTGATTTGCAATAAATTCGCTATGTGACAGTAAAAATGTGGGTGTATGTTACAAGAAATGAGATATATAAAAGACAAATTAAAAAAATCAAGAAATTATATCCTTAAGCAAATACAAGGTCTTCCACACCATTAAGCTTCCTGAGAATATTCAGCGGCAGACGGCCATATGGGCAAAGGTAAACACCGAGAAGCAATGAGACTCTCTTTGACCCAGGCCCAATGTACTGTCGTACAGTCAGCAAAGTCGGATGAATACTGCGTTGGCTCTCGTATAACGACATAGTCGTAGTCCGTCACCAGCCGGCTCGCCAAACGGCATTCGGCGACGGCTTCCACAGATTCAGCACCCATTGCAATAATAATGCAGGGAAGAGCATTCATGGCCTGTGATTTCTCGTCGGGACCGTTCCTCTAAAATGAAGCTGAGCACAGAAGGGTAATGACAACCAATGTACACACTCGTTTTCCTTTCGGTTGGGGAACGATATCCCGGCCGACGCACAGAATAGCTTTCTGCGCGAAGAGTTTGCAAGGCACCATATTGGTCATTATTTTCGTAAGGTGGTGGTGACTATTACCCCAATCCATGTCAACTTGCTGGGTAGGACGTGCATGGAGAGCATGAGAGAAGCCTTGTGGCAATAGGTGGCTGAGCCATTCCTTCTCTGCACCCTAAAGAATTGTCAAAAATCTTCAGCTGGTAACTGGTATGAATTGCTCAACTCACAGATTTAACCGACTCATGCAACCATTCAGTGTTGAGACAGGGAATGCCAAGGGCAAGGGCCATAAGAAATTTGGGCTTCTGATTGGGTTCATCTGCAACCAAGAAAAGGCGTTCGATCTCTTCATCCCCAATCCACTCGACGTCCGCCTTCTTGATTATCCATCCATTCCCATTCTGCAAATGTTTTCCGTCCATTCGAAAAATGGTAGTTAAGTCATCAATGACAATGCCTCCACTGTGTTTCACGGCATTCATAACTTTCTCCTTCTCCTTTTCCCAATTTCCGTTGCTAGCAGTCAACGTTACGATGAGACCAGTTCTAGCCAGAACCTTCTTTGCACCACCTCGAACCAAAGGAACACTCATCATCGACAGTTTCGATGGTGAAGGACTTAAATGGGGCTTAACTGGTTTGAGGATGGGGATTATAGCCTGGGGGATAAAAATACGGTCTTCCCAGTCAAACATGACGGTCTTGTTTGCGATTCGAAGTGACGAAATTTCCATGGTCTTGACCTCCTCATCAACGTAAACTTGAACCTTGCCATCGTCTTGTCCGTCAATGTTGACAACTCGTGAGGGACGATAGCGATTGGGGATGAGAACGTCGTCTCCCACTCGCAATTCAAGGGCCCGGAGTTGATTTAGTTTCACCCAACATTCTGTATCATCATCGAATTTGACAAGATACTCTGAATCAGCGTTGGTCGAATGCACAACTCCTGGGTAATAATGACAATCCTGTTTCCAGAGTGCAAAAACCCGAGTAGCTTCTTCGAAACTCAATTTGCTTGCAGTCGACAATGCAGATCGTAGCCGTTTCGATTGTCGAGGAGTGGGCGACATATTGCGCTTAACGCGTCTTGATGATCCTCTGGTATTTCTTTCAACTCGAGGCCCCCGCTTACGCTTTTTCGATCCAACATATTCCTCATCTTCCAAAGATTCTTCGTCGACAGGTTCTGTACCATCACGGGAAGTCGACTGCATCCTAGGTTCAGCCTCTAACTTGCTTACCACCTCTGGTTCGCGCTTAGCAGATCGAGACTTGGACACTGTTGGTCCAGATCTTGAACCTCGTCGAGCATGTGTGCGAGCAGGTGCTTTTTGGACTTTATTCTTCGATGATGAAAGCTTCTCGGGTTTTCCGTCGCGAAGTTGGTGGTCTTGTTCTGGCACGGATGAAGGGACCACAGTGGATTCCCAAGACCTTGTAGCACCTTGCGGTTGATTCAAAGCTGACTTCTTCCCTTTGCCTGAGGTAGGGGGAGCGGGAACACTCCCCTAACATAATATGAATGAAGGGTATTTTATAAAAAGAACAGATCGAACCTTGGCAGGCATTTTACCAGGAGGTGGCATGTCCTTCAAGCCATTTCCTTTCGTAGCGATCGGGTTTTGGGCCATTTTTGCAGCCAATGAGGCTAAAGGTATTTCTTCTTCTTCCTCCTCCTCCTCCTCTCTTCGATGGTCAAGTCCCCGAGTTGGCTCAGGAAAGTCAATGTCCATATCGCCGTCCCTTGACATGGGGTCTTTCGATCGGTGCACTGAAGTAGCGGACGTCTGCAGCACTTCTTCGAGGGCAATTGGCTCCGAATCAGGAACAATATCCATGGCATCAGGACGAACTGGGGATGGTAGACGTATTCTAGGACGCGTAGCCCGTGTAATGCTCGGACCTGAAGGAATTGACAGACCGATCGGGGAAGCAGGAAAGGATGAAGGTGTTCTTCTATCGCTGCTGCCGGAAGTTTGTCCGAAAGTTGATGGCAATATAATGCCGCTTGCCTGGCCCCCCGACCCAGTTCCCAGATACTGACGATAGCGCCAACGGTTTTCAGGAGCAACCATGGAAAGCAAAGAGTGCGGGGCCGAAGAAGCAGAGGGATGTGGAGCAGAACGAAGGTTGCTCCACGGTATCGCATCGCCTGGGAATGCCTCAGCAGTAGAATCCTCAACTTGTGTGGACGGCTGAGTCGCCTGGTTCTGAGGTTCTGATGTACGTTCCCCATCTAGGAATCTGTGATAACTTGAAGACGGTTCGCTGCTTTCATATCCACTGGCATTTCCATCTTTATCGACCGTCACTGGATCGTTTTTCAACTGGATCACGTCACCATGGTCATCAACCAGTTGTGTTGCTTCCAATTGCTGAGAAAGATTGAGAGGTTCATCCTGCTGTGAACTTCCAGAATGAGAAGGGGTAGCTTCCACGAGAATTCTCCCGGAGGGCGGACTCTGGTCTTTGTGGTACGAAGATGATGCAGTTGTGTTAGAAGGTACGCGGATAGGGGAAGAATGTTTGCCCAGCGCCGACAACGGTAAAGCAAATTTGTCAGAACGTGCCGCGTACTGATCCTCCGGTTTCTGGTCCAGATCACAAGCGAACGAATCCTGTGAATCAGAGCGAGAAGGCAGGCGACGTGGGTTGAAATCCAACATTGGTTTCAGTGGGCTATTAAATGTTGCAGCTCTCGAAGAAGTCAGCTTCTGGGTTCGGGATGGGAAACTGACAGTTTCTGTCGAAATCTTTTTATTTGATTGAGCCTATGAGACCTTGTCACTCAAAATGGAATGTGAAAGACAACACCACGCACCTTCTGATTGGATGTTATGGTGAAACAGCTGTCGCCATGGAATACAGCATCTTGTAGGTTTTTAGAGGACGAAGCGTTGGGGGTGACTTGTCTGGGAGGTGGAGACGCGTAGGCTTGCCCAGTGTCCTTACTTGACCTATGAGTTCCGATATTTTCCTTCTGCGAACCTCCGTTTATCTCTTCTGCATCCTCGCAATGTTGTGTCTGGGTCTGAGTGGACGCGAGGCCGTGAAAATGATACTGGGGCAAGGTATTGGAGTGACGAGATGAGGGAAAGGAATCGGACGAAATTTCGTTAGAATGAACCGAACGTGAACTCAAACCTGGGCTACGGGCTGGGAGCTTTCTGGTAGATGCTGTTCCACTGTCGAGTAGGTCATTGAGTAATTGAGTCGCCTGTGATTCATTGGGGTCACTGATAGAGTCCGTGGTTAATGAAAGTGCAAGTTCTAACGGGGCTAAAGTGACTTACCTCGTCGCAGACACGTTCATGTCGCACTTTGACGCGAAAAAAAAAAGAATGATACGCCTTCTGCGACAGGACCTGAAGGCTGTTGGGGTGTTTGGAGAGAAGAAAAAGTCGAATTTATATGAACAGGTCACTAAGGCGGAGCGGACGTAAATGACACCGAACCCAATACTTTGGCGTCGTCGAGAGACGAGCCTATTGAACCGTTTCAACACTATATCGTCGATGTCAAGGGCGATGTACTTGATTTGTGGGTTTCAAAAACGAAAACACTTCGCTACAAGCATATGAATGTAATCACGTGACTGCCGCGTCTTGAAATCGGCCCGCCATCTCATTGCACTTGACACGGCTGGCATCACCCTGACATCTGCGCTGGCCGCTACTCGAGGCGAGATACCCACCGACAACGTTTAGGTATTATGCCTCCTCGTCGACGAACTAGGCGATCCCTTCAGTTGAGATATAATTCTCTGTCGCGTCGAGATATGCCTGTACGGCAAAAGAAGATACTCAAGCGACCTCAGAAGCTTCGCCTCATCCGTCGATATATAAGAGAGAAAAAGGTTGACCCAAAAATAAACGGGAAACAACTCGGTTTTCCAAGCTTTCGTGCCACAGCGACGATTAGCAGGCCAACTAGGAACCCTGGCAAACCATTTGGGTACGGTCCTCATGATGTCGTTATTCCAGACAGGAAGAGTCCTATCAAACAACCTGCTGAAATCAACACCATCCCCGACCCAATTCCGGATACCGGTCCTGATACCTTTGGTTCAATAGCTCCTGGTTCTCCCTTGCTTGGGGCTATCAGAGATACCTCCACCTTTGGGCTCATCATTCCACTGACTCCTCCGCCGTCTATTCCGCTCTCGATCACCCCGCCTGGCCCTTTCTCTGCACTTCCCCCTTTACAATCGCCGATTCAATCCGTAACTTCTGCCATCCTGATAGATACGTCCACCACCTCTGTAGGTGAAAGAAATTCGCCAAAGTCGCCTAATGTTGATCCCCAAACTACCGCCTCAAAAAGTCATTCAGTCAATCTAGCCGTGATTATTCTGCTCGCTGTTGGTTCTGCTCTGCTTCTCCTTGGATCCTGTATACTCATCAAAGTATGCACTCGGACGCGTCGTAAAGACTTTCCAAAGCCCTCTCTGCCAATCTTTGAAGACGCTGATCCAGAAGCTGACTTTTTCGAGACCAATGAATCTCCCATCTTTGGGGGGAAAGAGCGACTCTCGCCGATGCCAGAACCCAACGGCGCGGGTGGTCCGGCCTGGAATTGGATTCAGTACCCCCATTCTAGGTTCACTGTGGCTGGCGCGCAAAGGAATTCAAGTGGAGGTCCACACACAAGCTCGCAGCCTATTCATCCGGACCTTGGTCATATACACGCAGACACCCCAAGTGAACCTCCGCTTGTTGTCCCCGCTACGAACCTTCATACTCTTAGACGACAATCCATGGGTGCAGCATCTATCTATTCTCGTCGCAGTTGTGCTAACATTGCGCAGGCAATTACTCATGACCGTCTTACAACTGCCAATGGGGATGAAATCTTGACGCAATCAAGAAGCAGGACTACGAAGCGCCGAAGTCAACTGGTTCGAGACGAGAAACAACGCCACAGGGAATCAGCCGCATCGACCATTGGCCTTGCATACGACGGCGATTTTATATCGTCTCCGAGTATTATCGAATATACCCCAGTCGATACCCCAGTAATAGGCCACCGCGAAGGCAGGGAGAGAATCAAGTCTAGTTATTTTCCCACTGGCTCCTATCCCATGGTTTCAAATACGCATGGGGCAGCCTACTCCATTGCTACCGCCACTAGAGTCAATGTTGGCCAAAGGAATTCTTTTGGCAAAGACAGATTCACCCTGCAAAACTCGAATTCCAAATGGCAAAGGGACACCCAAGCATTGACATACGCCTTAGGGTTGGCGACGCCAGAAACCAATTTCTTAGGGCAATCTCCACAACCGACCCTCTATCCAGAGGACTCTATGAGCATTGTGGACATCAAAAAGCGCAATACAAGCGATCGAAAACCGCTGGAGTCTGTTCCAGATATTCCAGTCATCATCCCCGATAATGAGATGCCCCGAAATTCGGGACTCATGAACATGGATTTTAGAGTGAGCCAAATGTCTCTTTCGGAGTTAACATTAGAAGATGGAAGGTTGTCTTCAATGGAGAGGTCGGAGCCCGATCGTGCTAAAGATCGCATGCCAGGAACGCAGTCTGCAAGAATGAGATCATCATGCAGTGTGGGTTTACCACCCCGTGTTCCATCGCCTCCACCTCTCCCATCTCTGTCCCAGATGGCGTTGGCACAGCATAATCCGGAGGCGTATGCAAACTACCGCAGCCCAACCTACAGTTTGTATGGGTTATATGAAAACCCAGATCGCAAAAGTATTACTCGATGAGCAAACCGCTTTACAATAAAACTAACACTACTACATTCTCTACGAATATCCGTATTGATTACATAATATAAATTTGAAACTGGCATAAGTGCTTTGCGTTCTGCCTGTCAATGGTTAATCATAGTTAATCATGTGCTTGAACCGTTGTTGTGGGTACTAATAAATTTGTAGATTAATAGAATCCATGCGAAGGACTTTTTTTTTTCCAGTCTACAAAGTAAGACCTCCTTCACCAGGAGTGTTATTTAGCGATTGTATATCCAAGCTTTCATGGACAGATGCTAATTTGTCTACGGTATTTACAGGATGTTGGATAGTTTGTCTTCGAACTAGATCACTTGGTGTAACGGGCTTCCAGACCGCGCTTGATGGCTTAAGATTCTCAGATTAGTTCAAGAAAATTCAACGAAAGTGTCAATGATGACATACCCTCGCATGTGTCCTTCGCATCCCCAAATAACATTTTCGTGCCAGGCATATAAAACATTGGGTTTGGGACATCCGCTGAGACAATTGACATTCAGTATCAGGTGTTCTAGCTAAGGAATAATATTACCATAGCCGCTTGCGAGCCCACGCTTCATTACAACAACTTGCTTGCTCTTCCACGCTTGAAGGACGGGCATGCCCTGAGACCAATTCAATAAGACTTCGAGAGGTGATATCGGATAAAAAGCTCACAGCAATAGCAGAACCTGGTTCGAGCGCAATTGGGTTGACCGTGTCGTTTGCACCAATTACAAGTGTCACATCAGTATCCTGGAAATCGTCATTTATTTCGTCCATCTCGAGCACGACTACAGTTTGTTTAAATCGAGAAATTAAATGGAGAAAATAGAAATCTCACTATCATACGGAACAGAGGCTTCAGCAAGAAGAACATTGCACTGGCCGGGCATACGGCCAGCAACTGGGTGAATGGCAAACTAAATGCGTTTTATGAAATCAATATACATGTTGAGCTGGGAATATCCTTACTCTGACATTAACTTCGTTCGATCTGAGGATTGAGGTGATTTCTGATATAGCATACTGAGCTTTCGCGACAGCCATGCCGTAACCAACTACCTAAGGAATGTGTGTCACAGAAGGTGAAAGAGGAACACTCTATGGTCTCACTAGGATCACGCTGTCAGCATTTGCCAGGGCCTCAACGGTGTCGTCAACAGATGTTTTCGTTATCGTTCCCTCTATTTTATGTGCATCGGCTGATGTAGGAGTGCCGATACCACCGAATAGAACATTCGTGAGAGATCGGTTCATGGCAACGCACTATGTTCCTGTCAATGGAATGCACTCATAGACACATCACTGCTTACCATAATATAGGATAGGATAGATCCACTGACCCCTATGAGAGAACCGATGGTCACCAGCAGAGGATTGTCCAGCATAAACCCTTCAGCCACAAGGGCAAACCCACTATGGAAAGCAATCAAATCTATAGTCAATGGAACGGAAGAAACTTACGAATAGGCATTGAGAACCGTGATCACAACAGCTACAAGGAAGAATAAGCAAGCAAGTCTTAATCACAACCAGATCAGTTACGCATATCAGCTCCTCCAATAGCTGCGGTAGTCGTATAACCTTTGAGGAAACTCAACACGGTGCTCGCTCCCAGGAAAGATGCTGCGATAGCTGGTGTGGGCGTTGCCGTCAAAAATCCTACCATAGTTGCAGCATTTGCACCGAGGAGTGAAGCATTGATAAGATGCTTCCCAGGAAGAGTAAGTGGTTTGCTTGACATCTTCGCTGCGAGTTTGAGGAAGGCGACAATGGATCCAGTGAATGTTATTCCACCAATTACGACACCTAGATAGGCAGTCACCATGTGCAGCGTTGAGAGATGAGCAGTGTCCTGCAGTACACTCCCAATGCTCGTCAGCACGGCGGCCAGACCCACGATGGAGTGTAACAAGGCAACAGTCTGAGGAAGTTCAGTGGCAGTAACCCGCCTTCCGATCATGGTGCCAATAAATCCACCAATGGTTGCGACTCCTGCAAATTGCGCGATAACTTCCGGAGGGAATCCAACAGCAGCCAGAGAAGTAAGGACTCCCGAACCGACACCGAGAATGCCCAAGGCATTTCCCTGGCGAGCTGTTGTTTGGGACCCCAGACCAGACAAAGACCCTGGAATCCATGGTAAATTATTTTGTCATGGCATGAATATTGGTAGACAGACCAATGCAAAGAAGACTGCTTGTCAAGTAACCTGCCTGAACCAGACCTGCCATGCCTGTGCTTGTAGCGACTAGGAGACCCCCAGTAAATACGACACCAGGAACCGCGTATAACCAAGAATACTCGGGAGGGTCAGTGGGTCCTGCAAGTAGCCTTAGGAATTTACTCTTCACGGTTTTGAATTTGCTCACGTTTGAACATGTCCAGCATACGCTTCGTTATGATGAAGCCCCCTGCAACATTAACAGTGGCTAGTAAGACAGCGAGAGCACCAAGAGATTGTGTGATTGTTCCTGGCAAGTAGCTTCCACCCATAATGAACATCCCGGCAACGCCGACCTAGTTAGGGTTAAAGAATATGCAACAAACCTCGAAATGAGTTGCCTACCAAACCAGAAATGGCGTTCGTCACGGACATCAGAGGAGAATGTAAGGCAGGTGTAACTCCCCAAACAACATTGTAGCCAACCAATCCAGCAAGTCCAAATGTGAAGAAGCTGTCCATGAAAGCTGCACCTGTGACTTTCCCGAGTGCAATAGCACTACCCATTCCGCCAGTTACAATTGCAACCTCTCGAGACGCCTTTTGCCAGGGAGTGATAGCAGTAACATTCTCTTCGACTTTATGGGAGACAGGAGGTGCTACAGATGGCGGTGCTGGCCTGGGGACGGGAGGGAGGATACGTCCTTGGTGAACAACAATCGCGCCACGAACAACTTCATCATTCAAATCGATGGAAAATTTGCCATCCCCACCCATAGAAAGAAGAAATTTGGTGATGTTATTGGAATAAAGTGTCGAAGACTGCGTCGGCAACCGAGAAGGAAGGTCAGTATAGCCTGACATACGGTTTTAAGCCGAGCCCATGACAAGGGAATAAACTGAAATCCATACCAATCACGGTAACGCCATTATAAATAATGAGTTCCCCTGGTCTAGTCGCTTGACAGTTACCGCCAGTCTCCGCAGCCAAATCAACTATCACCGATCCCGGTTTCATAACTGA
>Ga0307507_10011300_pt1 | contig 11304 bp, 8 predicted proteins | sample 7_EM_MG_FD_207223 | JGI IMG/M metagenome (GOLD analysis project Ga0307507, IMG submission 207223) | Populus trichocarpa ectomycorrhiza microbial communities from riparian zone in the Pacific Northwest, United States - 7_EM | ecosystem: Host-associated > Plants > Roots > Unclassified | place...
AGCAAAAAAGCAGAGGGCAGAAAATGATATAGAAAATGTGAGTGTATGTTGAACACCACATGAATGGTGCCCTTACCATCAAGCAAAAAGTATCCAATACCCAGAAGCAAGCCTTAAAAAAAAAAACCTGTCATCCACAACTTCAACTGTGCCTAAAACAAAAAATCACCAACCAACTGATCCTTGAGCTGTGCTGCAGCCAAGCCATTGTGCCAAAATTGTAAATTCTATATAATATCTATTAATGTCTCTATTTTTATGTCATTAGTGCATATCTCTATATCTTATCTCTTGTTTGAGCCTCATTCAGATGCCCTTCATGGCAGAGTTCACAACTCTGACCTGCTTGAAGGACACAAATGACTTGGGGCACATTCTTCTTATGTTTTCTGATTGTCTGGTAGTCATGGCTTATGTGATGACAATTGTGTAGGTCTCTGAGGCACCTCCAGGAATGCAGGCATGCACCCTTGATGTGAAGGGGCATATTGCATGGTTCCAGTTAGCCCAGCTTCCAAATGATACCTGATCATTGAGTTCAAGGGCTCATTTTACATTGAGCACAATGTACCCTTTGGGCTATCCTCTGCCTCTGGTCTACAAGGAGAGGTTGCAGATACAACAGTCAACATTTGGCATAGTTTTTGCATTGGTCCTGTTATTAAATGGGTTGATGATTTCAATGCTTTCCATTATGTGACTGATGATGGCCTATTTGTTGGAATATCTGACAACATCATCTATCATTATGACTATGATCTTGATTATATCAAAGCCATGATCACTCTGCTTGGGATTCCATGGCATACAACAAAAGGTTCTCCTTTTGGAGATCATTTTTCTTATGTCAGTTTTGAATGGAACCTTGTTTTGAAGACCATTTATCTCACTAAAGCCAAATGCAAAAAGCATCTTGCTAAAGTTCTCTTCATCTTGCAGGACTTCCCCTTATCTTGTCAATTTCTCAAGAAGGGCATACAATCCCTGCATGGCTTGTTGTCACATGTCACCTTTGTCTATTTGCATGGCAGAGCATTTCTCAATAACATTGTCTGGTGGCTCACAATTTTCACCAGTGACTTTTCCCTGAGATTCCCTCCTCCTTCTGTTATTTTGGATCTCAAATGGTGGTCAACCCAACTTTCTAAGCCATCTATCATTTGTTCACTCATGCTCCACCCTCCTATGTCCAATCTCAATATATGAGTTGATGCCTCAACAGATTGGGGAATTGGTTTGCTAATCAATGACTCATGGGATGCATGGAAGGCTCCTGGACAAGACATCAGATGGCTCAAAGCAGTAGCTGTTGAGCTTATCATCGCTCTTCTCAACAAAATGCATCTTTCTCATCTTGATGTTCTAATCTGCAGTGATAGTGAAGGAGTCATTGGCACCTTCCAGAAAGGATGGTCAAGAGACTAAGAGACCAATTCATGCATTCATCATACAGAAGCCATCTTCAAGCAACATGATCTTTCTATTTCTCTTTTATATGCAGAGTCATCTTTTAATTTAGCAGACCCCATATCTTGCAGCATCCTTACACCTCTTGAGCATTGAGTCACCATTCCCTATTCTATATCACCCTCAATTTCCAAATACTTTTACCATGCCTAGCCATCCTACTCTATCCAACCATCTCAGAAAAATGTAGATGTACATTCAGAATTATTACAATTTTTGTACTTCATGGATGCTCACACCTCATCTGTACCCCAATTGCAAACTTGTACATGGATACCTAGGAAGCCTCAGAAGGGCAATGAGATAGCCCCCTCCATATATCGTCCTCACATTGTCACAGGTGAAAGACTCCTTAAATGGACCTCTCCTCATACACAGATTTTTTGGGAGAATATGTCAAAGGCACTACCAGAGTCACACCTTACACACCTTTTTGAAGTCATGGCTTTCTCCCTCAACCAAGTGACCTGAGATGGATATGCATCAGGTTTGCTGTGCTTCATGCAGTACTGTGATAGCATAAATATCCCTGAGGTTAATTGAATGCCAGCATCTGAGCCATTGTTCACCTCCTTCATTGCCTTCCATGCCAGAAAGGTAGTGTCAAGTACTATTGACAAGTTACAACTGGCTTGCAGGTCTTCATTTCTGGCATACAATCAATGGTGCTCAGTGGAATGGAGGTAACATCTTATTGCATGCAAAGAAGGATGCACAAAAGCTCATACCTATATCATCCAAATGGGCCAAATGTCCTCTGGTTACATAGAACATCTTTATGTGCTGCACAACAGCCTAGATCTTTCCAATGCTTTTGACATGGCAGTCTGGGCTATTGCATGCATTGCTTTCTGGTGCTCTGTCATCTTGGAGAACTTGTTATCCTGAGTACAAATTCATTTGACCCTATCAAACATGTTGCACATTCAACCTTGTTAACCTTTCATATGCTGTCAAATGGTATGGAATACAGCACCTGTCAGATACCCTGGATGAAGACAATGCTTCATGAGGGTGCAAGCATATCCATCACAGCACACAATGACCCATTGTGTCCTATCAAAGCTTTAAAACATCATCTTTCATGCAGTAAATCCATACCATCTCACACACCATTATTTTTGTTCAAAACAGCAGATGGAGGCTGGTCACCCATGACCAAAGGCTGGTTTATGGCATGCTGGACTGCCTGATATGCCACATCATGGCTTCCAAATTGGTGGTGCAACACACCTTCTGCTCATAGGTGTGGCACCCAATTTGGTTGCAGTGCAAGGTCGCTGGAAATCAAGGGTGTTCATGGATTATTGGAGGAAAATTGAGTTGATCTTGCCTCTTTTTATGTCCAGTGTGGGTTCTTCATCTTGAGTCTCTATCATTGAAGAGTCAATGTCCATGTACAGAAAGAAGTGGAAGTTATAAATTTTCTTGAACCTTGTTCTATTTATGGTAGAAAGAATCAGGCTGAAATCATTGATCTAATTTTGTCCTATTATCTCCAAAATCAGCTTGCTCTGGTTGGGGAGTTGTGTCTTTGAAGAAATGCTGTCTTCTCAGACCCCTCACATGGGGCCCAGAAGCCAGGATCCACACTGGCATGCTCAAAGCTTTTGAAATTCTTGACTCAATCCAAGTTTCCTATCACACCTGAGATGAGATCTGCATCCTTTGTACAAGTATTGGATTTGAATTCTGCAAATTCCTTGAGATCAGTGTGACATGTTTTGGATCCAAGTCACATGCATGTGGATTTTCAAAAGCTTTCCCCCTACCCACAAAAATTCAGATGTTCAACCAATTCAAGGTTTAAATTGAATTTTCATGTTCTCTCTCATCTTAGCATCAGCATGCTACATACAAAGCAAGTAAAAAGATACCTCTGGTTAACATGAATGAGCATATCAAAAATCAGTAGAAAATACTGAGTGGTTAGGTTTGTAGAGTCTTTGGAAAATGGCTGTTATTTGCTGATGTGGATTGTGCTTGTCATTCATTGGTGGTGGGGGGTGGAGGTGGTTTGTCAGAAAAACCCAGGGTGCCTTACAAGGCAGCTGCCTTATAAAGCAACCACTTGCCATTGTAGGGCTGATGTAATGATGTTATTACATCACAAGTTTGATGATCTCTGGTAAGGCATGATAAGGCAAATCAGGTCTGATTAGTTTAGTTTACCCTTGTAACATGGGCTCAGATGGCCTCAAGCCAACCCAAGGCTACAAACCAATTGTTTTTTTTTGTGCATCTTATAAAGTTACCCATATTATTTTAATCATGTTTAGCTGGAAATGATGCCAAATCCCATCCAGGGCATAAAGATAATGCTGTTGTAAGGGAGGCTTAAAGTCTAGGTATATGGTGGGCCTTTGAAAGTTTCTTATACTCCCTAAGCTATACCTGGCTGTCTGCCATCTTATGACTTGCCAAGGCCTGACTGGTCTATTGTAATGGCTTATAACTTGGCTGGGTCTTACAGCTCTTATAAGGCTCTGGGAATTTTTCTGACATTGGCAGTGTTGTGTGGTTGAAGGAAAGAAGCTATGCCACATGTTGTGACAATACCATGATGTTTGAACTCATCCATGGAGGATCATGCCCAGAATTTTCACTTGTACCATGGAATTCCACTGGATGTTTTGAACAAAAATATTGTAAAGAAATTGTAAAATTATTGTGTTTTCTTCGTAAAGTATTTTTTGTTGAAGATATTATATAGAAATTTTGAGTCACTTGTCAACAAAATAAGGGACTCACCTGGTGAATCTCCCACCTCTCAGGCCTTCTCTCACATTCTATAGCCTCAGATGCATCCATCAACAGTCATTTCTTTCCCTGGTGTGAAACTCAGGTGATGTGTTCTTGTGCTGGCAGGTCTTTGTTGCACTTTCACACTGTTTGAGGTGAAGAGGTGGCAACAGGTCAATTTGTGCAGTTTCCAAAGATCTAAATGATGTGTTGGCAGGCTGGAAATGTCAAGCATGTCTTAGAGACATTGAAGGCAAGACAAGAGGAGGGCATCAGGGTGCAAACCAGGGAAGGGCAGAATAAGCAAGTGATTTTACACAGGGATGGGAATACAGCCCAAAGCATAATTTACATGACTTACAATTCAGTGTTGTAAATTCAACCAAATAACTATACTTAATGTTGTTCTCACTGTGCCAGCTTTGTAGTTGGAAGAAAAAAACATCATATTATTTGGAAGGCATTTAAAAACATGGTGCCCATAATTCAGGAATGTACATGGTCAGACAGTACAAGCCTTTACTGAGAGAAAGTAAGAATGTGTGGAGAGACTGGAGATGCAACAGAGGATGGGGTAACTAATAATTTCCCCCCATGTGTGGGAACCTTCCATTTGTTGGACTTTTTTTATTTTGGTTACAACTGGCCAGCATCACAACCATGTTAGAATGCCAGTTCTCTCCCAGCTGTAACTGATTTCAGCAGTTGACAAGGGTTAAGGTTGGTCTGCAGAGATTGATATTGATTTCAACCAAGATTGCAACTTGATTGCAACTGCAAATATTCAATCTTGTCTTTGAGATCACATGAATAATAATTACAATTTCTACCTTAGTGATGGCACCAGTTGTTGATCCCAGAAAGGCTCACAAAGCATGCACTTGCAAGATTTATTACTGTTGCATTTGTTTGTGGTCATAGCACCTTCATATTTTCAAGTGACTCATGTTACTCAGGCCCATGATAAGGAGTGAAGCACAGCAGGGTGCTGCATCATGTTGTTGTCTATGGGTAGACCTGAGTAAATGACCATTATAATAACCTGAGATTCAATGTTAATATATGACTTGCTGGTGTAATGGTAACTATCAACAACTAACCAAAGGTAAGTAAGTAATACTATAAGGCTAGAGTTTGAATCCCACTCAATGCAAACAATAAAATAGGGCTACAAAGACACTACAAAATAGAATAGAATACACTATGAAATACAAATTAGAGTAGATAAATATGATAGAGATTAGAATACACCACACTACAAATAGAATAAATAGATACTACAAAATAGAATAGATGCCTGTTACATAGTAGTGGGTTTTACCCTGCACTGCTCAGAGGCCCCACCATGGGATACTTTACACCTGTTTGTACCTTTGCATTTGTTTGTCCTTAGCTTATACTTCATCATTTTTTTTGAACTTACACTGGCCACAAGGAGTGAACCACATAAGCAGTTTGGAACAAGCAGCCAGTAGATGTAGTGTTTGCAGGTCTGGTTCAGTGGACCAGAAAAAAAACCAAAACTGAACTGAACACAACTGAAAGCAACCAGACCATCAGTTGCAGTTGCCCCCACTTCAAGGTTGGTTGGGTTGCTGGTTGCCCCAACTTATCAAATTTTTGAAAACCATTCAATGACCAGTTGTAACTGGTCTTTGTCATGGTCTATATACAGTACAATGCATATACTAATACATACATGTATACTAATAATAAAGTATGAATAAAAGTACTAATTATGACTATTTAACTGTATTTATGCAGAGGCAGAGATGTCTGGGGGAAAATGTAGTTGTTTGGTGGGTCTTTATGTACCCTGTGGTTATGTTTGTGCTTGAAAAAACAAAAGTTGCACCACTTATGTAACTTGACTCCAACAACAACAAACAACTCTGACAACAACAACTTACCATCCACTACCACAATGACCACCCACCACCACCACCACCACAACTTGCAAAGTGATGGGCACCACATATGTACTCCCCATCTACACCCTACAATGACACCCACACCACATAGCCACCACTAACTAATCAACACAATGCACCCAAACAATGATTAGTGTTGTTTGGGCCCAGGTGCATTTACTATTCTTCCTTTCTTTTTTTTACTAACCAACTTCATTTTTTTAAGTTTTTATTACCTCTTGATAACAACAATGATGGTGAATGCTATCCACCCTGCAGCCACATCACACACCACAACCACCCCACCTATGAGCCACTGCTCATAGGGGGAGAAGGAGGTGGTGACAATGGGGGGATGGGATGCTGAGACAATGGTGGAGAGGGCCAAGCTGACACCAAGCATGCATAGACACAAACAAGATGGTGGTATGGACTGAGGATTGTACAAATACAATACAACATGTATATCAATGTGCATGCTGACCCTTGAACACCTATGTAAGACCCCAAACACCCAAGGGATGGAGTAGGCATCTGCCAGGATGCCCTACTCCAACAGATGGCAGGGATAATAGACAACAGTGACAACAGACAACAATCAGACAAAACACAGGGAACAACACATACCATTGTTGGACCAACACAACAATACAATGATGGTGTGCTGACAACACAGAATAATGATGGGACAAGCACACATGATGACAACAACATGCAAAAACATGGGGGAGGACAACATGATGATGACACTACTTACTATATTATCTACTTACTATATTATTACCAGTACCTTATATTAGATGTCTCATAGTATACAAAGACTGGTCTGAACTGATGGTAGTACTGGTTGAAACTGGTCTCCAAGAAGACTGGTTGAAACTGGTTGATAAACTAGAAGTGGACCAATATCAACTGGTCCACTATGGTTCAGTCTGGTTGATTGGAAATTGAACTACAATTGCAACCAGTTGCAGTTGTGGTTGCACCTGATCAAAGTCAAAAAACCAGACTGAACCAGACCTTAAAACACTAGTAGTAGGTAGATGATCACAAAAAAGATTGAAAATTACTTCATATAAATCCATGTTCCATGTCTGACTAGGTCATTCTCAGAAAGAAAATGGGTAGTATATAGATGCAGTGTTGGAAAGTCATAACTAAAAATGTGTAGTCATGGTCATGACTTTGGTGACTAGTCATTGACATTGATTTTTGATTGACTTACATGTGATGAATGACTTCGGGGGAAGGGTCTGATGAACTGGTGGTAAGGGTCTGATGGCAAGGGTCTGCCTGACTTAGATAGTGGAAATTATGATCAATATACTAGTGATTCACATGTGCATTTGCATCTGCACTCTGTAAAGTATATATGATCAATCCAACATTTATCCAGAGTGCCAGGAGTGATGATAGCAGGGCCAGAGTAAGGGGTTGACACAGAGTAGCCTGAGCAGGAAAAGAAATAAAAGGACAGGAATGTGTGCTTGCATCCTCAAATTGAACAATTGACTCTGTATACTGTTCCACAATTTTTCAGTAAATTGTGAGCCTCTCAATTTATGATTGTAAAAATCTACTGATTCTTTGAGGAAGAAATCATGACAATTTCTGATGTTGTATATACCAATGTCAGGAGATCCTGCATTATCTTGATGATGTCACCAAATGGGATCTCATGGAAGCTTGGACATTAAGTTTTGATGCTACATTTGCAAGAAACATGGCACAGCTGGCACATGAATGGGAATGTGTTCCCCTGAGTTCTGAATGGGTGAAAGGGATTGTCAATGAAGTTTCTTTGGTCATACAAGTATGCTTGATAATTCTATATAATTGAAAGTTGCTAATACTGTCATCACACTATCTAGAAACATCTTATCCAAGGAAATCATGTCACAGAATGCCATTGTATCCTGATCACATGCCATTTGTCAGCTGCACTTGGATTACAGAAAAGAAAGACAGCCCCTGAGGATAATAACAACTCTGATCTTGAGGACCTTCCTCCCCTTGTAGATTAAATTTTTCAAACACAGATTCTATACTAGGGTTTTTAGAGAGAGGAAATGACCTAGTCTTTTGTGCCCATTCCAGTGACCATGCTGCACAAAGTCCATTGCTTATCTAACATATCCTGCCTTATTTAGTAAATGATGACCAAGTCACAGTCAATTTGATGTGACTTTTGACTTCTTTTGACTTGTCTGTCATGACTAGCATTGACTAGTCAACAACTGGCACATCACTGTATAGATGTAAGAATGATTGAGTAGTTCTGAGCTTGAGCATTTTTGAGCAAGCAGGTACTCACATCAAAATTTAAAGACCACCATAGCAGGCTTTGCACCCATAGGTGTGCTGCAGCGATTATAAGTAGACATTACAAAAAATTAGACTAGTATAATTGTAGATGCCATAGTATAGTTGAAACTTGGTTTGTACTTGATTGAAATGGCTGTTCAACCACTCTTTGGCTGAAATCAGTCCAAAGGGCCCAGTGTGATTGGATCTGTTGTAACTGGCTACAACTGGTTGTAACATATATTAGAAAACTCCAACATTTCTGGCAATTTTTGATGGCCATCAGGAATTGACTTAGACTCACTTCAATACCTCAAACTGCCTTGAAGTGGTGTGATTTTTGAATTGACTTCAATTTGATGGCAACACTACAGTCCTTTGCATATTTTTGTGAAAATCGAAATGTTTCCAAAACAGTCACACAACATGTGCCTGAGCCAAACAATGGTTAGGGCTGACTTCAACTATGCCTTCCCACAACTTCAAGGAGAGTATTATGACATAGATCAGAGTACCATGGAGGAGATACTTGATCTTGCCAAGTACTCTATTGGCTTAGTCTACAATGTTATCTGCAAATATAGGGATTTCAGGCCAATTTTATATCAAGAAAAAAGCCTGGTGCACAGAACTTCTCCAGACAATGCTGGATAAGAATCATACTCAAGATCTGTCTGTGCTCAGTACAATCATTGATTTTTCCCCAGAACCCTTTGCAACAAGGAGGTCATTTATTTTCAAGGATTATTCATTTATTGAATTGAAGTTGGCAAGACATGATCAGCTGGACTATGGTTGGCAGGAAATTTTTGGAAGGTTCAAAGAATGCAAGGAGCTCAGGGAAGGAAGATGGATGACAAGAGCAAGCTCACTATCTAGACTTCATCACAGCTGTGCACCATTGTTTGGCTCATGCACATGTCACATGATGTTCTTGGGAATGTTTCAATTTTCACAAAAATAGGGGTGCTCACAGTTCTCATTTTTGATCCTTTTTTTTTTCATTTTTGTAGACATAGACCATCAAAAATGAAGTGAAAAATGAACCAAAAAATGTGAACTGTGAACCCACCCCCCTTGAAATTTTGAAAAATGAGATCAAAAATGCATGAAAAATGGAACAGTACATTTTTCGACACCCTGGCAGCCTTGAACTTCGCATCTTGCAGCAGGCTCTGCTCTATCTTATCATTTCCCCAATGCCTTCTGTCAGCCTCAAATCTTCCTTGAGTCTTTACTGATTGGTCTTCAGTCCATTAAAAGTTTTTTATCTTAATTTTTTTGCTTGTTCTATCATGTGGATGGTGAACAAAATGAGATGATTGCCATATGGGGCAACAACAAAAAGGATGGACAACACCGAAACACTCTTTGGCAACTTGAAAAACTGAAGACGAAAAATGGATGAAAAATGGAAATGTGTCAAAAACAGACACAATAGGGATGCTCACAGTAAGGATTTTCGGCCAATTTTCAATAATTTTTCACTTCAATTTTTGTTCAATTTTACTGCCAACTTGACTTTCTTTGCAGTAAAATTGAAAGAAAATTGGAATGAAAATTGGCCAAAAATTGGCTACCATGAGTGTCCAGGTCGAGAAATTCTGGAAAAGCAGGTAAAAATTGGATCAAAACCAGAACCAGAGGGTGTTTGGCTCACCGGCTGGAATGGAACTCCATCCTGTTGTAGATAATTAACTGTCTTTTGCCTTTCTAAGTTTTCGCATTCAGTGTTTATGATATTTAAAATTTTATGTATTCAGAGGTACTATACATAACAAAACTAACCCCACACAAATGCAAGAGGGCAAGGCAAGAAGAATAGTAATTAGAACAAAAAAAAATCCTGCCCCAATGCAAAACACAACCGTGCTATCGTCCTGGGTGCATTGACACCATTGTCTCCTCCTCCTCCTCCTCCTTGTTGTCGCTGTTTCCCCATCTCTGTCATTGTCATCATGTCTGCTATTTCTCCCCATTGTCCCTGGCCTTCCTGCTCCCCCATGAAAAGTTGCTTGCAAAGGCAGTTGGTGGTCTGGTGTTGGTGTTGGTGTTGGTGGTGGTGATTCCTGATAGTGTTGGGCTCTTTGGCATGGATAACAACAATGAATACCCACTGGATATGTGGGGTAAGGGGAGTGGTGTGACGGAGGCAGTGAGAAATCAGCAGGGTTAAATTTGAATTGGAGAATGAAATCCAATAAGAAAAATGGCACTCAAAAATGGAACGAAAATTGGGCTTTTCATGAAAAGCCCAATTTTCAACTCATTTTCGATTAAAAATTGAATTGGAAAATGGAATGAAAATTGGCCGAAAATCCTTACCGTGAGCATCCCTAATGTCTATTTTTGAAAAATGGATGTTTTTCAGTCATTTTTCACCTCATTTCCGGCCCCATTTTTCATCCCATTTTTCTGAAAAATGAAATCAAAAATGAGATCAAAAATGGATCAAAATTGAGAACTGTGAAAACCCCTAATATGCATCGCCTAGTTGTTTTGCACCTGAGTTTTACGGTGGCTGTGTGGTGACTAAGCAGCCTAATCCATTCACGAACCCTTCACGAAATCATTTTCAACCCCTACCAAAAAGAAATGCCTTCAATTCCACTAGCGAAACACGCAAAAGAGTTCAAGCAGTGCCAGAATTGTCATGAGACAGAAGAAGACGGCCAAAAGGCTTTATTGACATGCAGCGGATGCAGTCGTGCTCATTATTGTGTGGGTCTCAGGCGACTCCTCTCGAATACTTGATCTTACACCAGGAAACTCCTTCACGAGTAGAGCAAAGAATGCCAGAACAAAGATTGGCGGAATCACAAAGCGATGTGCAAACAGAATCGTGCAGCTCGAGCAATGATCAAAGAACAATCCGACAAGA
>Ga0307507_10011301_pt1 | contig 11304 bp, 9 predicted proteins | sample 7_EM_MG_FD_207223 | JGI IMG/M metagenome (GOLD analysis project Ga0307507, IMG submission 207223) | Populus trichocarpa ectomycorrhiza microbial communities from riparian zone in the Pacific Northwest, United States - 7_EM | ecosystem: Host-associated > Plants > Roots > Unclassified | place...
CACCACCGTGCTGCCGGTCATCGGCGTCCCCGTGCCGCTGAAGTACCTGGACGGCATGGACTCGCTGCTGTCGATCGTGCAGATGCCCGCGGGCATCCCGGTCGCCACGATGGCCGTCGGCGGCGCTCGCAACGCGGGCCTGCTGGCCGTGCGCATCCTCGCCGCGGCCGACCCGGCACTCCAGCAGCGCGTGGCCGACTTCCAGGCGTCACTCGAACAGATGGTCCTCGACAAGGACGCGGCACTGCAAAAAGCCCTGTAGCCGGTTCGCGGGTGCCTTCCGACGTGTCGAAAGGCACCCGTGCGCAGGGATGTGAACGCGCGCTAACATCGTCCCAGTAGGCCTTACTGGGAGGTAACAAGTGGACCCGAGCTTCGGCACGTACCAGCTCGCCGAGGAGCACGACGCGCTGCGCGAAGCCGTCCGCTCGCTCGCCGACAAGGAGATCGCGCCCTACGCGGCCGACGTCGACGAGAACGAGCGCTTCCCCGTCGAGGCGCACAACGCGCTGGTCAAGTCCGGTTTCGCCGCCGTGCACGTGCCCGAGGCGTACGACGGCCAGGGCGCGGACTCGGTCGCCACCTGCATCGTCATCGAAGAGGTGGCCCGCGTCTGCGCGTCGTCCTCCCTCATCCCGGCGGTCAACAAGCTCGGCACCATGCCGATCCTGCTGTCCGCGTCCGAGGAGCTGAAGCAGCTCGTCCTGCCGTCCATCGCCTCCGGCGAGGCCATGGCGTCCTACGCGCTCAGCGAGCGGGAGGCGGGTTCGGACACCGCGTCCATGCGCACCCGCGCGGCCCTGGACGGCGACCACTGGGTCCTCAACGGCACCAAGTGCTGGATCACCAACGCGGGCGAATCCTCGTGGTACACCGTCATGGCGGTCACCGATCCCAAGGCGGAGAAGAAGTCCAACGGCATCTCGGCCTTCGCGGTCCACAAGGACGACCCCGGCTTCGTCCTGGGCTCCAAGGAGCGCAAGCTCGGCATCAAGGGCTCGCCCACCCGTGAGATCCACTTCGAGAACTGCACCATCCCGGAGAACCGCATCATCGGCGACCCCGGCACCGGCTTGAAGACGGCGCTCCGCACCCTCGACCACACCCGCCCGACCATCGGCGCGCAGGCCGTGGGTATCGCGCAGGGCGCGCTGGAAGCCGCCATCGCGTACGTGAAGGACCGCAAGCAGTTCGGCAAGGCCGTCGCCGAGTTCCAGGGCGTCCAGTTCATGCTGGCCGACATGGCGATGAAGATCGAAGCCGCGCGGCACATGGTCTACGTCGCCGCCGCCAAGGCCGAACGCGGCGAACCCAACATCGGCTTCATCACCGCGGCCGCCAAGTGCTACGCGTCCGACGTCGCGATGGAGGTCACGACGGACGCCGTGCAGCTGTTCGGTGGCGCCGGCTACACCCGTGACTTCCCCGTGGAGCGGATGATGCGGGACGCGAAGATCACCCAGATCTACGAGGGCACGAACCAGATCCAGCGGGTCGTGATGGCGCGGGCGCTGCTCAAGGGTTAGATCTTCCCGAACGGCCCGAACCTGCTCGAACAGGGTGGTTTCGGGCCGTTTCGGGCCTACGTGCGGTGGCACCGACGAATGCCGACAGTTGGATATTTTCGATTGTCGGATGCGGCGATACTCACTATCAACTATTCGTTGTGCAGGTCCAAGACTACTCTGTCGATGTCGGCAATGAGAGATATCCATGATGTCAGCGTTGTTATTGAACCCCTGGTGTTCAGTTTCTCGAAGATCTGCCTCCTGTTGCGTGGGAATCTCTTTGACAATTTATCGCGACGCCTTCCGGTAAGCTCGGAAGCCTTGAGTATGCATTCGGATAGGATGGCTTTCGGGTCGGCGCGCGACTCTACTTCGTTCGCCTTGGGTAGTCCGAGGGCGATTCTTCCCGCAGGATTCCCCGCAGCCATTCTAATCGCTCCCTCGTCCAGGAGGAGCCATGCTTCTGTCATTTTGATTGGGATCACGGGTATGTGGTGGGACTCTGTGGCAACGTTTCGGACGCCGGACTCTATCTCTGCGCGCCTTTCTTCGGGGTCGACGTTATCGGAGTCGCGATGCACAACGATGACATCTGGTGTGCGTCCGATGAGTTCCACTCCTGCTCGAACCCGTGACTCCACGTCCTTCTTGACTCTCCCGAGCATTGTGTAATCTGGCTTACTTAGCCGTAGTGATATTCCTCTTTCGAAAAATAGAGACTCCACTATTTCGGCGAGTGGTTCGTCTGAGGTGCCTTCCGCTACGAACAAGCCGGAAAAGGAGCGTTGAGTCATCCTACAAGATCCCAGGGGAGTCGAAGTTGCGCCCCGGCGGGCGCGGTCAAGTAAGCGACCACATCGGCCTCTGAGAACGATGGCGCGCTGATTGCATTCGTTCGCCATGAATCCTTGAATGGCAATAGTGAAAGGCTTCGGGTGACTTCGCCGTCTGCGGTCCTGTATGGTCTGACTTCGGCCAGGAGAAGATCTTGTGGGTCACACAGTTGGACAACTCCGGGTGCGTGAGTATTTACGATAACCTGGCGGAAGATGTTCCCATTGTCGGGAGAGGCGGTGGGGTCGACTGCAAGATCTTGGACCAGTTGAAGTATCGCCGGGAGGTTGGCGGGATGGATGCCGTTTTCCGGTTCCTCCATGCAGATGAGGCCCTTGAACGTGGGGTCCTCAAGCAGTACGCACAAAGCAAGGAAGCGTAGGGTCCCTTCCGACAAAGCTCGAGCCGGAAGCCGGAGATTTCCCCGCTCTTGCAGGAAGAGTGTAAACACTTCCCGAACCTGATCGAGTTCCACCACTAGACCCTCGACATTGACACCTGACAAGTCTGACAGGCGTCCGGCTACACGCGCATATACAGCCTCAGCGTTCGGCGCTGCCAAGTCCTTTGTATTCTCGTTGGCGATCCGATACAAGGTCGAGGCGAGATGGCGTCCATCAGTGTCTAGTGTTTTAGGGTCGGCAAATCCATCTGGGGCTCGAAGAGCTGTAGGTTCTAGTGCCAGTCTCTTCCAGCTTTGCATCTCGCGTCGCGCCGCGAGAATAGTTGGGTAGTCATTGGTCGTTACTGTGCTCAAGACAGTACGCCCGGCTCGTCCGGCGGCCCTTGGCTGTGGTTTTCCGAAGCTTCCGCCGTCGCCGTGGACATTGACTACGGTGCCGCCTTCGCGATCCTCGGTCGATAGAAATGGGCCACCTCTCCTTTCTCCTTTTAGGACGGCTGCGCGAAAGTTCTTCGCGCTGTGAGGGAATCGAAGGTGCTTGGGGGCATCGCCGCGGGTAATATGCCTAAGCTGCTCTTTGAGAAGGGTCAGCCTTCCAATGCTTCCTTCTCCTTCTGGCAAAAGGTAGCCCAGGACTAGTTCGTAGCGAAGGAAGGTTGTCGTTGCATTGGCAGGGGCGCCTAGGTCGTCCTCCACTTCGGCCGGTACGATCATTTCCGCGGCTAGTTCAATTTGTCTTTGGTGGTCGCGATAGCCATCCCAGAAAAGGTCTCTTGGGTCTCCGCCTCGGAATCCTGTCGAGCCGCGTACGCGTTGAGATGCCTCCATTAGTGTTTCGCTTGCCAGGTATGATAGAAATTCAATTGCGTCGAATACGTTGGACTTGCCGATCCCGTTAGCGCCTGCAATGCACGTGAACGGGCCGAAATCCACGTTTACATCCAACAAGTTCTTGAAACCTCGGACTTCTAGCCGAGTTAGCATGGGCCCACCCTGCGACCTAGGGGCGAAAGTGGCACTCCCGAGCCTGAGGTGTGCCTATCGCCTTGTTGTTGGCTGAGGTCAACTTGACTGATGGAACCTTGTCCTCTCGTACCTGGCTCCTCGTGATCAGAGCGCACTGCCGTTAGTGCTGCGCAGCGTGCCGCAACTTTGGCACCGCCTTCGATCCATTGCGGCACGCCAGACTACCGCTCCACTCCACCGCTCGGCTGCGCCGCGCGGTAGCGCGCCAGCACTGGTGAGGCAACAAATTTACGGCGTTCCCCAGGCTGGCGGGCTTCGTTTGAGGGTGGGCTGGCTCGGGGTAGTGAGGTATGCGCTGGTAGGACGTCGCTTCCGGGCTGTGAGTCGGCATCATGAGCTCAGGTGGGATATTGCGTGGTGGTACGAGGGCACCAACCAGATCTAGCGGGGCATGATGTCGCGGTGAAGGGCTAGACCATCCTGAACGGCCAGGACCTACCTGAACAGGGTGGTTCCGGGCCGTTCGCGCATCTCGGCCCGTCACCGCCGACGAATGCTGACAGCGTTTCGACAGCTTGGATTAACCCAAAACGGTACTCGACTTCCCTAGTCTGTCGTTCAAATCCGAACGAACGACGGGGAGTTTGAGCATGGAGCGCGTGCGGGACTTGGCGGCACTGATCGGACGACTGGGCGTGGGCGCGGTGTTCATCGCGCACGGCTGGCAGAAGTTCTTCGAGTGGGGCTTGGACGGCACGGCTGCGTCGTTCGTGCAGATGGGCGTGCCCGCGGCCACGGCGTCCGCCTGGTACGCGGCGATCGTGGAGTTGGTGGCGGGCGTGATGTTGGTCGTGGGTGTGGCACTGCCCGCGGCGGGTGTGCTGCTGGCGCTCGACATGGCCGGTGCGCTGGTGCTGGTGCACCTGCCGAACGGGATGCTGGCGCCGAACGGGTACCAGCTCGTGCTGGCGTTGGGGGCGGCCGCTCTGGCACTGGGGTTCAACGGCGGCGCGTACTCGCTGGACCGGGTGCTGCGGAAGTCCCCCGCGCGGGCGTCGGTTTCCGCGTGAGGTGATGCCGTGGGGGCGCTGAAAGCCCTCACGGCTACCGTCCGCCCCCATGGACAGCCGGATCAGGTCGCTGCTGCCGACCCTCCTGATCGACTTCGTGCTGCCCGTCGGCGGCTACTACCTGCTCCGCCGGTTCGGTGTGAGCGAGTGGATCGCGCTCGCCGCGGGCGGGGCGGTGTCGGGGCTCGTGCTGGTTCTCGGCATGGTGCGGAGCCGTCGGGTCGACGGGGCCGCGGTGGTCATGCTCGGGCTGTTCGCGTTCGGGCTGGCGACGTTGTTCCTCACGGGGGACGCGCGGTTCGTGATCGCCAAGGACTCGCTGATCAGCCTGGTGCTGGGGCTGGCGTTCCTGGGCTCGCTGTTCGCTCGAAAACCGCTGCTGCTCCTGTTCGCCGCCAAGACCGCGGTCGCGGAGCGGTACCGGGAGTCACCCGCGGTGCGGCGGACGGTGCGGTTCGCCACGCTGCTGTGGGGCGTGGGCCTGCTGGTCGAGGCCGCACTGCGGGTGCTGCTCGTCTACACGCTGCCGGTCGACGTGATGGTGGTCGGGTCGCCGGTGCTCAGCGTCCTGGTGATCGCCGTGCTGGTGGTCGGGACGCGGTCGTACGCCAAGCAGCAGCGGGACTAGGCCGCGAGACCGCCGTCGGCATCAGGTTCCTACGCCGTGCCGCCCAGTTCGACGGTGGTCTTCTCGCTGATCCGCCTGGCGGGCAGCAGGCCGGCGTCCACGTTGCTGCACTGCACCAGCGAGCCGCCTCCCGCGAGCACGGCGAGCAGTCCGTTGAGCAGTCCGTCGGGCTGGTTCCACTCCACAGTGGACAGGACGCGCGAGTCGGCGCCGATGCCGAGTACTTCCGCGCGGGTGCGGGCCTCCGCGACCACATCATCCACAGTGGACTTGCCGAGTGCGGGCGTGGCACCGGGAGTGGGGTTGTACGGCGTGAAGTCGTCGCCGTGCACGCGGACGTCGTCGAGGAAGTCGACCGCGCCGCCCAGCTCCTGCCCGCGCAGGCCGAGGCCCATCGGGTGCAGCGAGGCGACGGCGACGACATCGGCGCCCGGCGCTGTGCCGCCGGGGGCGACGAAGGCGACCTTGGCGCCGGTCGGGTCGTCGGTCACGGTCGCGCCGCACCACCACGCGCCGAGCAGCACGCCCGCGGTCTGCCAGTGCGCGGGCAGCAGCACGGCGACCCGGTCACCGGGCTCGACGTCGTGCTCGTCGCGCAGCCAGTTGGCGGTCTTCGCGGCCCAGTTGGCGATGGTCGCGCGCGACAGCTCGACCCGCGAGCCGTCCGCGTCGTCGTAGTGGGTGATCAGCGGTCGCCCCGGCCCGGCGGCCAGCAGCGGCGCGAACAGAGCTTCGGTGACGCTCACAGCGGGGTGCATCTCCTAGTCGACGCAGGGCACTTCGGGTTGGGCGGCGCGGTGCGCGCCGTCCAGACCGACCACCATGCCACCCGCCATCCGCTGGGGCGGGCTCGGGGGCGTGCTGGGCACCAGCGTGGGTCCGAGCAACTGCCCGACGAACGCTTTCACCGCGGGCACGTCGACCTGCACGATGCTCTGCCCGCGCTCGTTGTGGGCGTTGATGTCGACCACCGGGATCGTGGCGAACTCCACGCTGCCGCCGGCGATGCCCTTGGCCTGCTGGGCGAGCGTCATCAGGTCGAGCCCATCGTCCACCACGATCGACTTGGTGGCCGCGTCCAGCAGCCCGGACAGCTTGCCCTGGTCGGTGAACGTCCCCGCGGACAGCAGTTCCGTGACGGCGGCGGACAGGAACACCTGCTGCCGCCGGATCCGGCCGAGGTCGCCGCCGGGCAGGTTGCGCTGCCGCACGAACGCCAGGGCATCACCGCCGGTCACCCGCTGCCGCCCCGCGCCGAAGTTCGCGCCGGACGACGGGTCGCTGGTGCCCGCGTTGAGGCAGACGTCGACGCCGCCGATCACCTGGGTCAACAGGTAGAAGCCGTAGAGGTTGATCTCCGCGTAGTGGTCGACGCGGACGCCGGTGAGGTCCTGCACGACCTGCACGAGCGCGCGTCGGCCCGCTTGGTCGCCCTGTTTCTCCAGGTCGGCCCGGTCGGTGACGCCCTCGTTCTCCAGCCGCCGGACGGTGGCGTACTTCGTCAGGCCGTACGCGCCGTTGATCTTGTCGTCGCCGATGTCCGGGATCGGCACGTAGGTGTCACGCGGGATCGAGATGGCCATGGCCTTCCCGCCGTCGTGCGGGACGCGCACCACGATGATCGTGTCCGTGTTCACGCCCTCGGACGCCTCGGTGCGCAACTGGCGCAACACGCCTGCGGGCAACTGGTTGCCCTGCGCGTCCGTGCGGCTGTCGCTGCCGACGAGCAGGATGTCCGTCGCGCCGTCCAGCATCGGCGGCGCGTTCGGCACGTCCGACAGCACGCTGAGCACGTTCGTGGTGTTGACGCTCTCCCGCACCCGTTTGAGCGTCGCCCAGCCGTACCCGGAGCCCGCGAGCACGACTGCCGACAGCAGCGCGATCAGCACGCGCGCGGCCACGCCAAGGGCAGCCCTCACGGCGTCCTCCTCGGTGAAAAGGGGGTGTACCGCAAGGCTAGCCGGCAGATGGCTTCCGAGGTGGCCGTATTCACCGAGACAGACGGGTCAGTTCACGCAGACGAGGCCGCCCGCGGTGATCGCCGGAGGCGCCTGGGAGCTCGACGGCGTGCCGGGAACCGACGTGCCGGTCGTGCCCGCGGGGTCCGACCGGTCCTCGACCTCGTAGTCCGCGCCGACGTAGACCGCGACCCGATTGCGGGTCAGCGACTCGTCTTCTTCGACGGTGGCGCCGCCGAACTCCTTGGCGAGCTTGTCGGCGACGGCCTTGTCGCCGGGCGCGTAACGGATCACCGTCGAGTCCAGCAGCGTGTCGGCGGTGCCCGCCTGGCCGCGCAGATAACCCTTGCCCACCAACGAGTCCAGCACGTTCGCGGCCAGCTTCGCCCTGCTCGACGCGTTGTACACCTGCACGGTGACCTGGTTGTTGGGCGTCACCGGGGTGCTCGACGTCGAGGTGCTGGGGGACGTCGTCTGGTCGGTTGCCAGGTTCTTGATGAAGTTCTTCACCTTGACGGGGTCGACCTGGAGCACGTTGCCGTCGTAGTAGGTGTCCATCGCGTCGCCGACCGGGATGGTGCGGAACTCGATGTTGCCGCTCACCAGGCCCTGCATCTGCTCGGCGAACGTCGCGATGTCCCAGCCCTGGCTCAGCACCACGGACTTCTGCACCGCCGCGACGAGCGCGTCGAGCTGGGTGATGTTGGTCAGCATGCCGGTCGACAGGACCTTCTTCGCCAGTGCGCCGATGAACACCTGCTGCCGGGCGATGCGGTCGAGGTCGCCGCCGGGCAGGCCTTCGCGCTGACGCACGAACGACAGCGCCATCGCGCCCTCGATCGTCTGCCGGCCCGTGATGAAGTTCGCGCCGGACTTGTAGTCGCTGGTGGCCTGTTTCACGCAGACCTCGACGCCGCCGATGGCCTTGGTGACCTCGTAGAAACTGGCCAGGTTCACCTCGGCGTAGCGGTCGATGGTGACCGAGCCGCCGGTGAGGTTCTCGATGGTCTTGATGAGCGTCTTGCGGCCCGCGGTCGTCGACTCGGCCTGGATCTTCGCCTGGTCTGCCTCGCCCTTGGCGGCCATCTCCTCGGCGACGGTGTTCTTCTGCCGGGCGAACGCGGAGTTCAGCTTGTGCTTGCCGAAGCCGTCCGCGATCTCCACATAGGAGTCGCGCGGGAACGAGAACGCGCGGGCGCGGGTGCCGTCGACCGGGATGTGCACCAGGATCATCGTGTCGGTGTTCATCTCGCCGTCGGCGACGCCGCCGCTGAGCAGGTCGAGCACCTCGGGCGCCAGCGGGTTACCCTGAGCGTCGACGCGGCTGTCGATGCCGACCATCAGGATGTCGATGGCGCCGTCGAGCGGCTTGCGGTTGACGCCGCCCGACTCCTCGCCCGCCTGGGCGGAGATCACGTCGGTCGTCGTCGTGCCGTGGTCGAGCGTGCGCAGGAAGTTCCAGCCGTACCAGGTGACCACGATCACAGCAGCGGACAGCAGTGCCAGGATGGAACGCCCGGTGATGAGCAATGCCCGGAGCGTGGTCGAACGCTGGGGCGCGGGGGTCGCGGCAGCCCAGATAGGTCCTGGTTGCTCGCTCGCCAGTGGCGGTCTGCCCTCCACGAGTGGTGCCTCCCCCGTGCGCGGTGCTCTACAGCAAGATTAGTGGGCCAGGTGCCAGTGGCGCTGGTTGTTCCTTCTTATACGGGAGACGCTGTAACAACCTGGTGGGTTGCACGCTTTACTAGGTGACTCACTGCGACGGTTACATCGGTGTAAAGGACTTGGACATGCGCGTTCTGGTGACAGGCGGGGCAGGCTTCATCGGCTCCAACTACGTCCGGGAGTTGCTCGGTGGCGCCTACCCGGTTTACGCCGACGCCGAGGTCGTGGTGCTCGACAAGCTGACCTACGCGGGCAACGAGGACAACCTCGCGTCCGTGGCCGACAGCCCGCGCTACCGGTTCGTCCAGGGCGACATCTGCGACCCGACCGCCGTCGGCAAGGTGATGGAGGGCGTCGACGTCGTCGTGCACTTCGCCGCCGAGTCCCATGTGGACCGGTCGATCGCCGGATCGGCGGATTTCGTGCTCACCAACGTGCTCGGCACCCAGACCCTGTTGCAGGGCGCGCTGGACGCGGGCGTCGGCAAGTTCGTCCACGTGTCCACGGACGAGGTCTACGGGTCCATCGACGAGGGCTCCTGGCCCGAGACCCACCCGCTGGAGCCGAATTCGCCGTACTCGGCGTCCAAGGCGTCCTCGGACCTGCTCGCGCGGGCGTTCCACCGCACCCACGGCCTGCCCGTCTGCATCACCCGGTGCTCGAACAACTATGGCCCGTACCAGTTCCCGGAGAAGGTGCTGCCGCTGTTCGTCACGAACCTGATGGACGGCGGGAAGGTGCCGCTCTACGGCGACGGCCTCAACGTCCGTGACTGGCTGCACGTTGCCGACCACTGCCGCGGCATCCAGCTCGTCGCCGAGGCGGGTCGCCCCGGCGAGGTCTACAACATCGGCGGCGGCACCGAGCTGACCAACCGCGAGCTGACCGAGCTGCTGCTGGCCGCGATGGACGCCGACTGGTCGTCCGTGGAGATGGTGACCGACCGCAAGGGCCACGACCGTCGGTACTCGGTCGACATCACCAAGATCAGCACCGAGCTGGGCTACGCGCCGCGGGTCGACTTCGCCGAGGGACTCGCGAGCACCGTCAAGTGGTACCGCGACAACCGGCCGTGGTGGGAGAAGCTGAAGGCGCGGGCGAACGGCTGATGGCACTCGCGCTACTGGTGCCGGGAGGCCGTGGCCAGCTCGGCCACGACCTCGTCGCGGCCACCCCGCGTGACGGGCTCGCGCACGCGCCCTCGTCGGCGGAGTTGGACATCACCGACCCGGAGTGCGTCGCCGACGCCATCGCGAACTTCGCGGACCACGCCCGTGATGGCGGGCTGCGGCCGGTGGTCGTCAACGCCGCCGCGTACACCGCCGTGGACCAGGCGGAGACCGACGAGGAGCGGGCGTTCGCGGTGAACGCGCTCGGCCCGGAACTCCTCGCCGTCGAGTGCGCGCGGCACGACGTGCCGCTGCTGCACGTGTCCACCGACTACGTGTTCCCCGGCGACGCTGGGCGGCCCTACGAGCCGTCCGACGAGACCGGTCCGCGGTCGGCCTACGGGCGCACGAAGCTCGCGGGCGAGCAGCGGGTGTTGGCCGCCTGGCGGCGTTCCTGGGTCGTGCGCACCGCGTGGGCCTACGGTGCTTCGGGTGGAAACTTCGTGAAGACCATGGCGCGCTTGGAGAAGGAGCGCGACACGGTGTCTGTTGTGGACGATCAGCGCGGCTCGCCGACGTGGACGCGCGACCTGGCCGCGGGCCTCGTGGACTTGGCGGACCTCGTCACGACGCGGCGCGAACCGGTGGGCCGGGTGCTGCACGGCACCGGCGGCGGCGAGACGACGTGGTACGGCTTTACCCGTGCCATCTTCGAGGAGTTGGGCGCCGATCCGGGTCGCGTGCGGCCGTGCCCGTCGACCGAGTACCCGCGGCCGGCGCCGCGTCCGGCCTACTCGGTGCTGTCCGGTACGTCGTGGCAGGACGCCGGGCTGACCCCGCTGCGGCCATGGCGGGAAGCGCTTTCAGCGGCGTTCGCGGCAGGCCTGCTCGGACCGGTCGTGATCTAGCCGAGACCAGTCCGATACCAGTCCGTGAACCGGTCTGCTGGTCCACACGTATGCCCACCTGAAGACGTGCCCGGTTTGAGACGGCGTCGAAGGCGAGCAGGGGAGTGGTCACGTGCGGCATGGTGTGGACTCGGATGTGTTCGGCAAGACCGCGCACAGCCCGTCCTTCTTCGAGCTGTCCCGCAAACTCGGGGACGGCGCGCAGCACATGGTCGACTTCTGCATCCCCTGCAACCCGTACTTCCCGACACCGCA
>Ga0307507_10011303_pt1 | contig 11303 bp, 8 predicted proteins | sample 7_EM_MG_FD_207223 | JGI IMG/M metagenome (GOLD analysis project Ga0307507, IMG submission 207223) | Populus trichocarpa ectomycorrhiza microbial communities from riparian zone in the Pacific Northwest, United States - 7_EM | ecosystem: Host-associated > Plants > Roots > Unclassified | place...
TGCCTAGGTACAAGTTATCTTTGTGTCACACTCCTATCAAACCTGATTTACTTGGCTTTCCAGGAATTGGTGTCTTTGCGTGTGGGTTGCGTGACCACGTGACCACGAGGTTTGCATCAGTTAGTGATAATAGTTTCTTATAAATTAATAAATAATGCAATTAAATATAAGAATGTGATGATCTATTAAATAAGTTATGAGTATCTTGTGTAACATCAGGTGCGTCCCAACCTTGCATGGAGTGGTAGATGTCTGTCGCTCACATTATACAAAGCTTTCAAAATGATATCTCGTATATATTAGGATTTTATGTAATATTAACAAGATCCCTTTTAATTATGTAATTATATGTCATTGTAAAAATTTGATATTTTGTCTGCACTAGTAAAACCCAATCCTTTAACCTTATCTCTACTTTTAAACTCTAAATGATTGGAAATTTTTTATCACATGTCTTTATAAGATTTGATCATCTTAATCATCCTGATTACTCTTTATCCTGGATGTTTAATAATGGATGGAAGTCAACAGGACTTATGATAATATAATGACACTAATGTGTAGGCCAAAAAGGCATGTTGTTGTGATTGTCAAGAACTTGGTACCACTCTAGTTAAGGGGGAGACTGCTGAAATTTCAACATAAATTAAAAAAATTCACTAAAAATAGACCATTTTTAATTTCAAAATGGACATGTTGCCTATGAAAATAGACCAACTTCAAGAAAGTGTGGACGCTTACTGAAGATCTTTTTGAAAATTAAAAAGGCAGGTCACTTGTGAAAATAAACCAGTTTTCAAAATTCAAAATGGGCAGGTCACTTGTGAAAATAAACCAACTTTTTTAATTTCAAAATAGGCAGGTCACCCATGAAAATAGACCAATTTTAAGGAAGCATGAATGCTTACTGAAGTTCTTTTTAAAATTTGAAAAGCGCAGGTCGCCCGTGAAATAGACTATTTTTTAATTTCAAAATGGGTTGGTCGCCAGTGAAAATAGACCAGTTTCAGGGAAGCATGGATGCTTGCTGAACTTCTCATTTGAAAATTGAAAAGGGCAGGTTACCCGTGAAAATAGACTAGTTTTTTAATTTCAAAATAGGCAGGTTGCCTGTGAAAATAGACAAATTTCAGGGAAGTATAGATGCTTGCTGAAGTTCTGTTTTGAAATTTGAAAAGGGTAGGTCACCTATGAAAATCGATTAGTTTTTGAATTTCAAAATAGGCAAGTCGCCCATGAAAATAGATCAATTTCAGGGAAGCATGGACATTTGCTATCTTTTTTTAAATTTGAAAATGGTAGGTTACCCGTGAAAATATACCAATTTCAGAGAAGCATGGAAGCTTGCTGAAGTTCTTTTTTGAAATTTAAAAAGGGCAAATCGTCTGTAAAGAAGACCAGTTTCTGAATTTTAAAAGCAAATTCTGAGGATGAGTGGATCACCCACAAATAGACACTTTTTCTTTACAAGCTCATTATGCAAAACCTTGATGAGATTTTGCTTCGTCAACATTGTAAAGATGAGGCATCTACTGTTACCTATTTTTTACCCCACAAAACAAATAAAAAAAATCCAAAATACAAGAGGATACACATAAAGAAAGCCCAAAAGATTGCTCAAATTGATGGTGAAAGACCAAAATGACAAGTGAAAAGTTGAATGACCAGGATGTACAAGATTGGGAAAATTAAAGACCCAATTCTGATTGACGAAAGACCTATTCGGCGAAAATTTTGTATAATTAATTATATTAAAGACTTAATTGCAAGAAAAATCATTTTTTTGGAGCCAATTTGGGTGATAATTAGAAGAAATTGATATTTGGGAGCTGAAATTGGACTTTGAAAAGCTTAATCAGGGGATTAGTTGTGAAAACAATTAAAGTTTGGTAGCCAATTAAGGGTTCGATTGAAGAAATTCAAGACCAAGGACCAGCCCTTAAATGGTGTGTGATTTTAGGGGTAGAAATTGGTGAAGTCAGGGGCCAAATTAAAGAGAGATTGATTGTTTGATGGTCAATTGGGGATCCAATTGAAAAAATTGGAAACCAATGACCAAAATGAAAATGACGCTAAACTTCAAGTCTGATGAGGTTAAATTGCATGCATTTAAATTTTTTTATGTCAATTAGTGCATGTGCCATAATTGGAAGAACAAAGACTAAATTAAAACTTTCCAAATCCCAAATTAGAAACCTTAAATTTTATGGTTTAACCTAGACGACGCGTCGTTCAGTCTCTATTTATTTTCTTTCTTGGTATTCACGATGATCAGGTTAGCATCTTATTACAAATGGAAGAGGAACATCCTCTTTACATTTCTATTTCTATGAAATTGGACGTTTACATTTCAATTCTTCCATAGAAGTCTCCAACATCTTGTTTCTAATAAGTCATCACTCAATTTTTAGATTTTAAGTAGATCGAGTTGGCCTCTTCAAATGAGTGAATGTGGAGCTACGAAACTCTAAATTGAGTAAGGTTGGATTCAAACAAAAAAATGTATGCCCCCTCTATCAACTTCAGGTGGTCTTCAATGACGATGACGTCGAAATTGCTTCGATAAAGTCTCGAAAGTAGCCAACTCAGTCAGCCTTGACTGAGATATCCATTGGTGCAAAACCACCTAACCTTTTCGTGTGTTCACACTTCAAAGCTCCTAGAGGGTTCTTATCAAGGGTTATAAATCGTTCCCCCAAGATTAGAAGGTGAAGAATGCATGCCTTTGTCTTCAAGCAAAGGAAAACCACCTAGGGCAAAACCATCATTGCAAAAACCATTGAAGGACAGAGGTTCCAATTATAAAATTATGTCTAGAACTCTCTTATTTTGATCAAAGAGCTAAGCTTTGATCAATATTTGATGAAATCCATTAAAAACCCTATAAATACCCTTGGAAATTTGAACATGAGGGAGGAGGAAAAAAACAAGAGAAATACTAAGAAAATACCAAGAAAATACCCTAGTTGTGAAGGTTTATGAGCCTAGCATAAGAGTTTTTTCATCTTCGAAAGGGAAGCAAATTTGTGGAAACAAAAAATTACAAAGGAAGTAAAAGAAGAGTAGTAGCTGTTTTAGGGGTTTGAAAATACATTTCTTAACCTAAAAGGAGAGTCCATATGGTCTGCTTGAGTTGATTTTGATTGTCATTTGGTTTATGTTTATGTTTACAAGTATAGAAATGTGTTTGGAATGCTTGAAAAGTAGAGAGGTGCTTGTTTCTTCTTTTCTTTTTGTAGTTTTTTATTCTATGGTTTGATGTTGTTCTCTAAAGCATTTTAGGATGTGTTTGATCTTGTTGATGTAATAAAAGTCCTCTAGTTAAGTTAGTTTTTTTTAGTTTGGTTAATGCATTGATAAGCCATGATGTTAATCCTGGGTTTATAGGGCTTTGGTCACAACCAACATATGTATTGAAAATCATTTTTGAATCCAAATTGCATGAATAAACTTGGTGTTTTTGTTTGCCAGTTTTGAAAAATAGAGATTTCATGTATGTTTTCAATGATTTGTTGTTTTTTGCTGTTTGTTTTGATTCAAATAAGCATTCAAATGTTGTTTGATTTTGTTTGTCAGTTTTGAAAAATAGGGTTTTCATGAATAAGCTTGGTGTTTTTGTTTGTTTTGAAAAATAGGTTTTTTGCCGGACAAAGGTTTTTTTTTTTATAAAAAATATATATAAAAAAACATTTTTTCTTACATATGGCCGAAAATCCTTAAAATTATTTGAGCATTTTCTTATTTAAAAAATCTAAAATACTTTGGCATGTTTCAAAAAAAGATATTGCATGAATTTTACAACAGGTTTGTAAAATTTCAAAGGATTTTGACCTATATTTCAATAACCCTAAAAATTTTAATTCATGAAAATTAATGGTTAGCATCTAGGCATAAATGTTGGACCTATAAGTAAGTTGGTATTTAAATATCAAAAGTTGACTAGAAAAATTTTAGAATTATTTTAGATATTTACCAATTTAAATTAGGAGTATTTTTTTACCATAATATACGAGTAGTGAAGAGCCCTTTTCCTTTCAAGGATATGTGAATCTTGTCAAGGCACCTACATAGACCCTTCCCATAAGAATTTATGAGAGTAAATCTTTATTTTGAGTCATAGACAGACCATCAGTTAGGAACCCATCAAAACGTTAAACCATATTTGAACCATATAATGCAGCTTACCTCAGGCAAGGTATGTTAGGGGGCTCATACCTTCCTTAGCCACAACTCGTTCCTTATCCCTGGAATTTCTAATAAGACCAGTATACTCGAGTCTCCTAGTGACGATTCCTTGACCCCTATGACGCCGCTCACGTCGAACGCCCACGTGCAACATTCTTTATTTGTTTTTTATAAGCTTTTGCAATTTGTTCGACCTCGCGCTCCCCATTCGGCTCTAATTCAGCCTCTACAACAACATTTCATTGCACCCTATAAGCTTGCCTTTGTTGGAGTTGCAAATTGTTCTTTTGCATCATTTGCATGAGAGCATTTATCTAATCACGAATTCCTGTCATTTTTTCTCAAATCTCACAGTAAGATCGTTGTAGCCCAATAATTTGCGCTTGTTTCAAATTGATTCTCCTCAAAACTTCATCTTTTTCTTCAGCCATAGTATATCAATTTCTCACAATTCACACATACATTTGAAAATCAATATCTTTCAACTTAGATCACAATTTCAATGAAGAATACAAATAGCCACCACAATCAGCAAGTGAAAACTCATTTCAATCCAAATCCAAGTCAAAGAAAACAATTTGTTCCAGTCCACATTCCTTGGTATTTCTTTTTCCAAGTTAGCCACATACAAAGTCCCAAATTAGTTCTGAAATCTTTGCTCCGATACCAAGATGATGTGTCTTAGGTTCTTAACCTGAACAAACTAGCAACTGATATGAAGATGAAGGAAAGTAAATTTGATTGTATGGTTTTTCTTATGGTGTTTAAGCTGAAAATTACATGATTTGTAATGGAAATGAGAGATAAAGTTATATACTTGGAACAACCCTTAAAGTCTAAAAAATACCAAAATTATAATTGATACCCAAATAAATGACTTTGTTTAGAAAACTAGACAAATAATAAATAGAACACATTTTTATTTATAGAATACACACAGACACAAAAAAAATTAAAACAACAATAATTTTTCACACAAAACTCCAATGCATGCGTATAATTTGGAAAGATGATATTCTGAACTTGAAAATCATATAAAATAAGCTTAATTTTTAATGCAATAAGATGGTTAAAATTCAGGCTCAAATTGACCCATGGGCTGACATCAAACTTAAACCCTCCAAAACTCTCAAATCATAATCCAGGCTTTATTTGAAAACAAACAAACATATTTGAGCCTTTCCATTCAGTTTATAAGCCGCAAAACTCACTGAAACTTCAGTCACGCTAATCTGACTTATTAAGGTATTTTGTAGTTGTTTCGCTTGAGCTTTTGTTATTGAATCATCCGAGAGCCCATACACATTAGAATCAGCCTAGCCCCTTCCATGTTAGAATTATGATGCATATCATTATTACTCTGTCATTGACTCTTACGCATATCTCGTACTTGTCCACTCAAATGTGTAGCTCTTTAGAAAAATGAAATTTATTGCAGGCTTGGTTTTATAGAGAACTCTCCCAGCTATTTAAGAAATACTCTACATTTCATATGATGTTCTTTTCCTTCTAATTCTATTCCTATGACGACAGATAAGGAGAATCACAAAGTATCACAAAGAACCTAAAAATATCCATCAAGCAGCGTAGTCATATCATCAACAATACAACAAAGTATCATTTGAATGGAACAGTGACTGGCTTTAATACATCAATTTATCCCAAATTTTGAAAGAAAATCAGCAAAATAATCAATGTTATCTGTATTATCGGAAGCTTTCAATGCAAATCAACAATGTCTTTTCTATTATTTCCTGTGGCCTAAACATTCTTTCTTGATCAAGATTATGGTCCAATCTCCCCTCAACATGGGAACTGGCAACATTGCTACATTACTAAATCACCTGAGCAACAAATGAACCCGAAACTGAAAAGTAATCATTTTGAAGGTGAAGTATCATTAGCATCCTTTTTGGGTCCAGAAACAGCAGCAGTTGCTGCTGCTGTGACAGCTGCTGCAGCAGCTCCAAGCTTCACACCACCAGCAGCCTTCATTGCACCGGCTACTTTTGCAAATATTGCTACACCTCCTACAAGTGCAGCCCTCAAGGCAACTGTTGGTTTTACTGCCATTTCTTATGGGAACTGCAAAAAAAAAACATTTATGCGACAAAATAATAATAAAAAAAGTTATCTTGTCCATGCAAATAACAAACAAATGCTGGAAGTATTAATACCTAGCATAACAGCCAAAAAACACCATGCCAAATTGACAATATTAACAACTTATCAAAATAAATGAGCCTTAAGAGTATATAATAACATTGTTTTGTTAATGAAATGAAAGGAAGGACAAGAACATCTTGAACCAGCAAAAACTGTTCTAATGTGTGATTTTGCTGCTCCAATCCATAACATGTTTAAGCCCTAGATGGTTCTTTCTTTATGACATTTTAGATGTGTACAGAATTTCTTCTTCAAAGTGTAACTACAGGTTTCAATACTTTCAAAAAAAAAAAAACCATAACACATTTTACCCTCAATATCCAATAAATAAAGAAAAAAAATGTTAATAATACAGAAGAAGTAAGAGAGAAGCTTGATGGTTTCTTAGAGTGAAGGAAATAAAATGAGATAGAAATAATAATGAGAGAGCGTAGGAAAAAAACAAGCAAGTAAGCAACCTTTCTTTTTCTGTCTTCGTTTTCTAAACCTTGCTTGTTTGTATCTTGGAGGAGCTTCAACGCAAATGGCTTTGTTCGTTCCTCTCCCGTTCGTTCTTGTCTTCTTCGCAGTTGATGTTCTAGTCCTATCAAACGACGTGTCTTCTCTTCTCCGAACCACACAGCGTTTATTACTTTATGGGCAGATGACATTCCACCACTACGAACGACGGGTGTTCTATTTACGAACCAAACGACCAGTAGTTTCCTGCCTGGATGCCTCGGCCTCCCCTCTTTTTTCTTTTCAAGGAAGGTGCAATTAGGAAAGAAAGGCTTGGAGACGGGGCGTGGTGTCACATACTACTATAACTGATGAAATTACAAGAGATGAAGACGGGGACAAACAATAACAGGAACAATGGAAATTTAAATAAAAGATCAGAGCGGGAACACATCCAACGATTAAACGCACCGTTTTAGTTTATTTTGCAATATTATTAGGAGACACGTGTAATAAGGAATATTACCCTTAAGTTCGGAACAACCAAATTGTGTGTGTATATAATTGGTTGCAACAGAATAGAAACGATGTTGAAAAATTGTAATGCAAGGAACACATGAAGAGAGATTCGGGTGAATCATTTCTTGTTTCTATACAATTTTCATTTCTTCTTCTCTATCCAATTGATATATGATTGCGATCTTCACCAATTAACCAAATTAAGACTGAGATTAGTAACAGGGGAAGCCATTCACATTCCACCCATAACAACTGGTATCGAAGCTAACCTTCCTTGGCTGAGGCTATGGCACCTGACACACGAACTGCAGAGATAAAAAGGCTTGAGGAGTCCGTTGAACTGACAAAAAGAGAAACCAACCACAAGTATGAATTACTCGTTACTCTCGTGAAAGAACAAGGCCAGAAGTTGGACACCATCACAGACTGTCATGGAACTCAAATCGAAGACATAAAGAATTTGCTCAGTGGTCTGGCGCAACAGCTGGAGTTTGTCATGCAAAGGATTCCATTTGCTGCAGGGGAATCAAGTCAAGGTCCCTATAAGCAGGTGGCTTATCAGAATGAATCTACAGGCAGACCTAGCTATTCTAATGAGGGAAGACCAGCTGCTTATAAGGTACACAGGCCAAAACACCTCTTTCCAGTATTCGGAGGGGATGATGTGCATAGATGGTTGTATAAATGCAATCAGTACTTTGAGATTGAGGATATTGAGGATCCTGAGAAACTGAAACTTGCTTCTTATTATTTAGATGGCATAGCTTTATATTGGCACCAAAATTTTATGAGAAACTTAAATAACTGGAGATTGAGTTGGGATGAGTATGTAGAAGCTTTGTGTTACAGATTTGGAGGGCAGAAAGACCCTATGGAAGACTTGATTGATCTGAAACAAGTAGGGACACTAGAAAACTATATCCATGATTTTGACATTCTATGGAATAAGGCAGGCATAGGGGAGAAACAAGCTTTAGTTGTATTCTTAAGGGGTCTAGAATTGGAGATTAAAAACACTGTCAAAATGTTCGAACCCAAAGACCTGAGGCAAGCCTACAACCTCGCTAGGTTGCATGCCAATACCTTAGCTCACATATAAAATGTAGGATTGCACCAAAACACTCAGCCTCCACCACCAGCCACAGCCTACCACAAAAAACCATGCAACCACCAAACTTAACTCCTACAAATCTTACAGCAGCCAACTTACCCAAGGCTAACCCTACATATTGGCAAAATAACAATGCTCAAAATTCCTTCAACAAAATTGCCAATAAACCTACCAAATCTATAAAAAACCAAGAGTTTGAAGAACGTAGATGGCAAATTTGTCCCAAGTCATAGGTGCAGAAACAAGAGGTTGTATTCTCTAAGTATTATAGAAGAGGAGGAAGAAATTAGAGGAGAGGAGCAGTGTGAGAAGGGGTGTCCAACTGGAGAACTAATACCCCAGATTTCATTAAATGCTTTAGAAGGGACTGTCGGGTTCCACACCATGAAAGTCACAGGGAAGGTAGGGAAACATTCTGGTGGATTCGGGAAGCACTCACAACTTTCTAAACTCTTCACTAGCCCATAAACTACAGAACAGCTCAACCATCATCATCCCTATAACTATACAAGCTGCCAATGGAGGAAAGATGTGGTGTACTTCAGTGTGTAAGGGCTGAAATGGGAGATACAAGGGGTGTGTTTTGAAACAGATGTGTTCATCATGGACCTGAGTAACTATGACATGGTGTTAGGTGTTCAATGGATGTCAATGCTAGGGGACATTCTGTGCAACTACAAACATCTTTGGATGTCCTTTGATTGGAAGGGCTAGAGGCTGTTTCTGAAGGGAGAAAGTCCAATCAAATTCCAAGCTATTGAGCTTGCACAACTACATGGGTTATTAAACAATTCAGAGCAGGTGGCAGAACTTCACTTATGTAGTCTACAAGTCTTGGAGGATGATGATCTCACTCTTAGCTCCTTGACAGTAAAGCAACATCACCACTAGGATACCATGTTAACTACATTGCTAGAGAATTACAGTGACCTCTTTCAGGAGCCTGAAGGACTACCCTCAGCTAGGGGCCATAATCATGTTATACCCTTGAAGGAAGGGAGTCAACCCATTAACTTGAGACCATACAGGTACTCAGGGCTGCAAAAGGATGTGCTCGAAAAAATGGTGGAGGAAATGCTGGGAATTGGAATTATAAGGCCTAGCAACAGCCCTTTTTCCTCCCCAGTAGTGTTGGTTAAGAAGAAGGATTCCACATGGCGACTCTGTGTGGATTATAGAGCACTGAACAAATTGACTATCAAGGATAAATACCCCATTCCGATGGTGGAAGAGCTACTGGAGGAACTGGAGGGAGCAACAATATTTTCGAAGATTGACCTTCGATCTGGTTATCACCAGATTAGGATGGATTCGGGGGAGGAATTCAAAACAGCTTTCAGGACATACAATGACCACTACGAGTTCTTAGTTATGCCGTTTGGGTTAACCAACGCTCCAACTACGTTTCAGAGCTTGATGAATGAGGTTTTCAGAGCACACCTCAAGAAGTTCATCTTGGTATTTTTCGACGACATATTAATCTCCAACAAGACATCTGCAGCTCACTATGAACATTTATAGACTGTTTTCGACCTCTTGAGGATACATCAGCTAGTTGCAAAGGAAAGTAAGTGTAGCTTTGGCAGTGAACAAGTCGAATACTTGGGCCACATTATATCCAAATATGGAGTTGCTACCGACCATAAAAAAATCAAAGCTATAATTGAGTGGCCATTGCCTAGGAACATACGGCAACTCAGAGGGTTTTTGGGGCTTACTAGCTACTATAGAAGATTTGTCAAGGGATACGGATCCATTTGCAAACCCTTGACACAACTCCTAAAAAATGATGCCTTTGGCTGGAACCTAGAAGCAACTACTGCGTTCACATTACTCAAGGAGCTGATGGCCACTCCTCCAGTATTAGCCTTGTCAACTCTAGATAAATTGTTTGTTGTAGAGACCGACGCATCCATGATGGGTGTAGGTGCAGTACTGATGCAAGAGGGGCATCTCATTGCCTACATCAGCAAGTCTCTAGGCCCTAAACAGCAAGCCATGTCTATTTATGAAAAGAAAATGTTGGCTATACTGCATGCAGTCAACAAATGGAAGCATTATCTCTGGGGGCGGCATTTTAAGATTCGCACGGATCATGTAAGTCTTAAATATTTGCTAGACCAAAAGATAGTTACTCCTTTGCAGCACCAATAGTTAATTAAATTAATGGGGTATGACTATGAGATCGAATATAGAAAAGGGAAAGACAATGTGGCAGCTGATGCCCTCTCACGAACTTCAAGCCAATTACTCTATTCCTTGGTTGTTTCTTCAGTCTCTACCAAGCTTATGGAGGAGATTGCACAATCTTGGCAAAAGGATCCTCATTTGCAGACTGTCATTCAAAACCTGCAAGTCTCTCTCACTTCACATTCACACTACACATGGGTCAATGGCCACCTACAAAGGAAAGGAAAAATTATGGTGGGACGTGATGTGGACTTACACAGAAGGTTAATCTCCTTATATCGCAACTCAGCCGTGGGTAGTCACTCAGGAAGCACAGCTACTGTAAAAAGGGTGGGCAGTTTGTTCTACTGGAAGGGCCAACAGAAACACGTCTGACAGTTTGTGGGAGCATGCTCAATCTGTCAGCAAACACAAGCATAAAAATGTAGCCACTCCAGGGCTACTACAACCTCTGCCTATTCCTCATGCTCCATTCATCGATATCAGCATGGATTTCATCGATGGGCTGCCTTAAATCTAAAGGTAAGGACGTCATTATGGTGGTAGTTGATCGCTTCAGCAAATATGCTCATTTCATGAGCCTCAGCCACCCCTATTTAGCACCTACAGTGTAAACCCCCGTAAATAAAAATAAATAATAATAATAATAATAAAAAAAACAACACATAGGATCGAAGTAATGACATTTCGATGA